>Ga0181520_10001779_pt1 | contig 42478 bp, 41 predicted proteins | sample PEATcosm2014_Bin_29_FD_132451 | JGI IMG/M metagenome (GOLD analysis project Ga0181520, IMG submission 132451) | Peatland microbial communities from MTU Mesocosm Facility, Houghton, MI, USA - PEATcosm2014_Bin02_30_metaG | ecosystem: Environmental > Terrestrial > Soil > Wetlands > Peat | place... | reverse complement strand
TTCTTTCTTCACGATGGGGATGACCCACCGCAACCGCTCTTCCGTTATTGTTTTTGCCATGGATATTGCCATTGCCCCATTCTAGGGGAAAACCGCCATATGTGTGTGCACATTACCATCGCCTACTTGACATAATGACAATATTGATGGTATAATACTCTCGTAGTAGCATCTTGAAATCAATACGCGCCCGAACGGCGCAGAGGAGCGAGTTATGAAAATTGCTAAGCAGTTTCTAATCTGGAGCGGGCTTTTCCTCTTCTGTGCCGACATCGCAGTGGCGCAAAGAACAAGTATTATGCTGGTTAATGCAACTAGCGATAACACGCCGATCATGGCAACCATCGGTAGGCAAAACGTTGGCCCGCTTACGGAAGGACAGAGTTCCACGACGCTGTTTGGATATTTCTCAAGATGGGGAGATATTCCAATTCTCATCCATCCGTGCGCGAATACTCAGACAGCATACCGCCCAAACTGGCCGCCGGATTGGGCGACTGACACCGGGAACTTTCCGGGTTCAGCGCTCACACACGAATATCTAGTGCAACATCCCAGCGAAAAAGACATTAAGTCTCATATCGAAGGGATTGGCCATGTGCTAAAAGGCTATCCCGGGGCCAAACCGAAGGAAGCCGAGTTGAAGGAGTGGTTTAAGCTCATCTCTAAGGCGGGAATCACCACCGAAGTGACGAATTGCACCGAGCTTGGACCGCTCCCCGCCGTTTCACTAAACTGGGCGACGTGGAACGCATACGACTGTGACAAGGTAACGATAATTACCGTCGTCGGAAACCGTCAGAGTGGCTTTTCCATCCAGAATCCGCCACGCTGGGTTCAATAGCTCATTCTTCTCTCTTTGTTTTGCCCCGCACAATTTAGTTAAGTTGTGCGGGCTTTTTTTTGCCCGGGCGCGGCGATATAATGCGAGGGATAGATATAAATAACCATGTCAGGCCACTCTCACTGGGCGGGAATAAAACATAAAAAAGAGATCACCGATAAAAAGCGGGCGAAGATTTTTTCAAAGTCGCTCAAGTTGATATCGGCGGCGGCGCACGCCGAGCCGAACCCGGACTTCAACCCACGGCTCCGCACGGCGGTCGCGAAGGCGCGCGAAGCGGGCGTGCCGGCGGACACGATCGACCGCGCGATCAAACGCGCCGCCGACCCGTCGGAAAAACTGGAGGATCTATTATACGAAGCGTATGGGCCGGGCGGCGCGGCGATCCTCGTGACCGCCATCAGCGATAATCGCAATCGCACCGCGCAGGAAATAAAAACCGTTTTGCGCGACAACGAAGGCAAGTGGGCGGAATCCGGAAGCGTGCAGTGGGCATTCGAGGTTGTTGACGGCGAGTGGACCGCAAAGTTCCCGCAGGACATTCCGGACGAGGAAAAGCAAAAGCTTGTCGCCCTCCTTGACGCGCTCGAGGACAATGATGACGTCCAAAGCGTTCATACCAATATTATTTTTACATGATAGCCCTCGGCATCGACCCGGGAACCCGGAGGATAGGATATGGCGTTGTTGAGTGCAACGGCCCGACGATCGGGTTTGTGGCCGCGGGGATCCTCGCGATAACCGCGACCGACGACGTCTCGGCGCTCGAAGAGACAAAAAAAGGCCTTGATTTGCTTATTAAAAAACACCATCCGGACGTGGTGGCCATTGAAAAACTGTTCTTCGCAAAAAACACCAAGACCGCGCTCGCGGTCGCTCAGGCGCGCGGCGTGATCCTGCTTGCAACCAAAGAGCGTGGCGTTCGTATAAAAGAATACACCCCGAACGAAGTAAAGTCCGGTGTGGCAGGATATGGGTTCGCGGATAAAAAAGCGGTGCTAAAAATGGTCCGCCTTATTCTTGGCAAAAAAGATCTTGCGGTGATCGACGACGCGAGCGATGCGCTCGCGCTCGCGATCTTATCCACAGGCGACCGGTTGCTTGACAGCGCGCGATGATACAATATACTGGTTGAAAATAAAAAAGGTCGTTTTAATTATTGGTAACCATGGTGACTGAATTATTTCCATTGAAGCTCGCGTTCCGCGGATTGAGCGATGATCCGGACGGGGATGAGGTTGAGACCAGCAGCCCCGACGCCGATCTCGAGGACGAAGACGAGGAAGATGATGACCTCCCTGATGCCACCGACGCCGATGAAGCGGATGACGCTGGCGCGATAGAACAGTAATAGAAAAACCAGCGCTCCTTTTAGATTTAAGGAAGCGCTGGTTTTTTATTTGGCGAAAAGAGGTAAAATAAAGGGGCGTTTATTTATGAAGAGCGATCCCAAACCGAGTTTGTATCCTAAAAAAAAGCGATATACAAAAGCCCTTCAGATAACAGGGGTTGTTGTGGCGGCTTTTATCATCATTGTGTCGCTTGCCGTACTCTGGTTTGCAAAAACAGTCCCTTCCATCCAGGAAATCGGCAGTCAGCAGATCGGCCAATCAACAAAGATCTATGACCGGACAGGCACTGTGCTGCTTTACGATATCAATAATGGCCAAAAACGGACGCTTGTCTCATTCGATCAGATTCCGCAGAGTGTGAAAGACGCGACGATCGCCATCGAGGACCAGCAATTTTATAACGAGCCGGCGTTCGACATAAAAGGCATCCTTCGCGCGCTGCTCGTGGACATCACCACCCACTCTTTTGCCGAAGGCGGGTCGACGATCACCCAACAGCTCGCGCGCACCGCATTCCTCACGCTCGATCAGACGCTCTCGCGAAAGATCAGGGAATTCATTCTTGCGGTAAAACTTAATGAATATTATTCGAAGGATCAAATTCTCGCGCTGTATTTGAACGAGGTCCCGTATGGCCCGAATATCTCCGGCGTCGGCGAGGCCGCGCAGGATTATTTCGGCGTGCCGGTAAGCCAGCTCAACATTGCGCAGAGCGCCGTGCTCGCTGCGCTTCCCCAGGCGCCGACGTATTATTCCCCGTATGGCACGCACGTGAGCGAACTGCTCCAACGCCAGCAACTGGTGCTCCAACAGATGTACAATACCGGCAAGATCACAAAAGCGCAGCTGACCGCAGCGCAGAACTTTAAGATCACCTTCCAACCGCAAACGGAGAGCGGCACAGGCATACGGGCGCCGCATTTTGTGATGGCAGTCGAAAATTATCTCGTGCAAAAATATGGCGAGAACGAAGTCGATAACGGCGGACTCAAAGTGATCACCACGCTCAACTGGACGCTGCAGCAGCAGGCCGAAACGGCGGTCACTGCCGGCGTCGCACGCAACACGCAACTATACCAAGCGACGAACGCCGCTTTTGTGGCGCAAGACCCGACCACGGGGCAAATTCTGGCGCTGGTTGGCTCCGCAAATTACTTCAACACATCAAATGATGGCAACTTCGACGTGGCAACGCAGGGCTTGCGCCAGCCAGGGTCATCGCTCAAGCCATTCATTTATATGACGGCGTTCCAAATGGGATACACGCCGGACACGATCTTATTCGACGTCCCTACGGAATTCAGCACTAACTCTGCCTGCCCCGCCGTCCCGGATTATAATTCAGTGAACACAAAATGTTTTCATCCGCAGGATTTTGAAGGAACATTCGCCGGGCCCATGTCCATCCGTGATGCGCTCGCGCAATCAGTGAACGTGCCCGCGGTAAAAATGCTCTACTTGGTGGGAGAACAGAACGCGATCAAGAACGCCAACAGCTTCGGCCTTACCACATTGACCGATCCGGCAAACTACGGGCTCTCGCTCGTGCTCGGCGGCGGCGCGGTAAAACTCATCGACCTCACCGAGGCATACTCCGTGCTCTCGCAAGACGGCATCCATCACGCGCAGTCAATGGTCCTTTCTGTGCAGGATGCGAACGGAAACACGCTGGAGTCATACCAGGATCAGGCGACGCAGGTCGCCGATACGCAGTCGGTAAGCTTGGTGAATGACATCCTGTCCGACGCCGCGGCGCGGGCGCCGCTCATGGGAGGAAGTCAGAATCTCACTGTGTTCCCCGGCTACGACGTGGCGCTCAAGACCGGAACGTCCAACGACTACCGTGACGCATGGGCAATGGGCTACACGCCGTCGCTCGTCGTCGGCGTTTGGGCGGGCAATAATAACGACACGCCAATGCAAAAAGCAGGATCAAGCATTCTGGCTGCGGTCCCGATGTGGAGCGCGTTCATGACTCAGGCGCTTCCCGAGGTGCCGAACACAACATTCACACAACCCAACTCCACAAACGCCACCAAGCCCGTCCTTGCGGGGCAGACCGTCATCAATGGACAAGTCCATGACATTCTCTACTACGTCGATAAAAACGATCCGACCGGACCGGACCCGACAAATCCCGCGATGGATCCGCAATACAATAACTGGGAGATAGGAGTGGAAAACTGGGCCCGCGCAAACGGATACGGGAGCTAGCCCCAAGAACCCCTACATTTTTTTGAGGTCGGGTCGTTTTCTCCTGAAAACGCCCTACCTCTCGCCGCCTTCGCGGCTCCGAGATACCTCAAAAAAATGTAGGGGTTCTTGGGGCAACTTTTTTATTTTATTGGTTAATACCATTAAATAATTGCCTTCGCACACCTAACTCTATTAAAGAAGTCCTAGCGTTATACACATTACTTTTGAAGGTATGCCGGAGGCGCCGAGGCGTAGCGATTTTTCAGCAGAAAAATACGCGACCTTCAAAAGTAATGTGTATAACGCTAGGACTTTAAGATCGGCCTCAAGACGTAATAATACGATGCGTCGCTTACTGAGCGGATAAGCGCCGGGCCGGCATCTTCCTGAAGACCAAGGAACATCTCTTCCGTCTTAATAACCTTTATCGGGTCGGATAGATAGCGCCAGTTGAAAAATACCTCCGGGATGTCGCCTTTTATTTTTGCGGGAAGGATGTGGTTGTTTTCGCCAAGCGCCTGATCTGCGGAATTGATCTCAATCGCTTTCTTATTTTGATGGATTTTTATTTTTACCTCGCTATTTTTTTGGCCAAATACGCCGGCGAGTTTTATCGCGTTCAAAAACTCATCGCGCTCCACCACGATTTCCGCGGCAAACTCATGCGGCACGATCGCGGAATAATCGGGGAACGCGCCTTCCACCAAGCGCGATATCATCTCTGTTTGATCGGTTTTAAATAGCACTTGATTTTCATCTTGATATATTCGCACCACCTCATCGTCCCGCATGATCCGCGCAACCTCAAGACTTGTGCGGAGTGGAATAAGTATTTTAAAAGACTCTTTCTTTTTTGTGGTAAAAAGATTCGCGGGGATGGATTTTTCTGCTAAACGAAATCCGTCGGTGGATGCGAGCACTAGGCTCTCTAATGAAAAATTAAATAATACGCTGTTTAATTCCGGCCGTAAGTCGGAATATTGAGACGCCACCGTGACCTGCTGGATGGCTTCTTTAAGAAAAACACTCTTTATTTCGATATAATTTTCACTATTTTTTATCTGGGGGGTGGTGGGAAAATCATCCGCCGGCATCCCATTGATCACTGCGCTGTAATTATCCGTCGCGATCTCCAGATTATTTTCCTTCTTCTCGAAATTCAGCCGGTCGCTTTGAATATTACCAATAAGGCTGGAGAAAAGCGCCAGTGGCACGGTTATCCTCCCGTTTTCAATCACCTTCCCAGCAACCCGGTGCGTTATCGCTATCTCAAGGTTGGTGGTATTAAAAGTGATGGTATTATTTTCCGCCTCAATAAGAATATTTTTTAATATTGGAAGATTGGTGTTTTCCCCAACCGCTTTCTCAATCACGGAAATGGCATCTTTAATATTTGAACGGATTGCGATAAATTTCATCTCTTAATTATAGTTTATATTAAATACTTTTTATGAGAGTTGTTATTAGTGGTGGTTGTTTTGGGGGATAACTGTAGTAGTATGTAATATTTATGGATGTTGCCGGGGATGTCGGGTGGGGATAGTAATAGGATTAACTCTTATAAATAATATCTTTGATTGTTAATATCTTTTGATTAAGTGCGGGATTCCTGTTGATTTCATGGTTGATTTTTTCATAGGAGTGGATGGCGGTGGTATGATCTCTCCCCAGCTTCTCACCAATATACGGATAGGAAAGGTCGGAGATATCCCGAAGAAGATAGATCGCGATCTGGCGCGGCTCAACCACTTCTTTGCGGCGATTATGGCTTACGAGGTCTTCGGTGGTGATATTAAAGAACTCCGCCACAGCCTTCAATATTTGGGCATCATTGACCCTTTTTGAGAGGTTTTGGGTGGTTTTTTCAATAATTTCCTCAGCCATCTTTATGCTGATCTCGGTTTGCTTCCGTTCCTCATAAAATATGATCTTTTTAAGTACCCCCTCCAGTTCCCGGATATTTTTACGGAGTTTTTTAGCGATGAGGTCAACCACAGGGTCGCTCAGCTTTCGGTTCATCTCTTGGAGTTTACTGCGGATGATCGCCACACGCATCTCGTATTCCGGGTAGCTTACATCCGCAATGAGGCCGCCCTCAAAACGCGACCTGAGGCGTTCCTGGAGGGTTGGCAGGGATTGTGGCGGCCGATCGGATGAGATAATGATCTGCTTGTTTGCTTCATAAAGCGCGTTGAAGGTGTGGAAGAATTCTTCCTCAGTTTTTTCCTTCCCGCCAATGAATTGAATATCGTCGATGATCAACACATCAACGTCGCGATATTTTTTCTTCACGCTCTCGATACGGTCATTACGCAAGCCCCAAACGATGTCGCGCGTGAACTGTTCCGAGGAAACATATTTGGGTTTTATCTTCCCTTTATATTTTGCGATGAGCTCATTCCCAACCGCCTGGATGAGGTGGGTCTTCCCGAGGCCGACGCCGCCATAAATAAAGAACGGATTATATTTCTTGCCCGGCTCCTCCGTGATCGCGGTCGCGGCGGCGAACGCAAGTTCGTTCGATGGGCCGACGACGAATGATGAGAGGGTATATTTGGGATTCAGCCCCGTCTCCGGATCGGTCTTATTGAAATCAAGCTCTGCGCTTGTTCCGCCCTGCGCCTCTTTTGCATCGGAAGCGGGCTTATTGAACGGGACGTTCTTATTCCCTACCACAAATTCGATCTTTTTTACCGACGTGTCCATATTTCGGACGATGCCGATGATATTTTTTTGATATTTTTCCTCCACCCACGTCTTCGCAAAGTTACTTTGGAGCGCAACGAACAACGTATCATCCTTTTTATCGATCGGCCGGCTGTTTTTTAACCACGTTGCAAAGTGTGCCTTCGTCAGTTGAACCTCCATCTCCCCCAACGTCGACTGCCACATTTGTTCAAGGTCCATGATTAAAAATTAATTAAGTTTGTGGATTCATTATTATCTCTTCCAACAAACAAGTCAAAGGGTTGCAAAGAGAGGAAAAGTTCTCTTCCTGGGGATTACGTGGGGAAAACGTTTTTATCGTAAAAAGCACGCCGTTGCGCGGCGGCGGAAATGGTTTTGCTTTTTAAAAACGGTGTGGTATTATCGAGGGAATGTCATTCACGTATAACCCAAAGAAGAAAAAGAGGAAAACCACCCACGGCTTTTTGGTGCGCCAGGCAACGCCTACGGGCCGCCGCGTGCTTTCCCGCCGCCGTGCGAAAGGGAGGAAGAAATTAGCCGTTTAAAAGGACTATTTTGCGCCTTTATGGCCATTAAAACAGTGCGCCTCCCATCGGATCAGTTCCGCGCCAGAGGATATAGAACGATTTCCACCCCATTTTTTCTATTAAAAACAAAAAAGAACTCAAGCGATAAAGCACGAGTCGGTGTTGTGGTGGGAGTGTCGGTGCATAAAACCGCGGTAAAGAGAAATTTTTGGAAGCGGCAAGTGCTGGCAGGGCTTGCCCCCCATGCCGTCGCCGGAAGCGACATTCTTACCATAGTGCTACCTGCCGCCAATCGTGTTACAAAAAGAAAGTTTAAAGAAGAACTTACGAAAGCGTTCGCCGCCGCCCAATCAAAATAAAAAAATATGACCTATCTTTACCAACAGATCTTATATCGGCCGATCCTCAACCTCCTCATTTTTTTCTATCAAACAATCGGATTCCACGATCTCGGCATTGCGATCATCTTGGTCACCCTTTTTATTCGCCTCATCCTTTATCCGTTTTTTCATACCGGCGCGAAACAACAGATGCTCATGCAGCGCATCCAGCCGCACATAAAAAAAATCCAAGAGACGCATAAGGGCGACCGCGATCAGCAGGCAAAGGCGTTGATGGAGCTTTATAAAGAGCACGGCGTGAATCCGTTCTCCGGCATCTTATTGCTCATCATTCAAATTCCGATCCTGCTCACTTTCTATTGGGTGATCCGTTCCGGCGTCGGCACCGCTCAGCTGACGGGGCTGTACTCTTTTATCGCGGCGCCGCAACACATCAATACCATATTCCTCGGGTTCATCAACCTTGCGAATCCAAACCTTATCCTCATCTTTGCCGCCGCGCTCGCGCAATATCTTCAGGCGCGCCTCGCCATCTATAAAAATCCTTCGAACACGAGCGCGCCGACACAGGCCGAAAAGATCGCTCGACAGATGGTGTTCGTCGGTCCGATCATCACCATCCTTGTGTTCTATAACTTCCCCGCCGCCCTCAGCTTGTACTGGCTGATGAGCGCGCTCTTCTCTGCCATCCAGCAATATTTTGTGAACAAGCATCTGCAGAAAAAGTACGGCGTGTAGCCCCGCGGCGCTTGATTTTCCATGTATAATATGAGATAGTTACGAGAACGCATGGAAAACTGGGAATCATTCATTAAAAAAACGTTAGACCTTATCGGGTTCAAGGACTACCGCCTGGAGGTGGTAATAGAGGAGCGCCGCGGGTCGGTTTTTATTTATGAAGACCAGGAGATGGTGAAGGAAAACCTTCCCGCAATAGTAGAGGCGATGAACCATGTCCTCCAGATGGTCGCCAAAAAAAATCAAGCCGAAGCGATATTTCTCGACGTCAACAATTACCGCCACGATCGCGAACGGTTGATCGCGGAGCTCGCACGCGCGGCCGCAAAGAAAGCCTCAGCCACAAAGACCGAAGTCGCGCTCCCCGCCATGAACTCATACGAGCGGCGGCTGGTCCATATGGAGCTCGCAGTGCATCCGGAAGTAAAAACCGAAAGCGCGGGAGAAGGAAAGGAGCGCTACGTGGTGATCAAGCCGATCGTGTAATAAAAACTCCCTATTAAAAAGGGATTTTTTATTATCGTAAATTAATTGCCAGAGAAGGTAAGGCCGTAAAGTTTTTGATCGTACCGATTTACAAAGAAGAGCGCGTTGTTGAAGAATTTAACGTCGGAGGTATCCATATTTTGCGTGGCATCACTCCACAGCACCTGTTCATCGCCCGTTGCGGTATTTATTTTATAAATATCATCCGAGGTAAAGAGTGCCATCGTTAAGTAGTCGTCCGGAAGATGTGCGGAAGAGAATCCGCTCGAACTGCGCGGGATGCCGCAGTAGAGTGCGAGGTACGGAGTGGAAGTCGCCGCGGCAGGCGCCACACCCTTTGTTTTTGCCGTCGAGCTCGCTGTAGTGGACGAGGCCGCGCTCGCGGCGGTTGACGTCGCCGCTGCCATCTGCTCGGTGTTGAACGCACATTTGGAGGGTAACGTGAGGAAGCTAAGCGGCTGCGTTGCCAGACTTCCCGAGAAGGCTTGTAATTGCAGGGTATTACCTTGGCCGGACGGGTTATTAAAGAATGTTAAGCCATACGGGATTGTGGTATTGTGGCTCCAAATCCCCTCCGCGCCCGGTACTTCATATATAAGAGGGGTAAGGGTGTTTGTAGTTGAATTGAACGTCCATACCGAACCGGCGTTTTCCGCGGTCGGCTTATCCGAGAGGATGAACTCACTCTTGGTAGGCCATTGAAGCGAGAGGTCGCTCGCGTTAAGCGAAAGCAGAACAGTCGGCGCTGTTTTAAGGCTCGCCGCATTCATCGTCGCAAGCGCGAGTTTTCCGCCACTCATCGCCGCCAAGTATGCGATTTGATAATTATTTATCGGCGACCACTGTGGTGATAATATTCCTCGCGGGAGCGCCGTCCATGCGTTCGTGGCGACATCAAAAACAGCCGTTTGCGGATTGGTTGGATCGCCGTAGCTCAAAACGATCTTTCTGCCGTCATAGGAAAAACCTGCGGAGATTATGCTATTGGCTGTCGAGGAGTTGACGGTCGTTGATTGTCCGTTTGAAATAGTGACAACCGCTCCGGTCGGTTCAATGGCGGTGATATTATTCTTTGCGTCGATAAAATAATCCAAGACAGGATCCTGGGATAGCACGCCAAAGTTTGAGACCGCCATTTGTCCGCTCGCGGCCGGCGTGCTGCTGCTCGCCGTCGGTGGCAAACCGAGCGTCGCAACACCTGTTCCCGAGCTATTATTCCCTTGTGCGCCGGCCGCGGGGAGTGTGCCGGTTGATGTCGTGCCGGTGATGCTTGCCGAAGGATTCGCCGAATTATTCTTTATGAGAAAAAGAACCAATATTGCGATTGCCGCCACAACGATGATCCCGATGATGATGTAGATATAGCGCTTCATAGATTTTATAGTTATTGGCACGCGGTAGCTTTACAGCTATAAGTGACAAAGCCGGTGTCGTTATCTTTGGTAGGGCAACAATTTCCAGAGCCGGGGCATATACCAGACTCGCTGACCCCATATGCATCTCCGCTGCCACACGCCGTTGTCCCGCACACTGTTGATTGACAGCTCCAAACTCCACTGGCGACACAACAATAATTGAAACTCCCATTAGAGGAATTTGCGCATTGACCACTCTGGCTTCTATTATTTGCATCAAGACTGCCACATGCGGCTGTGGTTGCCGGTGTCGTTGTTTGAGATGCGATATTTACCGTTGGTATCGGCGGCAGCGCCAAGTTCGTTAAATTCGGATTCACGATATTGAGCACAAAATACGCGCCAACCAACAGTAATAGTCCAAGCAGCGCCGCTTCGATCCATTCTTTCGCATCGCTTTGTCCCGATGGATTTCCCACTGACGCCATATACCTCACTCCTCCATATACGATAACGCCGAATGCAAGTATCCCGCCGATCATCAACGCGAACTGGTAGAAATTTGCGACGAACGCACCGGGGGTCGTGCTGGCGTTCGGGCTCGTCCCGGGAATATTCATGCTGATCGAGACCGCATGCGCGACGGAAACAAATAAGGTACCTGCACCCACGACCAGCACTGCTAAAAAAGAAGCAACTTTCTTCATAATCGACTTTCGTATGTAAGGTTTGCCGACGCAGTGCCGATCGTCGAGTCTTTTGCATTTTCAACGCTTAACGAAACCGTCACAGCTGTCCCCGACTGGGTGCCTTGCGGGAGCGTGATCTCCGCCGTCTCGGGATTTTCTGCGTTGGAGCCACTCTGCCCGTTTACCGACCAAGAGTAAGCGAGCGTGGAAGGGTCGGTAACGCTAAAGAAATAAGGGAGCGCCTCCACGGTCAATGGGTTTTGTGAAAACTGGCCATTCGGGTATGGCGCATAGACGACCGCCTCGGGAAGAACCATAGGGATCGTCACGGCGTGGACAAGATATGCCCCATTGTAGTTAGGGAGCGTCACTCTTAAGTTAACGGAATTCGGCGCGTCGCCGATCGGTGGAAACGTCACCTGCTGAACGCCCGTGCCGCCGCCGACCAAGTTGTCGTCCTCGTACCAATAAATGGTTTGCCCGCTGAGGTCGAGTATCTTCCCTTGAGGAGAGATCAATTCAAGCGATGCGGTAATATTTGATCCGTAGGTCGGCAGCGCCTTGCCTTGGTAAAACGAAGGGATATAGCTCCCCGTCGTTTTCCACGTGATGAGAAACGTTGGAGATGACGTCTGCGCGCTGGCCGGCTTGAGAAAAAGGAAGACGCCGAAGATGAATATAACGACAATAAATCCCGATAACACTACTTTTCTAGAGATAGTTTGCGATGGCATGTCTTTGCTTTAGTATAGCAAATTAAGCGAAAGAACGGGATGCTGGGCGGCGCTAAGCGGCCTTTTCTTCGGAGAATTCTTCGTCTATATTCTCCGTTTGGGGCTTGGCTTTGGGTGGCGCCGACCGACGGCTTTCGATGTCAACGACTTTTTGCGGTTTTTCTGACGGCTTAAACCCCTCTCCTTCGTGGAACTTTTCCTCTGGCGGCTCGTTAAGTTCTTGCCCGGCGGTTCCCACGGGGTTATCGAGGGGATTCGTAAACGTGTTATCTCCGGGGGCATTCTCGCCCTTACCACCATCGCCTTCCCCGGTAGGAGATCCCGGCTCGCCCGTCGGCGCTTGTTGCTCGGAGGTATTCGCCTCGCTCTCTGTGCCGGTTTTTCCGCCACTAGCCGCGCCTTCGCTTTGGAGTTTTTTCTCGGCGTTCGTTACCTCTTCTATTTTCCCCGCGACCCCTTCCGCCTCGCCGGCTGCCCCCGCGACATTTCCAGTTTCGAGCGATGCGGCGGTGGTCGCGACCTTCCCTATCACGGAATTAGGATTGTTTGCGATCCACATTCCGAGTCCGACAGAGATCGTTCTGCCAGGGATAAAAAAAGGCTCAAGAAGGTCTCCAATGTATTGCGTTATTGTCCCGCCGCCGGGGCCCACCTTCCACCAAAAAATTCCAGTGAAGAAAAAATCCAAAACAAAATTGACCGGTTCCATGATCGCCTCCCCGGCGATTCCAACGCCCGTGAAATCTAAAATGTCAAAAAATATTTCGGCGATATCATTCGCTACGGCGACAATGAGAAGGATGACGATGAATTCTATCGGGAACGGTTTTTCTCCTTCATCCATAGGCGAAGAAAATTATAATTCGTTTTTTTCTTCCAACAGCTGCTCTGGGTTTGTCGTGATGATCTGATCTTCGTAGTATGACGGCACGATCTGGATGGCGACGTGGCGCTTGCCGGCAAAGAAGATGCCGGTGCCGATCTCCGCGCCAAGCAAGAAATTCTTTTCGGCTTCGGTAAGGGCGAACGCCTTCGCAACGATATCGATCGTTGCCGGCGCCTGCTTTAACAACAACTGCAATGAAGAGTTGGTGACGATAGGGCGACCATAAGGCGAGCGCAGAAAATCTTCAACGTCCTGTGTGATCGTGGTAACACCCAAATAATATTTACGGGCGCGCTTGACGAGGCCGAATAGGAACGTCGCGCTATCCTCGTTTTTCATCATGATCCATGCCTCGTCAATAAAGAGCAGGCGCTTTGCGAGCTTTGCGCGGATGAGGTTCCAGATAAAGTTGAGCACCACAAACATGCCGAGCGGACGAAGTTCCTCTTCTAGATCGCGGATGGAGAAGACAATGAGGCGGTTATTGACGTCAATGTTTGTGGGCTGGTTCAAGAAACCCGCAAAGCTTCCCTTGGTATATTTATAAAGCTTTTCCGCGATATCCTTCCCGCCTTCCAAGTTGCGCAGCACCGTTTCCAGATCGCCGAGCAACGGCGGCTCCTTGCCTACAAAATCTGTGTCAGCCACGATCTCGCGCGAGGCGTAGGTTTCCGTGATGGCGCGGTCGAGCAGCGCATCTTCTTCCGGCGAGAGCTGGCCGAGCATGAGTTTGAGCAGACTCGCGATGTTCACGATGTGCGACCGCAAAACATCCGATGGCGTTTCGCCTTCCGGCACCGGCGGGATGTCGAACGGATTGATGTGTTCGTGCGACGAGAGCGAGATATTGAACATGCTTCCCGCGAATGTGTCCGCGAGGCGCCCGTACTCGTTCTCCGGGTCGATCACTATCACCATATCGATGCCGGCCATGAGCGAACGCAGGATCTCGAGCTTGGTGGTATAGGATTTTCCGGAGCCGGACTTTGCAAAGACGACTTCATTTGCGTTCTCAAGGGAGAACCGGTCGAAGATCACGAGGTTGCTGTTATGGAGATTGATGCCGTACATGATCCCCTCGTTGGACGAGAGGTCTTCGGAGACGAACGGGAAGAACGATGAGATCGGACTCGTGTTCATTGGCGAATAGATCTGCAGTTTGTCGTTGCCGATCGGCAAGATAGAAGATAGTCCTTCGAGTTGCTCAAAAAGCGCGGGCTTAATATAGATGAGCTTCGCTTCCATCATGGTGACGAGCTTGCTCTCGAGCCGTGCGAGCTCATCTTGCGTATCCGCATAAACGGTGATGTAGACGCCAGTATTGAAAAGTTTTTCTTCGGACTGCTGCAACGAGTCGCGCAAACTCTCCACGTCGTTCACGGCCGTTTCGAGCACGGGATTTCGCACAAGCCCCTTCTCCTGCTCCTCGTTCATCTGCGACTCGAGCTGTCCGGCTTTCTTGCGCAAGTTCTTGAGCGCGCTGCCGGTATCGATCGGATTGATAAAAATGGAAACGTCAAAAAGATTCGGCAGATTGATGAGCGGCTCGAACCATCCGGTCGAAAGATAGCGCGGATACGAAAAAACAAAGAACGTTTTTGCCAATTTGTCGCCGATTTTTAAATAATTCGGGAAAACCTCCGCTCCCGCCGGGGCGATGATCTTCTTTACGTCGCTGAAATTATTTTCCTGTGGTTGATCTGGCATGGAATGATTTGTTATTCGCGTGGCGCCGGCGCCTTCTGGCGTTCGATGGTCTGCGGATTATAAAAGTTATAAAAGAGTTCGATAAGCTGTTCGTCGTCAAGCACGGTCGCCTCAAGGCCCATATTTAAAAGGCCGCTCGTCACCTGCGCCGTGCGTTGGCCAAGCTGCGCGAGATTTTCGCCAAACAGCTTTTCCGTTTCCTCGGCGCGCTGAGCCGTCTCCGCCGCGCCTTCTTTCTTTTTCCCCAGGAACGGAAGCAAACCAGAAACTTTCTTTGCGTTGGGAAGTCCCGATACCGGGTAGAACGAAACGACCACCAAAAAAACCTTTTCCATGATCGCGTTCTTTTCCACAAATCCCTGGACGAATTTGCTATATTCGTCGATCTGATTTTGAAGGATAGGAGACTGCTCGATCTCCTTCCGTGCGGTCAGCGTCTCGATATATTTTTCGATGTTCACCTTGCGCGAGTGGATAAGGATCTGCAGCGGAAAGTCGATGCTATTGAGGAATGTTTGATATCCTTGCGTGATGATATTCTGCTCGGTCTCGGATTTTAATGAAAAGTTAACCCCGCCCACCATGATGACCTGGCGGAAGCTGCCATCGTTCACAAGGACGGTGTTCTGCTTTATCTCTTTAATATCGACAAGATCAAGGGAATTCCCCGCGTCTTGCTTGGAAGGGACTGCCATAACCTTATTTTCGCATATTTTCTAGCGATAATCCACGCGCCGTGCAGCCGCGCGATCCCCGGCTTGCCGCTGGAATATCTGATATCGCTCCGCCATCTTCTTTTCGAGGAACTGGCGGTCGGAAGTCTTTCTTGTCTCCGCAACCGCCGGCGTACCGGTCTGTAAATTTTCCCAGCTTTTATGGAGCGAGCTGCCCGAGGCGATGGAAGCGATGGGAGGCAGTTCTCGCTCCACTACGGGCGCGCGGTGCTGCTGCGCCGCCACCGGATGATCGGGCTTCCATACATACATCTGCGGCTTCCAATAAAAATTAAAAGCGGACATGGCGACCTTAACGAGGGGTCGACCATTGATCTTTATGAACGAAAGCGCGAGTGCGCCGCCGACCAATACGATGAAAATAATAACAAAGAGCCACGTTTGCAATAAAAAGTAAGCGACGCCGCTCACGACCGCCGCCGCGCCGACGTACGCGAACTGCCGGAGCGAGAACGGGCCGACAACCTTATCTTCGGTCTCGATGAATTGTGGAACTTGATACTGCATCCCCTATATTGTAAGCCCCGCGGAGGATTAAAGGAAATCTTTTACGATCGGCTTGTTATTCTGTGGCGGCTTGGGAGATTGTGGAACCGGCGGCATCTGCTGTATCTGCGGGGGCTGCGGCGGGCGCGGAACCGGAACGGCGCTTTGCGGTGATGTCGGCGGTTTTGGGATCGACGGGGCGATCTGGCTCACATTCCTTTGGCCGCTGTTGGCGGTGGGCACTGCGGAAAGTGAGAGTTTAAGTTCGGTGTAATGCGTGGCGCTCGGGGCGGAAGCGGCCGTCGGCTTGTTTTGTGGCGGGGTCGGTGGTTTCGCTCCGCCGAATTCCAAAACCGCCGGTCGTGCCGGAGTCTGCGATGTGCCTTGCGCCATATGCACCTCCGCGCCCGCTCCCGGCTTGGAAAGCGTAAAGCCCGCGTTCTTCTCCGCCGCCTTGAACGAGGTATCTTCGTGCAGCATCATCGGCGCTGGTTCGGATTGGGCGGTTGGTGTCAAAGGCCTTGAAGGCGGAGTAGGTACGGCCGGTGCGCGTGGAGGCTGTGGCGCGGCGGCTGTGTTGGAGAGTGTGGTGAGTTTTATCCCCGGGCCGGCCGAAGACGCCCGAGACCAGCCGACGTCGGAGAGGGTGGTGGGTTTGGGTGGAGGCGCGACGGAGTTATTACTTGGTGTAGTAATTGGCCTTAGTGGAGCGTCAATATCCTGAAGAGTTTTTAGTTCAAGCCCCCTTGCGGGGCTCTCTAATTTATTTAGTGGAGAATAGGACTTATTAAGATCGGCCCTAATGGGCATAAAAACTCTTTTATTAAGAGTGTCCGCGATTAAATTAGCAAGTTGGATGTCAATGTTTAATCGTTCCTGCAATTCCTTACTTATATCTTCTGGGTGTAAAAATCCCAAAAGAACATATCCAACCGCCCGCGCGACCCCGGGGATTTTTTCCTCGGGAATATGTTCATCCTCGCAAGTCTTCCAAATAAACTCGGAGTTTGTATCAGAAACAATAGCTTCCCGCAAAACGTCGGGTAAGGCTCCCCATCTATCCAGTGCTTGATCCTCTGAAATCGAAATCATAATTATTTTTTATCATTTCCGCCCTTTCCTTCTCCCCCGCCTTCCCCGCCCTTTCCTTCCGGAAGATCCGCAGAGCCAAAAACATTTTTATAGATTGTTTGCTTAAAGGCCTTCTTTGCCTCCGTGAACTGTCTTAGCTTTGCTTGAGTATCCTCGGCTACAGAGCCCGACAGCCCGCTCAATTTTGATTGATGTTCTTTTATAAGTCCATCGAGAGCTTCGTCATATTTTCTCGAGAAGCTTCGCAGCGTCGGGGGATTCATCCCCTTTACGAGGTTTGGTACGATTTGGGGGGCATATTCCGCAATACCTTTAAGTCGCTTTTCGAGTTGCGCTAATGCGGAAGCAGATTTCTGTGCTGCGGGCCCAAAGAGGGCATTTGCGTCAACTTTAGAGCCGTCAGCCTTGGAGAACTTCTCGAGCATTTCCTTCTGGGATTGATCCATGACCTGCGTCGCGATCTTGTTCCCGCGTATTGTAACAAAGCTACCATGCCCGTCGGGGACTTTTTCTTCTGTAGGTACTTTGGCTGCATATGCCGCCGTCAACGCTTCTTCCTCCGACTTGCCGCTCTTCTTGGCGCCCTCATAGGCTCCATTCATGGCCCGTTCAGCATCACGATACTTCTTATCACTCATGAACAATTTGTCCGCATCCGACGATAATTTGCCTTGCCCATAGCGTTGTATAAGCGCCTGGTGGCCATCCAAGAAGTCGGTAACCTTTTGCCCATTTACCATGTCATCAGCTTTAAGCTTTCCTTCCTTAACGCCAAGGGCGAGATGCGCAAATTGTGCCTGCGCACTCATTGGCGCATTGAGGTTCTGTTTCGCTTCTTCCCAGGTCTTCGGCACACTCTTTTGCGCCTCCTTCACCATCTCCTCGTTAGTGCTTACGCTTGCCACCTTGCGACCAACGGCAGCGGTCATCCTCCGGCCATACGGAATAATACCAACCCCAGGAACATTTCCCTCGCGTAGTCGTTGCGTTAAGCCAGCGCCACTGCCGCCCGTCTTTCTACTTGCCCACGCAACACTTCTATCAACTCCCTGCAACGCCAGTCTGCCGGTTTTCTTTCCGACATATCCCCCAAGGGCCGTACTCGCCTTTGTTGCGCCATTCACCACCATCGAGCCCGCCTTCCCTGTAAGCGAATTTGCGAACATAAGTCCCATAATAGTGAGGCCCACCAATAACACCTCATCGGCTGCTTGCTGGATCGGTCCGCCGAGGCCGGTTTGCCCAGCAAGGGCTCCTTCTACGGATTGCGTGCCTGAGGGAATTTGGGTGGCCTTTGATAGATAGGTATTTGGGGTAGTAGTGTTTGTTGCGGTAATGAATGCGAGATAGATAAAGAAGAGCGCAATAGGAGGAAAGAGCGTCCACTTAATGAACGTGTTCCACCATTTACTATAGCTATTATCAAATTTTGGAAATACCCACGTGAGCCACGCGAGCGGGAGGACGATCAAAAGTCCGCCAAGCATGAGGTAGCGGATGACCAATAATATTGCAAGGCACAAGAAAGTGAATGCGGTAATGGCTAAAAATGCTATCCCAAAAACAAGGGCCAAAAAGCTCTTCATAAATGTGTCCGCAGTCGTTCCGCTTTGTTGCGACACATTACATATTCCAGCGAGGCCGCCAGTCGCGTTAGTGCATCCCGAGCCTTGAACGCCGGACCCAACCGCTTGGGGAGCGAATGCTTGCGCCATGGTTTCGACATAGCCCTCATATCCACCGGTTGCAGCACCGGGGCTGGTGGCGTTAATGAAATAATTGGTCATGCTGCCTGCGAATCCCACAATAGGAGCAGTAATGACAAGACCAAAATTCACAAGGATTGCCATAAAGACGAGTTTCCAAAGAAGTTGTTTTATTCCATATGTTTGGTTTCGAAGAATAGTGGCGAGGGCGATAACAATGATCCCAAGAACAAATCCAAGGTTGGCAATCGCGAGGGAAACAGAGAACCCTGTCTGTACGGCAGGAGAATTGAATATATTGTCATTAAACTGAAGCCCTAATCGCACCAATGCTGCCGTACCCATTACAGCGAGTGACATAATGCTGTCAACCACATAGGCAATATAATAAACCGGGCCGGTAATTGGGTGGGTAAAGAAGTTTGGTTGTTGGTTTGACGCCGTCGCTAGGGCGCTTGGCGATCCGGCCGTTGTTGGTGGCGTCGTTGCCACGGGCGTACCGGTTACCGGGATTGTGGGCGCGGGCACGCTGGGTATTGGTGCGTCAACGATCGGAGTTTGTGTTTCGATGGGCGGCGTAGTCTGTGTTTGAGCAAGTGCATATGCGATGGTTAATTTTTTAGAGAGAGGCCTCCCCTTCGGTACAAACCCCGCGGGCGCGAAAAGCAGGAAAAGAGCTGCGCCTGCGACGAATATTTTTTTATAGAAGTTTTCGCTTGGCATAAGAATGTGCGCGCTATTGTTGTGTAACGGTGCAGGTTACGGGCGTATCGCCCGTTGAGTCGTTAAGGGTAACGGTATATGATCCCGGCGTGGTAAATACGTCGGAGAATAGCGGGCCGGTGCTCGTCGCTCCGTTTGAAGCAGCCCAGTTGTATATAGGTGGAATGTTATTTGCGTCGAGAGTGCCACCAGTTGCGGAAAAGATTGCCGGAGAGGTGCTAGTAGGTGTAGTGGTGGAAGTTGCCACTGGACCGCCGGTGGCTGATGGCGACGGAATGGTCTGCGATGTCGGATTGCACGCGAGCGGAATTTGTGTGGGGGCGGGAGTGGTAGCCCCAGCGGTAATATTTGAAGAATTAAGAGAAGTAAGCCCCTGGTTTACCACTTTGCCCGCCGCGTTGACCGCCATGCTCGCCAAGCTGGTCATGAGCGAACTCAGGACAGAGTTAAGGACGCCGACGATGTCGTTCGCAGCCGCGACCTGCTTTGGGGTTGAGTCGATCGCGGAGTTAAGAGTGAACCCGGTGACCGCGGACGGGGTGGTAACCTGGGGTTGGGTGCCATCATTGCACGTTCCCTGATTTGCATAGACAACCGGAGTATCGCCCGTTCCGCAGTTTTCAGTCCCTCCGGTTGTCGAGCTTGCGTTAATTGTGTAGTCGGGTCCATCAGGATTTTCACAAACTGTATGTTCGCCATTATTTGGATCGCTGCCGTCATCGCACACTTCGCCGCCTTTAAATCCCCCGGAGGTCTGTGTTTTTAATGCTGTGGCCGCCTGGGCATTATTTGAAATGAATTGAACGCTTTGCGCATCAAAGAAGAGCTGTCCGTATGGGTTGCCGCTTGGCAGTGTGCTCGCTCCAAATGCGATAAAACCGCCATTTTTAAAATTATTATAGAACTGCTGGAAGCTGTTTGACCCAAGCGCCGCTGCGAATTGGTTTGCGCAGGCATTCCCGCCGGGTTTGTAATAGGCGTTGAGGGTAACCTTGATTTGGGGGAAGAAAGCAGGGAACCCACATTCATTTTTATCGAATAAACTATTGATAGAATTGAGTGCGCTCGTTTGCGCGGCATTTACGAGCGTCGTTCCCCAATTGGTAATGAACCGTGGGGCGCCACTCCCTTGTACCCACGTAAGCACCTCTCGCTGGATAATTGCAATGAGCGTATTTTTAAGAATTTGCAGGAGGGTGTTTCGAAGCATAGCTTGAAGCTGATCTTCGATGTCTTCAGCTTGATTGGCCTCGATCAGCGACCACGTTGCGGGATCGAATACCGGCCACAAAGCGTGGGCTTCGGGGACCTCAAATGTATTGCTGATAAAAGACAAGAATATATTCCCCTTTTGCTTCTGGGGGATCTGTTGAAGCGATAAATTTTGGCTGGCAAGTTTCTGCGCCTGGTTCGAGAGATTTTGTTCTACGGAAGAAAATTTTTCGTCCTCTTGCTGAAAAATAAGTGATGCCTTTACTGGATCGGTTTGGGCGAGAGTATAAAGCTGGAGCATATTTTTTTGATAAACAAGGTCAGCCAATAAGCTTTTTTGATATGCTTCTGCCGGAGCGGGGGTTTTTAACGAAGCGGTATCCTGGAGCGCACCTTGCACCTGCGATTCTACGTACGCCAAATCATCCCCGCTCGCGCTGCCGCTCTGATTGCTCGCGATGCTTTGTACCTGTGCGTTAAGATGATTGTTTAATACATCATTCACTGCGTTGCCATAACTGGTAAGTAACGTTGGGTTGGAGGCTGTGACGGTTACCGGGATCGATGCGGCTTCAACGTCCCAATTGGGGATTTGTAGGGATTGCGTTGTTGTGGCACTCGCAACATTTGCCGCAATAGCATTTAAATCGGGAGATGAAATGACCGGGCTGCCATCGGGGCTATTGGTGGTTGGTCCATCTGGATTTGCGGCCACCACGCCGTTCACGAATTCCGTCGCGAGGGCATCGGTAAGGTTCGTCGGGTTTGTGGAGCTGACAAACATGGTTGATGATGCCAGTTCGGGAGCGAGTGCGGCGGCGACCTGCGCCACCTGGCTCTCGGTCGGCAGGAATGCGCTGCCGCTGTTCGCGGTTGTGTTGCCAGCGCCAATCGTTATCCCATCGGAGGTATTGGGCGTTGCCGTGGTTGGCGAAAGATTTACCAATGAAAATATGAGTCCAGAACAGACAGCGGCGGTCGCCAAGATGAGGAACCCGGTGATCAATTTCTTGACATCTATCATTAACTTAAATTATAGCCCTAAAAGAAATTGCGTGCTATGGATGTTATCCCCATAACGGGGCTTCCGCCAGAGCGATGATCTGGGCGATACCAAGGTCTTGGGGCCGCGAACCGGGATCGATGCCGATTTTTTTCAATTGTCCCACAATGTTTCCTTTTTCGCCGTTTCCGCCCGCGGATGATGAAAGATTATTTAGCAGCGTCTTGCGTGGCTGGGCGAAGATGGCGCGCACCGCTCTATAATAGAGCGCCGGATCGATGGATGGCGTTGCGCCAACCGCGCCGCGCCGCGCATGTTTATCGTCGAGCACGATCACCGCCGAATCCACCTCGGGAGGCGGAAAAAAATCTCGTCGCGGCACCGTGGCCATGATTGCAACGTCCGCCCAGAACTGCACGCTCGCCGCGAGACGATTCATTTCCGGCGGCGCGGCACACATTCGCTCTGCCACTTCTTTTTGCATGAGCAGCACCGTGCGCGCAGGTTTCTCTTCGAGTTCGCTTATGATGCGCAATAATTTCCCGGTGATGTAATAGGGAATATTTCCGACGATCTTGTAGCGCCCGGCGCTCGTCGAACCGGTTTTCGCGCCCGCGGCAATCTCCGGCAATAATTTCAGGACATCCCCTTCTATAATAGTGACCCGGTTACCACCGTTTGAATTTTCTTTTGCGGCAAGCGCCTCCAAATTTTCGATCAGTGCACGATCCTTCTCGATGCAAACAATCTCGCAGCGCCTGCCGCGCGCCGCGCGCGCGAGCGGGAGCGTGAGTTCGCCGTGACCTGGGCCGATCTCAATGATGCGATCGCCGTCCGCGATCGCGAGCGCGCCCACGATCCCTTCTATAATCACCGCGTTCTTTAAAAAATGTTGCCCGAGTTTTTGCATGTCAGTCGAGTGAAATATAATTTTCGCCGTCACTGTCGTCATCGGGGCCATCGCTGTCGTCGTAATCGTGCCAGCGCGAACCATTTGCGCCGTGAGAATTTTTGTCCAAGCCTACCGACCCATCCCCCGCCGCAAGTATAATGCAGTCTTCCGGTATCTCGCTCACGAATCGTGACGGGATGCCATAAAAACTAAGATACAGATTTTTCCGTGCGCGCGTCATCGCCACATACATCAGGCGACGTTCCTCTTCGAGCGCGTTCTCGTCGTCGAGTGAGCGGCCGTGCGGCAGAAGCCCCTCGGCGACGCCGGCGATGAATACCGAATCGAATTCCAGCCCTTTCGCCAGGTGGATCGTCATCAAATTCACTTCGCGCCCGTCAACAGGCTTATTTCCTATCTCATCCGCAGCCTGCAGTAAGCTGAGCCGTTCGAGCAGTTCGTCAAGGCTTTTAAAATCGGTCGCGAACGTGATCAGCTCCGCGATGTTCTCCTCGCGCTCGTCGGAGTTCACAAAGTTCGACTCAAGATATTCAAAGTAGCCAAACGTCTCCAAAAATAGTTTCAGTGCGGCAAGCGGTGCGATCTTTTCCATTGCCAACTTTGCCGGATCTTGCAGTTCCGCCACGCGATTTTTAAACTCCGCAAATCGCCGCTTGGTAAGATTTTTTTCCAAGCGCTCGCGCGCGGGTTCGTCTTTGGCATTCGAAATGTAACGCAGCGCCGAGACCGCATCTTTTATTTCGCGCCGCTCGTAGAATTTCAAACCGCCAAAAATACGGTACGGGATATTATTACGGATGAGCGCCTGCTCAATCGCCCGCGATTGCGCGTTCGTGCGGTAGAGAATTCCGATGTCCGCATTCTTATTGCGCGCGCGCAAAGAATAAATTTGCTGCGCGACCCACTCCGCTTCCTCGTTCTCGCCCCACGCTTCGAATAAAATGATCGGATCGCCGTCCGGATTTTGTGTCCACAGATTTTTTGGCGTGCGAAAACGATTATGTTTTGCAACGGCCGCCGCCGCGCGGATGATCGTGCCGGTCGAACGATAGTTCTCTTCCAAAAAATGCACGCTCGCACCCTTCCACTCTTTATCAAAGTTCAGAAACGTTTTTATGTCGGCGTAACGCCAGCTATAAATAGTTTGCTCGTCGTCCCCCACCACGCTCAGATTGCGATGCTCGCCCGCCAAGAGCGAAACGAGCTCATATTGTTTTGGATTGATATCCTGATACTCGTCAACAAGGATCGCGTCGAACATGCGCTGATATTTTTTTAGCACCGCGGGATTGTTCTTTAATATCGCCACGGTCTTTTCAATAAGGTCATCAAAGTCGAACGCGTTATTGCGATCGAGCGCCGCCTCATACTTTTCGAACACGCGACGGACCTGCGCTTCCTTCTCCGGCTGTGGCCGCGCCTCCGGCAAGAGCTTCCCAAGATTCTTCAACTCGGAGATTTTCTTGGCAAAATATACCGGCGTATCCTTTTTGTTCTTCTTCGCCAAAATACCGTCATCCTCGTCGTCTTTCTTTGGCGGCAAAACAGCTTTTACCGCTTTTTTAACCAAATCAAAAGAGTCGTGGTCATCAAAGATGGCAAAATTGGGGTCCCGGCCAGCCAGTCGGCACTCCTTCCGAAGGATCTTAGCCCCCAAAGAGTGAAAAGTGCCCAAAAACGGCCCTACCCTATTGACCCGCTTGGCCATCTCCTTAGCCGCTTTATTGGTAAAAGTGATGGCGCAGATCCGTTCCGGCGGCGTCCCTGTGTCTATCAAGTGGATAATTCGGCTGGTCAGGGTCTTGGTTTTGCCCGTTCCGGCTCCCGCCACTATTAATAGAGGGGCGTGGGAAGCGTGTACTGCCGCGTCTTGGGCGGGGTTTAAGGGCATTTGCCCGCTGGGAGGTTGAGTTTTGGAGTTCATTGTGATATCATGAAAGGTATTAGTACGACTATCCGACAGCTCAGAAAAGACTATAAGCCATTAGGAGTGGCCGTTTTTTTGGCGGTAGGCGGATTATTGTCCGGATTCATTTGGAGCGCTGTTTTTGTTGCAAATCCCGCGGGAACAGTCCAGGAGCGCAGGGTTTCGGATAGCTCGACGCTGATCCCCCAGGCGCAGGGCGCCCAGATAGACAGCGCCGCCCTTACCCCACAAAGCGCTCCATTCCTTGCCTCTGCCAATGCCCAGGCGGGAAATGTTCAGTTGGCGGAAAATATGGATGTGCTCTACGGCGAGGGCGCCCTTAAGGATTCGGGGCCTGTGGTCAAAACCAAGACGATCACTCCTACGAATACCAATACGAAGAAGTTGGCATCCGGCGTCATTTATACGTCAGTCGCAAAAGATACTTTGCAATCCATCTCGTCTGCATTCGGCGTTCCTATAGATACGATAGTCGAATTCAACCCATCTGTAAATTTTTCCGCGCTCGTTCCCGGCGTTTCGATCGTCATCCCCAGCCAACAGGACGTCGCTTCTTTCGCGGGATAGCTTCGGCGCCGGTCAAAATATTTCCTTCAGCCGATAGCTGAACGCTTCCGCAAGGTGTTCGGAAGAGACCATATCTTTTTTCTCGATATCCGCGATGGTGCGTGCGACTTTGAGCAGTCGATAATATCCGCGCGGAGAAAGATGGCCGGCATTGAGTGTTCCAAAAAACGACCAAGCACCTTCGTCTATATTAGTTTTCTCCTGCGCCTCGCGCGAGGTCAGCTCCGCATTTAACTTGGCGTATCGCTCGAGCTGTATCGCTCGCGCACGCGTAACACGCTCTTTTATGTCCGCGCTTTCTCCGGCCGCGCTGGTTCCCTTTTGCAATGTTTCGATCGCAACGCGGCCCACTTTGACTTGCAGATCGATCCGGTCCAGCAGCGGCCCGGATATCTTCTTTTGATATTTTATTATCTCGTACGCAGAGCACCTGCATTCTTTTTCCGTGTCTCCATAAAAGCCGCACGGACACGGGTTCATCGCCGCCACCAAAATGAACCGCGCTGGAAAGGCAACGCTTTGTTTTGCCCGCGCAAGGTATACCACTCCCGATTCGAGCGGCTGGCGCAGCGCCTCAAGCGCGTTCTTTTGGAACTCCGGCAACTCGTCGAGAAAAAGTATTCCGTGATGCGCGAGGCTGATCTCTCCCGGCCGCGGGTCAGATCCTCCGCCGATGAGCGCCGTGATAGAGGCCGTGTGGTGCGGCGCGCGGAATGGGCGCTCGCGAATAAGCCCGCCGGGGCTTAGCCCCGCGGCGCTCCATATCTTTGTCGTTTCAATGGCCTCGGGCGTGGTGAGGCTCGGCATCACGCCCGCGAGCGCGCGGGAGAGAAATGTTTTTCCCACGCCGGGCGGACCGAACAGCAAAATATTATGCTGCCCCGCTGCGGCGATCTCGAGCGCGCGCTTCGCGTTCTCTTGCCCGTTGATCTCGGAAAAATCCACCGCGACGCCGACGCGCGACTCCCCTTCTTGGTTGAAGATCGCCGGCTCGCGATGCATTTTCCCCTCGAGGATTGCGATCGCTTCGCGAAGATCGTTCAAGGGAATTATTTTAAGCCCGGCGATCACTGCGGCTTCATTCGCGTTCTGCCGCGGGAGGAATAAATAGGCAAAGCCTTCATCCGCCGCTTTTTGCGCGATGTTGAGCGCGCCGCTTACGGGACGAAGCCGTCCGTCGAGCGCGAGCTCGCCAAGAAATATTTTATCGCCGCACGCGAAATCCTTTATCTGTTTCGTGGCAAGAAGATATCCAAGCGCGATCGCAAGATCATAATGCGATCCGGTCTTTTTGATGTCGGCCGGCGCAAGGTTGATCGTGATCTTTCGGTTCTCGCGATTTGGCGGTTTAATGCCGGAATTTTTTAGCGCAGAGTTAACGCGCTCCTTTGCCTCGTTGAGCGACCGATCGCCAAGGCCGACGATATTGAACGAGTGTAACCCGACGTTAATGTCCGCTTCCACTTCTATGATCTTTGCGTCGATCCCCTCAAGTGCCGCAGAATACAATCGCCCTAATTTTTTACTCATGTATGCACTATGGCATACCGCGCATTAAAAATATTTAAAAACACCCGCTCTCCGAAGATGGCGGGTGTTTGGATTTTATATTTAGTTTCCCAGTTTACACGACTTACAAAAACGGGATTCGGGATCGATGGCAAGGATCTCGTGCTCGATCGGCTTTCCGCATTTCTCGCAAATTCCGTACGAGCCGGATTTGATCTTCCCTAAGGCGATGTCGATTTCATTCAGGCGATCTTTTAACGCCTGTGCCGCCGCGAGCTGGTTCCCCACTTCTTCCGATTTGTCGGTCGCCTCATCGTCGTGGTCGATATCACTGCCAAAGTCAACCGGACGTTCGTCGCCCGCAATCTCGGCAGAAACCATCGCCCGTTCTTTTTCCAACTTTATTTTATATTCTTTTAATTGGTCTTGGTTCATAGTCATATAAGGATACGGCGAGACGCTCCCGAAGGCAATGTGCTCACGCCGGCCAAGACACCCTCCGGGACGGCCGGCGTGAGCACATTGCCTTCGGAAGCTTAGTGTACCTAAAAGGGATAAAGAGGGACTATGTGCTCTTGGACCGTCCCGAAGGGTGTCTTGGTCCAAGAGCACATAGTCCCTTATTTTGCCGGATTGCAGGATTAAATCCAAATAATACGGCAAAACCCGATAAGCCCGTAAAACCTACTGCGAAACAAAATTGTTTTTCAAAATTGTTTTACGACAAACACAATTTTAATTCAAAATAGGCGTTTTGGCTGAAAATGAGGGATTAATTTTTAATTTGAGATGAATATTAGGGCAAAAACATTTTTAATGTGTTTGTCGCTAAACACATTAAAAATTCAAGGCGCTAATTCTGAGAATATTAATAACTAATTTAATTATGAAAAACACAGAAACCGGCAAAATTGGGGAAGATATGGCCTATAAATATCTACTCAACAATATGTATTTAATATTAGCCAGAAATCATAAGGAGCGATTTGACGAGATAGATATCATTGCTCGGCATAGGAACGGAACGCTAATCTTCTGCGAAGTGAAGACGATTCACGATTCCGGAGGTTTTTGGGGCGGGTTTATGCCGGAAGATAACCTTAGCGTGGCGAAACATAAAAAAATGACTCGGGCGGCCGAAGTATTTTTAATCCGGCATCCTGGGCTAATGTGGGAAAATAGGGGATGGCAACTTGATCTGATCGCAATTGTTCTTAACGATGGCAAACTTGCCGATCTGCGCCACTATGAAAACATTTAGCTTGCTTTGCCCTTGACACGTAGCGATAGCCTACAATACAATAGAGGGACGATGTAAGTCCGCTTTGAAGCGGCCTTTTTTAAAGAAATACAACTTAATAACAATTTAATAAAAAATAAATGTTGAATATAAAAGAATTATCAAAAGCGTTAAAGCAGGTCGCTGAAGAAAAAGGATTGGACCCGGACAAGGTGATGGAGGTCATTGAGTCTTCGATCGCTGCGGCATACAAAAAGGAATACGGCGAACGCGGCGAGGTGGTCAAGTGCAAGATGGATCAGAAGACCGGCGAGCTGAATTTTTGGCAGACGAGAACCGTTGTTGATGAGACGACGGTGCGCTTTGTTGAAGACGAGGAAGAAGCGCCGGCGGTTGAAGGCGCTGGGGCGTCTCCTGCGGAGAAGGAAAAAGAAATAATAGTAGAGGACGATGAAGAGAAGCTGCCGCGGTTCAATCCGGAACGGCACATCACTTTTGATGAGGCGAAAAAAATAAAAAAGGATGTGGAGCTCGGCGAGGAGATGATGTTCCCGCTCGAGACGCACGAAGACTTTGGACGCATCGCGGCGCAGACCGCGAAGCAGGTGATCTTGCAAAAGCTGCGCGAGTCGGAGCGCGATTCTATTTTGAACGAGTGGCGCGGACGCGAAGGCCAGATTGTGAGCGGCGTCATCCAACGTTTTGAACGCGGAAATATTTTCGTGGACCTTGGCCGCACGATCGGTGTGATGTTCGGGAACGAATCGATCCCGGGTGAACATTATAGAGCAGGGGAGCGATTGCGATTTTTGGTGGTAGCGGTGCAGGAAGACACGCGGCTTCCTGGCATCATTCTTTCGCGCTCACATCCGCGCTTTGTGGCGGAACTGTTCCGCATGGAAGTGCCGGAGCTCGTTGAAGATGCGATCGAGATCAAGGCGATCGCGCGCGAGCCGGGCAATCGCACAAAGATCGCTGCGGCGTCAAAGGCCGAAGGAGTGGATCCGGTGGGAGCGCTGGTGGGTCAACGCGGTACGCGCGTGATGGCGGTGAATAACGAACTCGGCAACGAGAAGATTGATATCGCGGAATGGTCCGATGATCCGGAGAAGTTCATCGCGAACGCGCTTTCGCCGGCAAAGGTTGAACGCGTGGAAATTTTGCCGCGACGCGAGGCGCGCGCGTACGTTCCCGAAAGCCAGCTCTCACTCGCGATCGGCAAGGGCGGGCAGAACGTGCGGCTCGCGGCGAAGCTGACAGGCTGGAAGATCGATGTGCGTTCACAAACGCGGCCGGAGGAAGAAGTGGAGGGCGGTGTCGCCGCCGGGATCGTTGATGCGGGCAGCTCCGAGGGCGATCAGATCGCGCCTCCCGAAGACGACGGCAAGGAGGATATCGCAATATAAAAGTTTTATAACAATACTATGTCATATACATTAATTTTCGTTCCGGTCGCGCTCGCGATCGTCTATAGCGCGGTGCTTGCTCTTTGGCTCAAAAAGCAGCCGCAAGGAAGTGCGGATATGGTGGAAATTTCAAAAGCGATCCAGGAAGGATCGATGGCATATCTTAACCGCCAGTATAAGACGGTCGCCGGCGTGGCAGTGGTGCTTGCGGTAGCGATCTGGCTTGCGCTCGGCGCACCGGTCGCGCTCGCGTTCCTGGTTGGCGGCATCGCTTCGGCGCTCACCGGATATATCGGCATGAACGTGGCGGTGCGCGCGAATTCTAAAACGGCGGAGGCGGCGAAGAAGGGATTATTCCCTGCGCTCTCGCTCGCGTTCAAGGCGGGATCGGTCACCGGACTTTTGGTGACGGCGCTCGGGCTTCTTTCGGTGGCGGGAACATATTATCTTTCGGGCGGAAATATTCAGGCGCTCATCGGGCTTGGATTCGGCGCGAGCTTGATCTCGATCTTTGCGCGATTGGGCGGCGGCATTTTTACCAAAGCTGCGGACGTCGGTACGGACCTTGTTGGAAAAGTTGAGGCGGGCATTCCGGAGGACGATCCGCGCAACCCGGGTGTCATCGCGGACAACGTCGGTGATATGGTCGGCGATTGCGCCGGTATGGCGGCGGATCTTTTTGAGACCTATGCCGTGACGCTCACTGCGGCAATTCTTCTTGGCTCCATTACGACGACCATCGCGGGCACGATCGAATTCCCGCTGCTCCTTGGCGGCGTTTCGATCATCGCATCCATCCTCGGCACGTTCTTTGTCCGCTTAGGCAAGAATGAATCGATCATGGGCGCGCTCTATAAAGGACTAGTGAGCTCGCTCGTCCTTGCGGCGATCGGATTCTATTTTGTCTCCGCATATGTGTTCGGCGCGAACTACATGAATGTATTTCTTTCATCGCTCATCGGGCTCGCGGTAACGGCGCTCATGGTGATCATCACCGACTACTACACCGCCAAGAAGTTTCGGCCGGTCAAATCGATCGCGGAGGCATCAAAGTCCGGGCATGGCACGAACATCATCATTGGTCTTTCGGTGGGTATGGAGTCCACGTTGCTTCCGGCGTTTGTGATCGCGCTTGGCATCCTTGGAAGCTTCGCGCTCTCGGGGATCTACGGCGTGGCGATCGCATCCGTCGCGATGCTTTCGGTGGCGGGCATCATTGTTTCGATCGATTCATTCGGGCCGATCACCGACAACGCGGGCGGCATCGCCGAGATGACGAAGCAGCCGGAGAGCGTGCGCACGATCACCGATTCGCTCGATGCGGTGGGTAACACCACGAAGGCGATCACAAAGGGATACGCGATCGCATCCGCCGGACTGGCAGCGCTCGTACTCTTCTCAAGCTACGCGAACGAGGCCAAAGGCATCGTCTTCAGCTTAAGCAATCAATACGTGCTCGTCGGGCTCTTGCTCGGCGCTGCGATGGTCTACTTCTTTGCGGCGCTCACACTCCGCTCGGTGGGCCGCGCGGCCGGCGCAGTGGTGGATGAGATCCGCCGCCAGTTCCGCGAGATCAAAGGGCTGATGGAAGGCACCGCAAAGCCGGAGTCCGGCCGCGCGGTCGACATCGTAACAAAGGCGGCCCTCAGAGAGATGATCGTCCCGGCGCTCATCCCGATCGTCGGCGTGCTCGTCGTTGGGTTTCTGTTCGGCGCTGCGGCGCTTGGAGGATTGCTGATCGGCACGATCGTGGGCGGACTCTTTATGGCCATGTCCATGACCGCGGGCGGCGCGGCATGGGACAACGCAAAGAAATATATAGAGGACGGCAACTTTGGCGGCAAAGGCTCTGAGGCGCACAAGGCGGCGGTCACGGGCGACACGGTGGGCGATCCGTACAAGGACACGACGGGCCCGGCGATCAATCCGCTGATCAAGGTGGTCAACATCATCGCGCTCCTCATTGTAAGGTTCCTCCATTAATTTGGTATTAACCAGTAACAACTAACGTCTCGTATCATGAATAACAACAACGGATCATTACGCGGCGAGCAGGAATACTCGCAGTATCTTATCCCAACCGTCATTGAGAAGACCTCGAACGGCGAGCGGGCGTACGACATCTACTCACGGCTGCTCAAAGAGCGCATCATCTTCTTGGGAGGTCCAATCAATGACGCGGTTGCGAACACGGTGATCGCGCAACTGCTCTTCCTCGCGCATGAGGACCCCAAAAAAGATATCCAGCTCTATATTAACAGCCCCGGCGGCTCGGTCACGGCGGGTATGGCCATCTACGACACGATGCAGTTCGTGCGGCCGGATGTGGCGACGATGTGCGTGGGTATCGCGGCATCGATGGGATCCTTTCTCCTCGCCGCCGGCAAGAAGGGCAAACGCTTGACGCTGCCGAACTCGGAAATACTTTTGCACCAGGTCTCGGTTGATTCGATCGGCGGACAGGCAACAGAGATCGAGATCTCCGCGCGCCAAATCTTAAAGACGAAAGCGCGCTTGAATCAGATCCTCGCAAAGAGCACCGGGCAGTCGCTCGCGAAAGTAGAGAAAGACACCGAGCGCGATTTCTGGCTTTCTGCGGAAGAGGCAAAGGAATACGGCGTGGTGGACGAGATCGTGCGGAAGTCGTAAAGGTAGTTATAAAAAAAGAAGACTCGATCCATAGAAGGTCGAGTCTTTTTTTTGTACACTACGCTGGCAGGCGGTGATCGAAACGGTAATCGTCCGATTCAGGTTCTCTCCGAATATACACTTCGCATGAGCATGTATCGGAGGCGCATATGACAGAATCATACCCCACGGCCTGAGTTGTGGTTATCAAACCAATGGTCGCACAATCGGGGCAAGCCAAAATCCCAGCATATCGAACATTGGGGGCGCCTAAATCTTGATACGATTTCTTGAAGGAGCATATCGTGCCGGGCTCCATGTGGTCGGGGATTTGATCTTCCGAGCCTTGAATCACATCCATCACATTGAGTATTCCCATGAACTCCTCCTCGCTTCGCATATTTTGATCCGTTTTCCTGCTGCTTTTAGTATAGCGTATAATGCCCTCGCGGCAATAAAAATCACCCGCTGTTTTGTGCGCCATTATCGTGGTAGAATAAGGATACATGGCGGTACATAAGGAGTTAGATAAAGAGAAAATCGAAACGTTGCTCTCGCGCAATGTGGAAGACGTGATCGACGCGGCGCACCTGCGCACGGCGTTGCTGTCCGGCAAGAAGCTGCGGGTCAAGTTCGGCATCGATCCGACGGGGGACAAGATCCACATCGGCCGCGCGGTGGCGTTTTGGAAGCTCAAGGAATTTCAGGATCTGGGGCACACGATCGTGCTCATTATCGGCGATTTTACCGCGCAAGTGGGCGATCCGTCGGACAAGCTGGAGAAGCGGCCGTTCATTACCGCCGCGCAGGTCAAAAAGAATCTCAAAAATTATCTGCCGCAGATCGGCAGGATCATTGACCTCAAAAAAACCGAGGTTCGCTACAACAGTGAGTGGCTTAAGAAGTTGAACTTTCAGGAAATTTCGGAGCTCGCGGAAATATTCAGCGTTCAGCAGATGGTGGAGCGCCGCAACTTCAAAGACCGCTGGGACGCGCACAAAGAGATCAGCATGCGCGAATTTTTATATCCATTGATGCAGGGATACGACTCCGTGGCGGTCAAAGCCGACGTGGAGCTCGGCGGCAACGACCAACTTTTCAATCTTCTTGCAGGGCGAAAGATCCAGGAGCGCTATAAACAGAAGCCGCAGGATGTTTTGATCAATAAGATGCTGCTCGGCACCGATGGCCGCAAGATGTCCACGAGCTGGGGCAACGTGATCAATATTATCGATAAGCCTGATGACCAATTCGGCAAGGTGATGTCCGTGCGCGATGATCAGATTCCGAATTATTTTCACCTTGCGACGGACGTGCCGGAAAAAGAGATAAAGAAGTACGTTGACGGCATAAAAGGCGGCGACAATCCAAAAAAAGTAAAGGAGATCCTGGCGTTTGAGGTGGTCAAGCGCTATCACGGAGAGAAAAAAGCGAGCGCGGCGGCAGAAAACTTTACCAAAACGTTCTCGCGGCGCGAACTTCCCGATGCGATCCCAACGTTAAAAATAAATAACGGTACGATCCTGCCGGTGGACATCATCGTCGCGTCCGGCGTGTTTGCGAGCAAAAGTGAAGCGCGCCGCCTCGTGGAGCAGGGGGGATTTGATGTGGATAACCGCCCGCACCGCGATCCGCAGGTGCCGCTTGTGCTCAAGGGCGGGGAGGTCATTAAGGTAGGCAAAAAGCGCTTTTTTAAGGTTGTTATATAGTTATCCACAGGGCGGGTTGCGGCATGAAGGGATTTTGATATAGTTATTGAAGCGACCCCTATTGAAAAGTTAAAAGATTATTATATAAACCGCCAAAAACGGTCGCCCCTGTCAACTTCGAGTTGAACAATGTTGTATCGTGCGTGATTTCATCCGCACACCCCAGCCCAACCATTACTTAAGCTATGCTTAACCTCTGGTTGGGCTTTCGCTTTTTTTATATGGCAAACATTGCATTTTTTGCCTGATTTTTGTATAAGATAGGCAGCTCTCAATAGTTCATCATAAGAGCGGAAGGAGGTAAGAGGTGCTGAATTTCGCGTATCTTGAAGAGACGTACCAAGTTTTCGAGCAGGTCGCTCCCCGATTCGATTTCTTCCCTCAAAGTTTCCGCGAAACGTTAGTGCGTGTGCGGGGATATTATCTTGAGAGGCCGAAGTCGCGGAGCTACCAGGAGCCCGGAGAGATCTGCTATGTATATGAGCCTCCGGATGATCAAAAGCGAAAAGGGAATGATTACAAAACGATCATCTGCACGACAAAAAGGGAGGAGGGCTTCGTTACTAAGGACTCTGGGTGGGTGATCATTGTGGATGGAACAGGAAAAAAGGTTTACTCCACTGGACCGTTCATTCGCACCAGCCCGGATTTCTTTGAAACTCTTTTGGAGCACGGCCGTATAGCTCGATGGCGTACTTTCTATCGACCGGATCGTTGCGAAAAATTCATGCTGCTCGTGCATGGCAAGGCGTTGAAGTCCTGCTTTTGGCGTTGCGCGGAGCATCCGTGGGTGCGCGAGCATAATCGTCGCTTTGACAATTTGCGAAGGCCGTTTCCTCCAGGGGTGATGGAGGCAATAACCCAGCGGCGGGAGGATCGCAGAGAAAGGCGAGAAGCCCGTGGCGAAGAAGGCAAAGATCCATTCGCGGCATTCCGGCTACGGATGCTGCATCCGTGGGTAAAGAAAAGTTTTTCATCCGAAATTGAGTTCTAGTGATCAAGCCGATAAAAACCATGGCGGAGCAATGTCTATTGCCCCGCCATTTTATTTTCCGCCGGCCCACATCAGAGATCATCGTACGCATTGACATCAGCCGTGGAGCGGGCTAGTTGATGATGTCAGAGCCCATGGAGGTCCGATTTCATCTTTCTTTCTTTTGTGGTTAACTTTAAATAGTTGTTCTTTTGATATTCTTTGAGGTCAGCCAACATGAGCTTGGGCCAAATAGTAAGATTTCTGATCCTTCTTCTGGACAGAGGGAATATCGATCTCTGCTTCCGCGAGCGTGCTCGTTGGCACGCGCTCTTCTACCAGCTCAAATTTTCTCTCACCCCCGAGACGCCGTCGGTGCTTCAGAGTATTTTCTTTGAATGGGATGGACCATCTCCGGTATGTCGAGAGCTCGACGTGTATCTTAATGATTTTTGTTGGACGGGATGCGTTGAGTGTTATTCCCCAAGCTTCAGCGACCATCAGCTTTCAAAAGGGGTAGCCGCGATCTGGGCGCGGGAGTATAGTCGCCTTACGGAAGAACAAAAAAAATTTCTTGAAGAAGTCGCGCTAAAGAAAGCGCAGGAAGAATTCACGCGGACCGCCGCCGTCTGACAACTGCCAACCATTTACCGGGCGTGATATATGCCCGGTTTTTTTATGGCACTAACGAGGCGGATATCACGACGGCGGTATTGAAGGAGATGTCGTTCGCCTTTTAGGCACATTTGCATGGTAATTTTCATCGACTAATGATAAGCTAAGGCCAGTAATTATGCGGCGCAGATAACTATCTGTGTCTCGAGAGAGGAATTCGGTAATGGGACAAGTATTGTTGTCGGCAGAGCGTCGAGAGGTCGTTACATGTGGGAATGCGTCTTGTTCTTGCGTGCAGTATCGGCATCGCAACGGCTTGTGCGTAAGATGCCATAAATCTCTTTCTCCTCCTGAGGTAAAAGCTGTTGCCGTACTTCAGCCAGTTGTGCCGCGTGTAGCTCTTGTGAGAAAGAGGCTCGATCTTACCAAGCGACTCAAAGCGGCGATCAAGCAAGTCCGCCTGCGGAAAGGGTTCAGTCAGGCGCAGCTTGCGCAAAAAGCGGGGGAGTGGCCACGCACATACATTTCAAAGATCGAAAATGGCCATTGCACCCCAAGGATTTCCACTCTTGAGAAGATCGCCGCTGCAACCGAGGTAAACGTATCCGAGATCATTCGTCTGGCCGAACGTCCGGACGCACAACCCTCCGAGAACTTTCGCGTTATCCACGGCAGCGTGGGCGATAGGATATCGGAAGCCATCAGGGTACGGCAGAGAAAGTTGGGCTTTGACGATCGTGAGTTGAGGCGTCGAACAGCGCTTCCCCATGCCTACTTTTGGCGCGTCATGACCGGCAAGCAGGTTCCCATGTTTCAAACCCTGCAAAAGTTTGCCGCCGCGCTCAAGACGACCGTGCATCGGATCATCGCGGACGCCGAAAAGATGGCGTGCAAGGCAGCTCAAGCAGTCACGCTTTAATAAAAACTATCCCCGCACTTCGGTGCGGGGTTTTCTTTATTCATCACTACGCCACGAGCTAGTACTGCTGACGGCTGAACGGGCTAGTCAATGACGTCAGAACCTTTTATGGTGAAAACGCCAGCAAATTTGCGATTCCGGATTTAATGGCCGAGAAATATTGAGGATAAAAGAAGCCATCCCCTTTATAGAGATGGCTTCAGCGTTGTAGAACATCAGAGAACTTATTGAATTCTCCTGAGGACGTAATGTTCGTTGGTCGTTGAAAACAGACGGAACTCACTGTTGGCCTCTTCGAGAATCTTATTGATCTTGGAGACATAGCCCAAAGTGTAGCGAACATAAGTTCCATTTCCGGAGTTATTTTCTTGCACCTCTTCAAGCGCCTCCCGAAGAAATGAAGGGCCAGATCCTGGTCCATAAACGGCAGGATCTAATTGCGGGAGAGCGAAAATCCGTTCCCAATCTTGATCAGAGGGAAGTTCGTTGGTCATCTTCCACCGAGGCATCGTACTCATTTTATTCTTGGTGGTAAGGTGAACTTCGGTTCGACGGCGCCTCGCGCTGAGAGAAAACTCATAGCGGCGGCCGAGTGGGATGAGCCCGTTCTGTTCGATGAATGCTTTTGTTTGAGCGACAATTTGCTCAAAGAACTCATCAAGCATTTGCTCCTGCTCCTCGAATGTTTTCATCCATAATTCCTTTCTGCGTCCGCATGAGAATCTCTTCCCACCGTTGCTGCGGGCATTATATCATTTGACAAACAATCCGTCAATCGGTAGAATGCGGACAGTATCCTCTGGCGGGATGTCGGAGGAAATCTCAAAAAGAACGGATGGGATATCTGTTCTTTGTGGCGGGATGCCACGGGAGGTAGTTATGAGACCACGGGTTACAGCATTCTTGAACGATGATAAGCTTTCGTTCTTGAAAAAATATGAACAGTTCATCAGGCCAAGCACCGAAAAAGGCGAAGTGGAGCGCCTTGACGACGAGGTGCTCGACAGAGAGGTATTCCCCGGAAACTTTTGTTCGTACGCCTTCCTCTTTGACGAAAAAGGGAACGAACTTTTACGGATTGGCTATGGCATGAAAAACATGCGGTTCCTTTTTTGGAAGTGGGAGGAGCCCTATTCCTTTGAGGAGCTCATCTATAAAGGAATGCTTCGCTGTCCGGACATCGAACGGATCCACTACTGCGTTTGGTTTGGCAACACAGGCTGCATTAGGGGTCTTGTTGTCTACAAGATGCCCCGCGTCCCTTCTTTGAAACAATGGGTAGAGGACCATGAAGCTCGGATGGCCGCACTGGTTCATTCTGAACTCAGCACCCTCTGAGGAAGGTCGATCACAAATCAAGCGTCCCGGCAGCAATGTCGGGCGCTTTTCTTTTTATTAACAAGTTCTACCATCATCTACTCATGATGTCAGGGCAAGTGGATGCCGGTCGAACAAAAAGATTTTCGTCGACACTCCGCAAGCCAGCAAAATTGAGAGGTTCGACCCACACTTAGGGTGTATGTTATAGCCCGCATTTTTACAGCAATAAAATCGAGGAGCGGGCTAGTGGATGATGTTAGAACCTTTTTAAAAGAAAAAGCCCAGCATTTTGCAGTGCCGAGCTTTTAATGAGTGAGAAATGTTGACGACAAAAGAATTGGCCCACCTCATTCGAAGTGGGCCTTTTGCACGGCACCTTGATTCATTGTTCAGCAGGGACGCCGTGACGTAAATGTTTTGCCCGTTCGAACAGCTCATCCTCAGGCGGCGCACCATGTCGCAGATTTTTGACATCTTCGAACGAGATGCTGTTCCTGGGAGTTGGAGAAACCTCCCAATGAAAGAGGGCGAGGCCGATGATGGGTTTGCGTACTGGGTCGCACATACTGCATGGTATCCACAGAGGAAGCGACATCAGCATGAACGCTCCGACCATGAGCAGTCCCCGAAACGAGGCGTTAAGAAATCGTTCCATTTTGGAACCTCCATATTTGAAGAGCTTACTATCGGTGCTATTATAGCATTTGACAATCTATCCGTCAAGACGTACAATATAGGCAGTTCGTAATTCAATCCATCTCGGAGGAACCATGTTTCTCATCGTCAAACGACGTCCATTGATGATATGGGAAAAGAAGTCAGCCATCGGCGCGTTCATGGCCACTCCTCCGGAGTTGCGTGAGCGCATGACGCGGATTACTCCGCGAGCAATCAACCCTGACGCAGTGCGCGGACAAGTAGCACTCATCACGGGTGCAACTGGCGGCCTCGGGCGGGCATATGCTTTCGCTATGTCCCGCATGGGAATGAAGGTCGTCATTGCTGCGCGGAATAAGCAGGCAGTTAATGAGCTTGCTGAAACTATCAACAACGAGGGTGGCATAGCGCTTTCACTACCTCAGTACGAAGTTACCGACAACCTTTGCGTGATGCATAACATGGGTTACATCGAGCACAAACTTGGCCCGATTGACCTTGTCGTGAATAACGCAGCAGTTGGTGGACCTATCATGCCGTGGAGTCGTTCCTACAGGACGGAGGATTGGTGGGAAACCATCAACACCAACTACATTGGAATATGGTTAGTTGCTATCGCCGCAAGCGAGCGGATGAAACGCAGAAAACGCGGACGAATTATCAACATAGCAAGCAGCACTGTTGAAACTCGGCCGCGAGAACTCGCAGCGTATGCATTCAGCAAGTGGCTTGTGGTAACAGACACAAAAGAAGTTGCTCCCGAGTACAGTAAAGAAGGCCTTGGCATCTTCGCTGTGCATCCGGGAACGGTGCGCACAGGGATGACGGAACGTATGATTCAATCGCCGCGCGCTCCGAAACTTCTCAAGCGGATTTTCGAGAATGGGCTGGATGTATCTCCGGAACGTGCCGCAGAGTTTATCCTCTACGTCGCATCGGGGGCAGTCGACCATCTTGCCGGCGAATTCCTTTGTCGAGGAGATGGAGTGCTAGCGGGGTAGAGCTATTGGGCGCACCGAAATAACGGTGCGCCTTTCCTTTTGTGTTATTATAAATGCAATTATGGATATCGTTACCAAGAAACAAAGAGAAGCTGTCTTTGCTCGGCAGATTAAAGCCCAGTTGGACAAAGATTTGCCCGAATACGGCGTAAGCAAAGGAACGAACCTCCTCTACAAGCTGATAGTAGCTCCCGGGTTCGTGCTGAAGCCTAAGGACATTAAGCATCCATCTCGGGGAAATGGACAGTACGGATTTCAGACTGACATTCTTATTAGCCGCAAAAAAGACGGAACCCCACTCGTTGTGGTGGAACTAAAACACGGAGGATTCTCAACGCACGATGTTCTTACCTATTCCTCTAAGGCATTGAAGCATAAAGAAATCTACCCCTATCTCCGCTACGGGTTTGTCGTAGGAGGACAAAAGAAGATTGACCAAAAGTTTTTTACACACAATGTTGGTTTCGATTTTGCGTTGACAGTCGCCAGCTATCGTACAAGCGGGCAGCACAGAGAGTTTGCTGACCTTTTGCGGAGGCAGGCGAATATTGCGGAGGAATTTGCCAAGATGATTGACGGAGATAAAAAGCGAAAGCGAATTTACGAGACGAGGGTTGTGATGGAATAGCGACGGCTACACTCGGATTCTTTTTGATGCAGAGAGGAATGAAAGCACCGCTGTCTTTTTAATAAGCCACTTCAATACTCTCGTTGCTACAGCTTCTAAGAACCACAGCGAGACGACGACGTAGAGTAATGTCAAAAAACTGTTTTTTAAGAGGGTTATCACGACCGGTGGCTTCCAGTTTATATATTCGAAATAAAGGTACAGTGCTAGATTAACTATCGAATAAAAAATTATTGTCCAATAAGAAGCTTGATATCCGAGAAAATTGAATTTCGGCGCGTCCTTGGCTATAACCCTGCCCCTACCTCCTTGCACGGGATGTCCGACTAAGTCCTTAAATCTGTGGCTGACGATGATATTATTCAGCACTTCCTTCTCCATTATCGGAGCATAGGAATATCTATCGCCCGTTATCACTAGTAGTGTATAGTGGAAGCATGATGATAAAAATTCAAAGAAATTCTTGAGGATGATTCGCCAAAATATAATTTTTGTTCGGAGGAAGAATCCTCGCCAAGGCTTAGTTGGCTTTATGTGTTGGTTATAGATGTCATTCAGCAGGTCAATTGGGGTAATTTCATCACCCTTTTTTAACAAGACATCGTTTACGGCATCGTAGCAGTAATCATCGCTCGAAATTAAATCGATAGGACTAGAAATAGTAACTTTTTCTTCGACGCGAATAGAAACCCCCTCATCCCTCTTCTCGCCATAATTAGCATCAATGATAAGCTGCTTTTTATCATCTGATTCGCCGGCTTTATTGGGAAGATAAAAAGAAAGTATGGATGCATGCTCCGCATCTGAAGGGTTTAAATCTTTTCGGATACTGAAACCTATGTTGCCATCGGTATAAGGGACAAACGCATAAAATCCATCAACGCCTTCTGCGCCATTGAACTTTGCGATGAATTGACTCCTGATTTCCTCCGGGTTCATTTTATAGATTTTATTGAACTACTTTCCCAACATTTTTCCATTCAAATGTGCATGATGAATCGGAGGTGGTTTTCACTAAATAGCCGCCTGTCATTTTATTGTTTTGGTCGATGGGGACCAGAACGGTTTCATTTTCGTCGGTCATCGGAACTACATACGCATACGCCGAGCCAACGGAGCAATCGACAGGAACGACGAAGCTGGTCTGCGTGGAAGCGATGAGATTACCAAGTCTAAAAAATGTTCCCAAGTATAAAAACAGGATAAGCGTCCCAATGGCAACGAGAGTATTTTTCAGCCGCCTATTGTATTGGAAAATCAAATAATAAAGTGCAACAAGAACTACGAAAAAGAATCCCGCGGCAACATACACATACCAATGGAAACTGCCCAACAACTCCAACGTCGAATGGATGAACTGATAGAAGAAAATGATATTGCCGCTCAACGAAGCCTGCACAAAAGACGAGGGTATATTGAAATAGGAAAGGAACCCCCAATCCGTAAGGACGGTCGCGACGTAAAAATAGAGGCCTACAGCGGGGATGCTCCAGAACTTCTGCATGGCGCCATCATACCGCCCCATAGAATCCTTCGCAAACGCTATCTAGATTGCGCGTGCTTCTTAGCGTGCTCAATTTCAGCTGTTATAGCGGCGAGTTCATCCGAGCGAGGAGGAATTGAGCCGTATTGTTCAGCGGATGCTTGTAATAGCTGTAATGTCTGCATTTTTAAAGAGAACGGGCCGTTCGCAGTAAAAAACGACAAGGCTTCACTGCTTCTATTTCTGATTTCTGACAAATCGGAATGGAAGTGCCAAGAAAAGTTCGTTATGAATAAGGCGCTATAATTTTTCCTATCCTGCTTATCAAAGAAGCCCACATCTTCAAGCGTGTCGTTGATTTCTTTAAACCATGCTTTCTCTTGCATGGCTAGGTCAGATGTAATAGGTAAATTTAAGTCGTCAAATATTACTAATGGAGTATCTTTCGAAGATTGCTCCAATGCTTCACGAACGTGGTCCCATATTTTTGTTTTCGTTGATTCAACATCAAAATCACCAGGCTGGCCGAGCACACCCGCCCTATGATGACTTTTAGCCTCAAATGCAGCTTTATCTTTAGTAACTCGATGAACACCCACAAACTCACAGTGTTTGCCCGATTCATTAACCCATTGAATTTCAAAGCCTGCGCGAGCAACGATACCGCCTACGGCAATTTCAAAACGGGCGCCTTGAAATTGGCCACGCTTTTTTAAACGATTAATTAATTTGGGAAGTATTTTTGCGTTGCAGTGAGCTAATGAATAGAAATCATATGCAAGCGATAAAAGGTGGCGCAAGTTCGCATCTTGAGGAACTGCATGAATAATTTCGGTTGGCTTTGTTTCATCCATCTTTCGCGACGTCTCTTTGTATTGATTAACCCAATCAGCCAACAGACTTCTTTCATCTGCATCCTTCCCTAATTCCGTATCTACCCATTTTGCATCCAAATATTGCATCAAGTGCCAAATTAAAAATTGATGAAATGTTTCGCCAAAGGGTCGGCTGTAGATTGTTGAACCGACGGCTCGCATACGCATACCTTTAAAAACCGTATCAATTTGAGGACGGCCTACCAAGAACCCTCCTTGTTCAATGGGCTCGACGTTCAACTTCGCACGATACGCAAGGGCGTGGTTTGCGAATGGCGACATTGATACGAAGCGTGCCATTTTTGCATGCCTTGCAGTGAATACAACGCTGAGCAACCAAAAACTTTCGATTACCCTGCAAAAACCGTTCCAATCGATTATAGAGCAGCGAGAATTAATAGAGGACAATATCGAAAAGTTAAAACCTCAAGAACTAGTTGGAAACACAGGCGGTGCGGAAGCATCACCTGAAAGCTATCGATTAATGAGCGGGTAAGGGGAGTCGAACCCCTGACTTCACCTTGGAAGGGTGACGTAATACCGTTATACAATACCCGCGATGTCGTGATTTAATCTACCATTCTTGCTTGCTTTTTTCAATCATTTTTG
>Ga0181520_10001777_pt1 | contig 42515 bp, 29 predicted proteins | sample PEATcosm2014_Bin_29_FD_132451 | JGI IMG/M metagenome (GOLD analysis project Ga0181520, IMG submission 132451) | Peatland microbial communities from MTU Mesocosm Facility, Houghton, MI, USA - PEATcosm2014_Bin02_30_metaG | ecosystem: Environmental > Terrestrial > Soil > Wetlands > Peat | place... | reverse complement strand
TGGAGCGCAAACAGAGCGCAATGGAAGCTAAGTTATTGATTCTTTGGCTCCTCAGGTAGGACTCGAACCTACAACCCTTCGGTTAACAGCCGAATGCTCTGCCATTGAGCTACTGAGGAGTGTCTTGCAAAAAAAACTCCTCTATCCAAGGTAGCAGAGTGCGTGGGGTGCGTCAAAATTCCGCTGGATGATGCGGGTTCAAGCCCGCAGGCGATACGATGGAAGAAGCGAAGAGGAGAACACATGTCCCGGATTTCCCGGCTGGACCGCAGCGAAGTGAGCGCGGAGATGGCGGCGCTCTACGACAAAATCTTTGCCCTGCGCGGCAATGTGCCCAATATGTTCCGGGTGATGGCCCACCGGCCGGAGATTTTCACCACCATGCAGGCGCATTTTGCCGCCGTACTCTCGACGGGTACGCTCTCGCCCAGGCTGAAGGAGTTGATCATCGTACGCACCAGCCAGGTGAATATAACGCCATACTGCCTGGCCAGCCACACCATTCTCGCCAGGAACCTAGGATGGAACGACGACCAGCTCGCCCACCTGGCCGAATGGCCCGCGCGTGAGGATTTTACCCCTGCGGAGAAGGCCGCCCTGCGCCTGGCCGAGACTGTCACGCGCGACGCCAACGCAGTTTCGGACGAGCAGTTCGCCGAGCTGCGCGGCTTATACTCGGAAGGAGAGATTGTGGAGCTGCTCTGCGCCATCGGCCTCTTCAACTACTTTAACCGCTTCAACAACGCTCTCCGGATGGAGCCGACAAAACCCGGCGAAGGCGGTTGCGCGGCATGAAACTTCAACTCCCCGACGGAGACTTCCGCGCCTATCTCTTCGACTGCGACGGCACCATCGTCGATTCCATGCCGCTGCATTACATTGCCTGGAAGACGGCCTTTGCGGAGTGGAATTGCCCCTTTCCCGAAGATCTCTTTTACTCGTGGGGCGGCAAGCCCACACGCGAGATCATCGCCACGCTGAATGAGATGCACGGCTTGGCAATGCCGGTTGAAGCTCTCGCCGAACACAAGGAGGAGCTCTACTTCAAGCTGCTCCCGCAGCTCAAGGCGATCCCGGAGGTTCTGGAGCTGATCGAGGCCGAGCATGACCGGATTCCCTTCGCCGTGGTCTCCGGCGGCAGGCGGATTTCTGTCACCAAGGCTCTCAGCGCGCTGCATCTGATAGATAAGTTTGAGACCATCGTCGGCTCAGAGGATTACGTCAACAGCAAGCCGGCCCCGGATGCATTTCTGGTCGCCGCCGCACGGCTCGGCGTGGCGCCCGCCGATTGCCTGGCCTTCGAAGATACGGAACTGGGCATCGCGGCGGCAACCGCCGCGGGCATGGCTACTGTCAAAATCGCCTCGCCGCAGGAGCGCGCCGAACGCGAGGCCGTCTGTACGGGAACCAAACGTAGCGCCAGGCGTAGAACTCATGAAAGCAGCCCGACTTGCCGCTGCAAGTTACTCGTGCAATGAACCCGCTAACTTGCTAACTCGCTATCACCGCGAAGCGGTGGCTAACTTGCTATATGGTTAATCACTCTTCGAGAGTTTTGGCGAAAGGATGGAGACGACCCAACTCTCAACCAGCTTTGTTCATAGAGGAGCGAAGAAGATTGGCCTCAACAGGCAACGCAGCCATCGAAATACGGCCGAGTTCCGAGTTGTCCAAAGCCCCTCGCAGAGCAGAGTGGACGATCCTGCTCTCGATCGCTGCCGCCGTCACGCTCGTTCATCTGGCCACCAACGGCCGCTACGGCTTCCACCGCGATGAACTTCAATTTCTCAGCGACGCTCGCCATCTCGACTGGGGATTCGTAGCCTATCCGCCGCTGACGCCTTTTGTTGAGCGCATCGGCCTGGAACTCTTCGGCCTCTCGATGGTGGGACTGCGATTTTTTTCGGTTCTCGCGCAGGCGGCGGCCATAGTCGTCACCGGGCTGATGACGCGCGAGTTGGGCGGCGGATGGCTGGCGCAGGGCACGGCTGCCCTGACGGTCGCGCTCTCTCCGCTGCCGCTCTTCGAGGGTACGGAGTTCCAGTACGGCACCTTCGATTACCTGTGGTGGGTACTGGTTGCATACTTAACGATCCGCCTGCTGAAGACGGAGAACCCGCGCTGGTGGCTGGCTATCGGAGCGGCCATTGGCGTTGGCCTGATGACCAAGTACACCATCTGCTTTCTTGTGCTCGCGCTGCTCTGCGGCTTCTTGCTGACGCGCGCGCGCCGCCTGCTCCTCAGTTGGTGGTTGCTGGGCGGCGCGGCCATAGCGCTGCTGATTTTCATGCCCAACCTCGTCTGGCAAGTGCGCCATGCCTTCATTTCGTACCATTTCCTTCACTTCATTCACATACGCGATGTGGGGCAGGGGCGAGGCAGTCAGTTTATCTTCAAGCAATTCTTTGGTTGCACGAATTTATACGCGGCGCCGCTGTGGATAGGCGGGCTGCTGTGCTGTTTGCGCAGCCCGCGCTACCGTTCGCTGGCGTGGATGTTCCTGCTCCCGCTGGCGTATTTTCTGGCGGTCAAGGGAAACTTCTACTATCTGGCGCCCGCGTACCCGATGCTCATCGCGATGGGCGCGGCCGAGGGCGAGCGATGGGTGGCGCGGCTGTCGAAGCTGTGGCGCTGGGTGGTGATGATTGTCTTTTTCCAGGGAATTGCCGTGTCCGGCGCGTATGGTTGCGCGATGATGCTGCCGCTGGCGTCCTCCGGCCCGCTGATGCATTTTGCGTTGAACAACAACAATGCCCTGCGCGAGGAGATCGGCTGGCCCGAACTCGTCAAGACGGTCGCCGGTATTCGCGATTCACTCACCCCCGAGCAGCAGGCCAGCGTTGGCGTGCTAACGGGCAACTACGGTGAGCAGGGCGCAATCGAGATGCTCGGCCCGGCCTACCACCTGCCGCCTCCCATCAGCCTGACCAACTCCGCATGGCTGCGCGGCTATCCGACGCCGCAGCCCACGACATTGATCGTGCTGGGATTTTCTCGCGAAGATGCCGACCGCGTCTTTACCGGCTGCCATCTGGCCGGGCACAACGGCAACCTCGCAGTCCTAAAGAATGAAGAGAGCCAGGATCATCCGGTCATTTTTGTCTGCGGCGTTCCACGGCTTCCCTGGCCTGAATTCTGGAAGAAATACCAGGGTTTTGGATAAAAACAATGCAATGCCCGCGCCGATAAGAGTTGATATTCTGGACTTCGCCATGAGAAATTTCTGCCAACGCCGCGTGCTCTTCGGGTTCCTGCTCTGTGTTCTTTTGGCTGCATCGATGGACGCGCAACAGGCCTCGCCTTCAATTGCGGGCGACTACGCGGGAGTGCTGGGGAATCTTCACGTTGTGCTCCATCTACAGCAGGATGCGGCGGGAACGTTGACGGGAACATTGGACAGCGTTGATCAGAAAGCATACGGACTAACCTGCGGGCACGTGACTCTGTCAGGCAGGCAGTTCAGCTTTGAAGTTCCCGTGGTTCACGGAAGTTACAAAGGCCAGGTAAGTGCCGACGCCAAGACGATCACCGGAACTTGGAATCAAGGTTCACCGCAGCCTCTGAAATTCAAGCGTCATGCAACAACCTCCTCTTCGTCCCATCCGAAGGCCACCAGGAACACCTTCGAGTTCGCCGGCCATACGAGAACTTTTTACGCTTTTGTGCCGAACGACGAAGGCCCGCTGCCGCTCATGCTTCTGCTGCATGGATCGGGAAGAAACGGCCAGATAATGGTCGATGCATGGAAGGATTTGGCCGCCAGGGAGCACTTCATCCTGGCCGCGCCGGATGCGTATGATCCCGCATTCTGGCAGCCAAACATGGATACACTAGAGTTCCTCCACGCTGTCGTTGACCAGGTCGAAGCCAAACACGCCGTCGATCGGAATCGCATCTACCTGTTTGGTCATTCCGCGGGGGCCGTGTATTCCCTGCTGCTTGCCATCTTCGATTCCCATTATTTCGCGGCTATCGCATTGCACGCCGGTGCGCTGCAACCCGATCAATTCAAATTCTTTGCGAATGCCGATCGGCGCATGCCCATCGCCATCTTGGTAGGAGATCGAGATCCGTTCTTTCCACTTGATAGGGTGAATGCCTCCGTAAAGGAGTTCAAGGAGAACGGGTTTTCAGTCGAGCTCACGATCATCCCCCATCACGACCATAACTACTATGTGATCTCCGATGAGGTGAACGGCAAAGCATGGGAGTTCCTGAAGAAGGCGCGGCTGCGCCAGCCGGAGGTTGTGGAACAGCATTAAGAGCAAGCCGGTCTGTCTTCAATACACGCCCGTCCCTGAGCTGTAGAAGAGCGCGGCCACGCGGTATTGTCTGAGGGTTCCATCAACATCCTTGGCCGGGCAACTGCCTACGGCAGCCTTGCGAAAATGCGCCTGCGGAAGAAGTTGCTTGAGTACGTCAGGAAGTTTGCTCATGTCCCAGTTCTGCCAGATCTCCACAAAGCTCGGCGCGACATTGGCCATTGTTCGACCGGCGCATAGATTACGCGCATCTGACTTGTCCAGGGCGATGGAGAGCCCATAAGCCCGCAACAAACCGGCAACAGTATCCTCGACCTGCTCCTGAGTCAGCACTTTCGCAAGAGCCGGCGCCTTCATAGAGTGCGAGTAGACGGCAACCGCATAGAGCATCTCGTGGAGGGCCACCACGGCAACGCCCGCTCGGTCAAAATCGGGATCGAGAAGGTTGTCCCGGCTCCAGGGGGTGTCCATCCATATTTCGTGAATCCCCTCCGGATCGGAGGCGAGGGCCACATTCTCCTTGATGAGGCTGAAGTGAGTGCCTCCGTCCCCGGCCTGTTGTTCCAGCATCGACTCGCTGGAACCGCGGTGGGAAATCTCCCCTTCAGAACTCATCCGCTCGCAGTGTTTTCTGGCCGTCTCGGCCAGCGCCGGATCCCACTGCAGCGGCGCAATTCCGGCAGCGGCGCGAGCCTGATTGGCCAGCAAGAAAAGCTGCCATGCATTGGCCGAAACATGATCCGGCTTCGCCTCCTGCGTAGACAAAGAGGAGCCAGCCTGCGCCCATCCTAAAGGGGCAGCCAGCACCAGGCATAGAATCCAGGCAGGGCACTCACTCTTCATGCTAAATAGTATGCCGCATCCGCGCGGACCGCGTTCGGAGCCCATCGTAATCGGCAACGATACTGGCATCAGTAGAGCAGCACCGCCATCCGGTAAGCCGTGAAGGCGCCTTCCTCGCTTTGAGGAGAGCAACTGCCCACTGCCGCCTGATGATACTTTCCCGTGGCCAGCCGCTCCGCCAATGCCTGCGGCAGTTGGGTCAGATCAGCGTTCAGCCAGCGCATCACGAAGCGGGGCTGCGGGCCGGAGGCCGCGTGCGGCATCCCGTCGTCCATCGCGCAGGCGGCGCGGGCAAGCCCCGCATCGCGCAGAACACCCACTCCGCTGGACTGCAACAGCGCGGCAATGGTACCCTCTACCTGCTCCTGCGTCAACATGGCCACGGCGCGCTCAAAGTCGGCTACGGCATAGAGCGTGCCGCCGCTGGCGACAACGGCCACGCCTATGTGGTCCACATCGAGATTCAGCATATTCGAGCGGTGATGCGGCGAGTGCATCCAAGCATTGTGAATTGTGGCCGGATCGGGACCAACGGCCACGTTCTCCTCGACCAGACTGAAGTGCGCGCCGGCCTGTTTGGCGCGCTCGCTCACATCCGGCTCGCCCACATACTGATGCGAGATTGACCGATCGGCGGCCATGCGCAGGCAGTGCTGGCGGGCAGCCGTGGCCAAAGCCGCGTCCCAGCGAAGCGGAGCGGCCCCGGTCTGAGCGCGCGCCTGATTAGCCAGTTGAACGAGTTGCCAGGCTTCGGCTTGAATCGCTCTGGAGCCTTCATGGCCAATTTGCGCCGGCGTCCAACCCCCCGCCGTAGTCAGCACGAACGCCAACACTAAAACCTGCCATAAAACCTTCATGACTCGACTGTAACTGATTTCTTATGCGGCCTGCATAATCTCGAACCGCATCAATCCGCATCGCTTTGGCTCCACATTTCGCGCAGCAATCGCCACTTTCTGTCTGCGCCGCGCCTCAGCACAAGAAGCATCTTACCCCGTCCGTCGAAGGGCGGCTTGCCATTGGGCAGGATCACGATCTGGTGTTCGCTGCACCACTCGGTCGCCAGGTCGCCAGAGACTTCAATGGCCGAGCAGCGAAGTTCAAACTTGTCCATGCGAGCGCCTTTGATCTGCTCAGTCACGGCATTCATCATGGCGGCGATTGCAGCTTTACCGATCACGGGTTTGGCCGAAGGCAGAAGAGTGATGCCGTTTTCCGCCCACAGGTCCATGATGGCCGCGTTGTCCATGTGCCGCGTCGCCGCTTCGAACTTCTGGTTGAAGGCTTCAATTTGGGCGCGCGGAGCTTCGATGATTGCCTGTGCACCCATTGGCAGAGCTGAAGCAGCCAACAATGTGAGTAACAATGAATGTCTCATCGCTATCCTCCCTGGTAAAGTTCCCCAATTCTTGCTCTTTCATGCCAATATTGTCCGTCGTGCTGTATGCCGGATATGGAAACGGGCATACCGCTGTATTCTGTCAATGCCGATGCGATTTTACGCCAACAGCCGACTCTCCGCTCTCCGCAACCGCGTGCGCCGCCAGCCGCTGGCCGTGGCGGGCGTGCTGCTGTTGGCGGCCTTTGTGCTGGGCGGATTAAGCGCGCCCTGGACTGCGCCCGCAAATCCCGCCGCCATCAACCTCGTGCATCGCCTGGAAGGCCCATCCGCCGCGCACTGGGCCGGAACCGATGAGCTGGGCCGCGACACGCTCTCGCGCCTGCTCTATGGCGCGCGGCTCTCGCTGGCCGTCTCCGTCACCGTAGTCGCAATCTCGCTGGCTTTGGGCCTCGCTGTCGGCGGCCTCGCCGGCTACCTGGGCGGCTGGATCGACATCGCTCTAACCACCTTTGCGATGAACACCTTTCTGGCGCTGCCCGGTATTCTGCTGGCCATCGCCTTTGCCGCCTTCCTGGGGCCCGGCTTTTCCAACCTGGTGCTGGCTTTGGCCATCGGCGGCTGGGCCGGCTATGCCCGCCTGGTGCGCGCGCAGGTCATGTCCGTGCGCGACCGTGAGTACGTGGACGCGGCCCGAGCGCTGGGCGCAAGCGGGATGCGCATCTTCTTCCGCCACATCCTACCGAATATCGTCCAGCCCATTCTGGTGCAGGCCGCCATCGGCATGGCCGGCGTGATCCTGGCCGAGGCGACGCTCTCGTTTCTCGGCCTGGGCATTCCCGCGCCCGCGCCCAGTTGGGGAGCGATGCTGAACGACGCGCGGCTGCACTTGTTCGACTCACCCCACATGGTGCTCTTTCCCGCCGCCGCGGTGGCCGGCGCGGTGTTGGGCTTCAACTTCATCGGCGACGCGCTGCGCGACCAGCTCGACCCGCGCACACGGCTGGAGATGGGGTTATAAATGAAGATCGGCGTAGTCAGCGACACTCACGGCCTCTTCCGCCCGGAGATCAAGCGCGCTCTGAAGGGCGTTGAGCGCATCCTCCATCTGGGCGACGTGGGCGACGTTTCGGTGCTCAAGGAGCTGGGCAAGATTGCGCCTGTCACAGCGGTGCGCGGCAACGTGGACCGCGAAGGCCCGGCGAGTGAGTTGCCGGAGACCGAAGTCGTGCTCATCGCGAACCGCTACGTCTACATGCTGCACGATCTGAAGCTGCTGCACCTGGACCCGGAAGCGGGAAAGTTTGCCGCCGTGCTCTTCGGCCACACGCATATACCCAACTACGACCGCCGCAAAGGTGTACTCTACTTCAATCCCGGCTCCTGCGGCCCCCGTCGCTTCAAGCTGCCGGTCACGGTGGGATTGCTCAAGGTTAACAAGGACGGCGAGTTCAAAGCCAGGATTATTCCGCTTGATGTGTAACGATTCCCGCCGCGGCGTCACTATCAGGCGATGCGGGATTCAGGCTTGCTTGCCCCTTCAAGCCAGTCGACGAAGCTTACTCCCGCAGCGTGAAAATTAACTTGCCACCTCTGTTCAATCTGTAGATAATTGGCCTACTTCGGGCTAGCCAATTCCCTGCCGTCGAACGTGGCAGGGCTAACTCGTCGTGGCTTGCGGCCCAAACTTCCCCCGTCCCTCCCCTCCCCTGAGAGCACGAAGATCAGGGCTTGAGATCGGATTCCCCCAAACGCAAGACCGAACACGCAGTATTGGAGATTCAATATGACCCAGATTCGCAGCACGTGGACTCTATCCACTCCCCCGCCATTGACCGGTTTGCTCACGGCGGCCGAATGGTCGGCAGCCGCATCCATGCCTGTCCCGCTCGGAACCATGATGGTTCAGAACGATGCGACCCACCTTTACGTCGGTCTCGACATGACGGCGCAAACCGGCGTAGCCAACCCCAACGATTACTTTCAGTTTCTCGTTGATATCAACGGCAACGGCCTGATCGATCCCTACCGCGATATCGGATTTGGGATCGTACAGGGCAATCTCAATCACCTTTACCAGTTCTACATGGTCGCTCCGGGTGAAGAGACCGGGGTGCAATTGACCCAGGTAATACCCTCGCTGCTGCAAAGCGGCTTTGGACCCTCACTGAACTCGGCCGTCAACCACCGGCAGTGGCAGATTTCGTTTGCTTTATCTGACCTGGGCGTTGACCCCATCGATCCGGCCGGCCCGGCCCCCGTTGTCGATTTTGGATTGCTGCTCGGGAGCGTCGGGGGAGTCGAGGACGAATTGCCCGCCAATGCGGCTGCGAATTTCTCCGATCTCAACTCGATTGTGCTGGCCTGTACGCCCAGCTTCCAGCAGTCCGGCATAGTTGGCCCGGTGATCGCGGCGGTAGGCCTGGTTGGCGCGGGCGACATCGCAACCGACGGCTACTGCACCATCGTGCCGACCACGCCTCCCTACTATCTCACCCCCGATCACGCGGCATTCTGCGGCACGCTGAACCTGATCGGCAACGTCGCCACCTTAATCTATCTCTATGGGCATGGAGCAACCAAGTACCAGGTCAGCCACCGCTATGGCGCCACCGCGGCTTTGGCTGCAACCGCCCCCGCCAGCCTCATCCTTCAGTCCTGGGCAAACTTCGAGATTGTGGGCGTCAACGACGTCTGGCAATCCTTTGGTCCAGACTCTGGCGGCTTCTATCCGATGGTCAATCCTGCCGTCCCCTACACCATCCAGAACCTCCTCTTCCAGTGGACGACAGCGGCGGAGCCGGATGGCGTGCACCAATTCCAACTCAACTTCTTCGACGCCTCGAACAACCCTGTCGCACTGCCCACGGGCGTCGTTCCGCAGTGGTTGACGCTGGCGCTGGACAACCAGCCGCCGATTGTGGACTTGATCAATGTGCTGCACAACAACACTCCGGTGTTGCCGTGCGCGCAGGTCAATCTGACTTCGGCGACCGATGGAGTGCAGATCCAGTTTGAGGCCTACGATCCAGAGGGCGATCTTCTTGAGATCTGGGTGACTGCGGAGTGGGGCCATGGGAACAGCACACCCTATCCCTATATCTTCAACGACACGTACGCCGCGCACGCCAATCCCACGCACAACTGGCAGGGTTATCAGACCAATACCCAGCCGTCCCCGGGCGTCTGGGTTCCTCCCACTACCTGCGCCTATCTCTTCCAGGTCAATGCCACCACCCGCTCCACCAACGGTTACACTTACCCGGTCATCTCCGCCTACGACTTCCAGACGGTGACGATCAACAAGCCGGGCTCCCCCATCATTCTGTTCACGAAGGAGCACCATCCAGGCCACACCGTTCTGGCCGGACCGAAAAAGCTGCTGGGCAAAGCACTGTGAAGAAATGAACACACAGTAATTGCTCAAATCAACCACAAGACTCCGCCCCCAACCGCCGTTCGAGGATGCCCCGGACGAGGCTGGGGGCGGGGTAGCAACCGTCTTACCGCATCCGCGGATTTACCCAGCGATAGACCACATCCGTCAGCAGGTTGACGAGCACGTAAGTCAGGCCGATCGACAGCAGGCAGCCCTGCACTAAAGCATAGTCGCGATTGGAGATGGCACTGACTGTGAGCCGCCCGAGGCCGGGCCAACTGAAGATCGTCTCGGTCACAATCGCCCCGGCCAGCAGCGCGCCGAATTGCAAGCCGACGACGGTGATGATGGGAACCAGCGCATTAGGCAGGGCATGGCGGCAGACGACGGCTGTCTCGGAAAGGCCTTTGGCGCGGGCTGTCCGGATGTAGTCCTGGCCCAGCTCTTCCAGCATCGCCGTGCGCACCATGCGGGTGAGAATGGCGGCCAACGATGCGCCCATCGCAATCGAGGGAAGGACAAGATAACGCCAATCGATGGAGGCGCTTCCGCCGGAGTTTGCGCCGGAGACAGGAAGCCAGCCGAGGCTGATCGAAAAGACCAGAATCAGCACCGGGCCCAGCGCCAGGCCGGGCACGGAGAGGCCGAAGAGGCTGACGACCGATAGCAGTTGGTCGAGCCAGCGTCCCCGATTCACGGCGGCCAGGATCCCAGCGGGCAGAGCCAGCAACAGACCTAACCCCAATGCCGTCATCGTCAAAGCCAGTGTGTAGGGGTAGCGCGCGGCGATCAGATGGGCGACCGTGTCGTGCAGGCGAATGGAGTTGCCCAGATCGCCATGGAGAACACCGTTCCAGTAGCGCAGGTATTGCTGCGGGAGGGGAAGATCGAGGAAGTATTGATGGCGCAAAGTCGCTGTATCGGTTGGAGTTGCGCCCTCGCCGAGCATCTGCTGGATGGGGTCGCCGGGAACCAGGTGGATGAGCAGAAAGACCAGCGAAACCACCAGCCATACGACCGGAAGCGTGAGCGCGAGGCGGGTGAGGATCGACTTCATGGGCTGGTTCAACGATAAACCAGAGGGCGGTGGTTATTAGGCGGGCTTGTGGCTCCAAGCAGAATGTTGGAATTCCGGAGCAGAGGTCAGGGCCATATCGATAGTGCGCCAGCGCGCAGAGGAAGCCAATAAAAGAAGCCACCCTCGGATGGGGCGGCTTCGTGGAATGACTTGGAGACTTCCGTTGTGAACTCCTCCCCTGTTCGGGAGGCTATCTGGGCAGCGGCCAATCAGCGTTCACAATGTTGGCGGCGTTGGCGGTGCCGATGCCGGAGGTAAAGTCCCATCCAACACCGGCGTCATAAGCCGGCCATGGAGCGAAGTCGTAGATGGAGAGGATCCCGTACGTGCCGCCATCGATATAGCAGCCGATCGGGATCGATAGAGGATACTTCCCGCCGGTTATGAAATCCTGGCAGGCTCCCACATTGTCACCCTGAGTCACGTCATTAAAGAGGCAGTCTGCCCCGATCGCGTTTCCGAGCGAGGAGTTGCAGGAGGCGTTGCCGAATCTGCCGTACTCGGTAGCGGCGAGCTTGTAGAGGACGGTGTTGGAGTTACCCCAGCTTTGTCTGGTTCTTTGGTTGACGAGCGCCTGAATGCCGGCCCAGATGGGGCTGGAGATCGAGGTGCCGCCGAAGCCGGGCCAGGTGGAGGGATCGCCGGAGCAGGGCGTGAAGCCGGAGTCGCCGGTGGGGTCGGAGATGCAGACGGCGTAGTAGATGCCCCAGAATCCGTTTGAGGCAAAAAGGGAGACATCGGGGATGTCGCGCACGCCGTCCGGCGGGACGCCGACCAGTTTCTGCCAGTAGGGCTTTTCATAGCCGGCGCAGCTTCCGCTGACGATTCCGGTTGCACGGGGATCACCCGTGGCGCAGCCGCTGGGACCGCCACTGCCGCCAACCGCATTCAGCAGTACGCCTTCGTCGGCCTCCGCCTGAGTTACGAAGTCCAGATAGTTGTTGCATACGCTGTCTGGCCCATAGGTCGTAAAAGGAGGGCCGATGACCGAGACCAAAAGGCTGCCGGCGCAGGAATCGTTCCAGGGAATCTCCGGAATGTAAGAGACAGCGGAATGGAAGTCAGGCCCGTTGGCCGAGTTGAAGTAAGTGCCGGGCGTACCGAGGGGAAGGTACCCGAAGTCGGTGCCGCCTACGGAAATGTTGTAGGGAGTGGAGGTGAATCCGCTGACGCCGATGCCGTAGGTGGATACATTGCCTCCAGCCGAACTGGACGCGTCCTCATCGCCGGAGGAGACGAAGACGGAGACGCCCTCAGCGGCAGCGGCCTGATAGAGGTTGTAGATGTAGCGGTTTTCAGCAGCTCCGTTGAGAGCCTCGGCTTCTCCATAGCTGATGCTGACGACGGTGGGCGGATTTCTTTCCTGAAGCAGGTTGGCCAAGGCGAAGAAGCCGCCGAATTGGGTCACGGTATCCGCGCAGGCTGCGTTGACGATGGCGGCGTTGGGCGCGGCGGCCGAAGCCCACTCGATATCGATGGCGGCTTCTACGTCGTCCCCGGCATTATCGCCAGTCCCGCCGATCAGCCCAACCCCGGGGTTGGCGCACGGGCTTGCACCCCTGGGATTGACCTGGGTGAGGGTGCCGTGAGGATATGCGGCGGTGAGGCCAAGGACCTTACGAAAGGCCGTCCAGTCGCTCACGCTGTACTGATTGGTATCTTCGATGAGGACGATAGTCTGTCCAGTGCCGGTAATACCCGCCTTGAAAAGAGGATTGAAGTTGTAGATGGTGGCGAGGTCGGCAGCCCCAAGGTAGGCGACGAAGCCGCCTGTCGCAACGCCCTTCTTTCCGGCGGTGTGGCTGGCGGGACGGCGCAGGTTCAAAGGGTGAGGCTTAAAGTCGTTCAGCTTGGCAATGCCGGCAACGGCGGGAGCCAGCGCGGCCGGTATCTCCGGATCGTTGAAGTTGGCCAAATGCGCTTTGCCGTTGACCATCAGATTGTGAAGAGGAGCGTGGAATGCCGTGCTCACCTGCCCCGCGGTACCTGAAAAATCGAGGACTGTTTGATCGGGAGAGACGGAATTAACGGTAAAGCCCTGCGAGGTAAGCCAATCCTTGATGGTGGCGATGTCCTGGGGCGCGGGACCGAAGCGTGCGCCGATCTGCGCGTTGCTGAGCCACTGGTGATAGCTGGGAGACGCTGGATCGTGGAGATCGGCGATGAATTGAGTGAATGCAGCCTCCTGCGCAGGGGAGCGCCTGAGCACGAGTTGCAAGTCATTGAGCGGCGTGCCGGCGTCCACAACACCTCGGTCGTTGGCGGCAATCGCCTCCGGGCGCGTATTTCCGGCCAATGTGACCCATTGTTTGTCATCGACGTTGCCGAGAATCAAAGGGGTTTGGGCCTGGGCGTGCGCAATCGCCGCCAGACCGAGAGCAAAGGTCATCGACGACAGCGCGCAGACGGATGTCAGTGGGGAGAGTTTCATGTGATTTTACTCCTGAAGGGGAATGCTCCTAGAGTTTTGCCAGTTTATAACACAGAAGTTGCACTTGGAAAGCCGAAAAAATGGCGCACAGAGTCGATCGATTGGGGGGATTGGCGTTGGTCCATTCCGGCAGATCGACAAAGCTCCGGCGGATCGGCTAAACGATTGCGCAACTCAAGAAGCAGGCATAAGGATCAAGCAATAAGTAAACCATACGGAATTTGAACGAGTCCTAACTTTACACCTCCTCGCCTACCGGCTCGACGCGGATTTTGGCGATGCGGCGGTTGTCCATCTCTACGACCGTCAGGCGGCGGCCATCGTAGTCCACGCTCTCGCCTACTTGCGGGATGTGGCCGAGGCGCATAAGGAGGAAGCCGGCCAGGGTTTCCACGCCGCCGTCGCGGGGCAGGTCCCATTGCATCTGGGTTTCCAGGTCGCGCAGGTTGACGCCGCCATCCATCAGCAGCGCGCCACTTGAGGTGGTGAGGACAGGCAGCGCTGGCGAGTCAAATTCGTCTTCCAGTTCGCCGGTGAGCTGCTCGATGGCGTCCTCGGCGGTGACCAGGCCGACCGTGGAGCCGTACTCGTCAACGACGATAGCCATCTGGCGGCGGCGCTGTTGGAGGTCGCGGATCAGGTCGAGGACGCTTTTGGTCTCCGGGACGACCAGCACGTCGCGCATGATCTGGCGGAGATTGAGATCGATGTGAGGTGTGGTTGAGCGGTAAAAGATCAGGCGGGCGAGGTCTTTGGAGTAGACGACGCCGACAATGTGCTCGGGGCCACGGGTTTCGTCGTAGACGGGAACGCGGGAGTGGAGGCGCTCGATGACCTGGGCGCTGGCCGCTTCGATGGGCAGATTCGAAGGCAGGGAGAAGATCTTCTGGCGCGGGGTCATGATCTCGCGGACAGGCACATCATCCAGTTCAAGAGCGCGGTGGATGAGCGTCTCCTGGAAGGCGGGCAGCACGCCGAGGCGGCGGGCGGCGGTGGCGATCAGCTTGAGCTCCTCAGGCGAGTGGACCTGGGCGCGCTCGGTCATGGGAATGTCGAAGCCGCGCAGGATGACGGCGGCCGAGCCTCTGAGCAGGCGCACGGCGGGGCGGGCCAGCGTCATGAAGATCAGCATCGCCGGGGCGACGGCGACGGCGAGGGCCTCGGCGCGGCGCAGGGCTAGCGATTTGGGCACCAGTTCGCCGATCACCACGTGGAAGTAGGTGATGAGCGCGAAGCCAAGGGCGACGGCGGCGACGGAGGCCACGTGGGCATAGGCCAGGGCATGGACCGGGGGCTGGGGCAGAGCGTCAATCCAGCCGAGAAAGACGGAGGCGGCCAGCGGCTCGCCGATCCAGCCCAGAGCCAGCGAGCAGAGCGTGACGCCGAGCTGCACGGCGGGAAGAAAGTCGTCCAGGTCGCGCTGCAGCCGGCGAACGGCGCGCGCACCGGGAGCGCCGGCGGCAAGCATCTGCTCAATGCGGGAGTCGCGGATGGAGACTAGGGCGAACTCGGCGGCCACAAAGAAGGCGTTGGCCAGAATGAGCAGGCCCACGGCGACGAATTCGAGCAGAGTGAGACCGTGCATTACGCTGTGAGGATAGCACTTCGGCGGGGCAGCTTGTCAGCGGAGTTAGCGGGGTTCGCAGAGTTAGCGGAGGCTCAATCGTTCAGCAACCGGTTGACCTCGGCGTGGAGGCGCTCGGTGATGGCTGCTTCTGTTTCCTCGGGCGCAAAGCGAATGGGCTGGCCTACGTGGACCTCGATCCTGCCGGAGCGGAACCAGCGCCGGCGTCCCGCCTTCAGCTCGCCCAGCCCGCGCAGACCGACCGGCAGCACGCGGGCTCCCGACTGCTTCACCAGAAGGCCGATGCCGCCACGGAAGCGCGCCAGAGAGCCCTCGGCCGAGCGCGTGCCCTCGGGGAAGACCAGCACGTTGTATCCGCGGTCCAGCGCCGCGCCGGCGTGGGCAAAGCTGCGCTGGAAGTTGCGCCGCCGCGGCAGGGGGAAGACATTGAAGAGCGCCGTCAGCAGCAGCCAGATCAGCGGGCCGGGCTTATAGAAGCCACGCCGGGTGGGCGGGCGCTCGGGATTGCGGAAGTGCCGGTAGTCCTCGAGCATATCGCCAGCCATGGCCACGGCGATCCGCCGCCGGAGCGGTCCGGGCAGAGCGTACTGGATGAGCGGCCCGTCGTAGGCTGTCACGTGGTTGGCGACGATCAGCAGCGGCTCGGCGTCCGCCGGCAACTCCGGCGTTACGACGCGCGGTGCGGCGAGCAGCCAGACCAGCGGCCGGACAACCGCTTCGATGAAGGCCACGCGCAACCATTGGAAGGGCGCGATCCACGGCCAGCACGGGTAGAGGCAGTGTTCGGGCTCATTCACGGTTTGGCTGGCAGCGGAAACCATCTGCAATTCGGGTAAAGTTGGCGAGAAATCTTTCTCCAGGGCTAAAGCCCGCGCTGATTTGGTGGGCATATTGCGAGGGTTGAAACCCTCGCCTTCCTCCGGGCCGCGTTGACTCGTAGCCGCGACAGTGCCGCCGGAATTCACTTCTGGCGCTTTTAAGCGGGTTTGTTCGTCATTTATCGCTTCCTTAGCCTCGCCGGCCACCAGGCTGCGCAGATCGCCCAGCGTGCGCGCCTCTTCCAGCAGCCCGCCCTGCGGCGCAATCCCCAGCCGCTCTTCCAGAGCCGCCGCCAGTTGCACCCGGCCCAGGCTGTCGAGGAGCAGATCTTCGCTCAGCCGCAGCTCGTCTCCGACGCCACGTGGAGTTTCGCCGGAGATTTCGGCGATCAGCTTGAGCAGCCAGTCCGACGAGACTCCAAAGGCGCCGGCTGTCGCAGCCTCGCCGGTGTAGGACGCTGCGGTGGCAGCCTGGATTCCGGCCAGCCACGCCGAGACTGCCTTGCGCCTGACCTTGCCGGTCGAGGTTCGCGGCAGGTCCGGCTCCGGCCACAGCACCCAGCGGCGCAACTGCTGAAATTCCGCCAGCCTGTGGTTGGCGCGCTCGATGGCCCCTGCCGCCCCATCGCCGTGGCCGCGCATGGCCAGCACCGCGCAGGGCTCCGGCCCGGAGGGCGTCTCCATCGCCACCACCGCGCAGGCCGCGACATTCGGCTCCTGTTCGATGGCCGCCTCCAGATCCTCGGGGTGCAGGTTCACGCCCGATGAAGTGACGATCACCTCGCTCTTGCGCCCCAGGAAGCGCAGATCGCCGTCTGAATCGCTCTCGGCCAGGTCGCCGGTGGCCAGCCACTCGCCCGTGCGCGGCTGCATGGCCCCGCCGGACCAGGTCGCGCGCGAGATCGACTCACCGCGCACCAGCACTTCGCCGTCCGGCCCCAGCTTCACCTCGCGCCCCGGCAGCGGCTTGCCGATCGTCCCGCGAGCCACATGGAAGGGGTGATTCAGCGTGATCAGCGCTGAAGTCTCGGTCATTCCGTAGCCCTGCACCACCACCAGCCCCAGCGCGTTCCAGAACTGCTCCAGCGGCCCCGGCAGAGCGCCGCCGCCGGAGATCACCGCCCAGAACTTCAGGCCGAAGGCGCTGTGCACATCGCGGAAGAGCCACCAGCGTTGCGGCACGCCCATCTTCTTCTGCGACGCGGCCACGCGCTCCGCCAGGCCGGGCAGAGTGATTTCCAGATGCGCTTTGAGCAGCGCGATCACGCGCGGCACCGCGGCCAGCACGCTAATGCGCTCGCGCTTAATGGTCTTGATCAGCCGTCCGGCCACCAGACGGCTCTCGAAGTGAACCTGTGCGGTAAAGATCGGTGGTACCCACAGGCCCATCGTTTGGCCGAAGACGTGGCTCAACGGCAGCGTGTCGAAGATGCGCAGCGGATGCGCCAGCAGCCGCTCCCAGCGCATATAGGGCTGCGCGCCCTTCTTGATCGGCTCCACGCTGGCCAGCACGTTGCCGTGGGTCAGCACCACGCCCTTGGGGTCGCCGGTGGTGCCGGAGGTGAACAAGATTTGCAGCGGAGTCTGGCGCGATAGCCCGGCAATGGGACCGGCCTCTTCCGCAGGCAGCGCGGTGAGCCAGTCGTCAAAGGCGAGGCACGGCCATTCCGAGGGCAATTGATGCAGCAGCAACGCATCTCCGACGGCCAGTTTGGGGCGCACATCGGCAGCCACGCGCTGGGCAAACTCGACGCTTCCATAAGCGTCCAGCGGCACCGCTAGCACTCCGCGCAACAGGCAGCCATGGAAGGCGGCGATCCACTCGGCGCTGTTTTCTCCCCAGAGCAGAACCCGGTCGCCCGAGCCGATGCCGCGCTGGGCGAGAAGCGCGGCAAAGCGCCCCGCCAGCCGCGCCAGCTCGCCGTAGGTGGTCGTTCGCCGCCGGTTGCCCTGGAAGCGAACCACGGCGATCTGGCGGCCGTAGCGTCGGAAATCGTCGAGCAGTGTAGCCAGGTGGTCGCGCATAAAACTCCGGCAAAGTTATGGTAAGCGATCAGGCTCAGTCTGTGTCTGCGCCGCCCGCAACCCCGCGCCAAGTAAAATAGACGCATGGGATTTGCAAGCGTGAAGAAGATTGCCGAGGCGGATTTTCCCACCCGCTGGGGAGCCTTCCGCATTCTGGGCTTCGAGGGCGTGCTGACTGCGCCGCTTCCTGGTGGCGAGACCGCACCGCCGGAGCGGAATGGGGACGGCCCACCGGCCAATGGGGCAAGCTACGAGATCAAGAGCAGCGAGATCGAGGGGCTGGTGGCGCTGGTGATGGGCGACATTCACGCCGCGCCGCCGCTGGTGCGCATCCACTCGCAGTGCCTGACCGGGGATGTTTTTGGCTCGCTGCGCTGCGATTGCCGGTTGCAACTGGAGCAGGCGATGCGGCAGATCGCCGCCGCGGGAGCGGGGATTCTGCTCTACGAGCAGCAGGAGGGGCGCGGCATCGGCCTGATGGCCAAACTGCGCGCCTACGAGTTGCAGGATCAGGGCATGGACACGGTCGAGGCCAACGTCAAGCTGGGCTTTGCAGCCGACTGCCGCGCCTACGAGCTGCCCGCCGAGGTGCTCAAGCTAATGGGCGTGAAGGCAGTCCGGCTGATCACCAACAACCCGGAGAAGGTGGCGGCGCTGGAGACTGCCGGGATCGCGGTGGTGGAGCGTGTCTCGGCTGAGGTTGAGCCGCAAGAGAGCTTCGCGGAGTACGTGCGCACCAAGCAGGAGAAGATGGGGCACATTAATGATGCGGTGTCGGCGGAAAGCTGAAGGTTCCCTCACCCCGCGCTTTTCACCCGCACAACGGTGATCTTGGCGAAGCCTTCTTCGAAGACCGGCGGCTTGAGCTTTTCCGCCATCTTGCGCATCACGTCCTCGCTGACCGAGCGGTCGCGCTTGCTATTGCGCTCCAGGCAGACCTCCAGCGGCACGTCGAAGAAGACCGCCTGCACCTCGTAGCCGAAGCTCTTGGCCATCTTGATCCACTGGCTGCGCTCGTGGCTGCTGAGGTTGGTGGCGTCCACGTAGTTCAAGGGCATGCGGGCAATGAGACGGGCGCGCAGCAGCGAGCGCAGCGTGGAAAAGACCAGGCCCTGATAGCGCTGCTCCTCGACATCGTCGAAAAGAATGTTGCGCAGCAGATCGCTCGACAGCGGGGTGACGCCGCGTCGCCGGAACCAGGTGGTCTTGCCGGAGCCGGGCAGCCCGATGGCCAGCACCACGAAGCCTTTGGGAGCCAGGGGCGAGCGCTCGGCCGCCTCCGGCTCGGGAGGAATCGCGGAGGAGGTATCCGGCTGGGTCTCCAGCTCCAAGCGCCCGGAGCCGGCCGGTTCATTCCACTCCGGACGGGGGCGCGGCTGTTTGGCGGGAGCGTCGGGCCTTGGCTGCCGTTCCTGGCGGGTGGGGCGCGCCTCCGCCTGCAACTGCACGGAAGGGGCGGGCTGACGCCGGGCTTCCGCCGGCCGCGACGCGCGCGTCTGCTGCGCCGGGGCATCGTCCGGATAAAGCGGAACCAGGGGACGCAGTTGATTCTGTGGGAGTTCCTGGCCGATTTTACCGGTGGATTCGGAGGTATTCGGAGAGTGCCTTGACCGTCTGCTCATGAGCCCTTCAATGTAACTTTCTGTTACCGGGATACCACAGTTGCCGAGGTTGCGGCAAATGATGTGCACTGCGTCACATACGATCCTGTATCTGAAAGGGCACACTATCGATGCGAGAGGTTCCGCAAAAAACGGGGCGAAACGCGTTAGATTTCGTCTTCGGCTACCCGCAATGTTACGATCATGAGTTTGGTGGAATTGCCCGCCGTGCGGTTTTCAGCCGGCGACTCGAAGACGCCACTCGAAGAATCCTCAACAAGCTCAAAACCATAGCCGCACCGGCTACGAAGGAGAACACAGACATGGCAGTTAAGGTTGGCATCAACGGCTTCGGCCGGATTGGCCGCAACGTATTACGCGCCGCGCTAGGCAACCCGGAGATTGATTTTGTCGCCGTCAACGACTTGACCAGCCCGGCGACGCTGGCGCACCTGCTCAAGTACGACTCGATCCTGGGCAACCTGAAGAACGAGATCACGGCGGGCGAAGATTTCATCTCCGTGGACGGCAAGAAGATCAAGGTCTGGGCCGAGCGCGACCCCGCCAAGCTGGACTGGGCATCCGTGGGCGCGCAGATCGTCATTGAATCCACCGGCCACTTTACCGACGGGGCCAAGGCAAAGGCGCACCTGGGCGCGACGGTCAAGAAGGTCATCATCTCCGCGCCGGCATCGAACGAGGATCTGACCATCGTGCTGGGCGTCAATCAGGACAAGTACGACGCGGCCAAGCACCACATCCTCTCCAACGCCAGTTGCACCACCAACTGCCTGGCGCCGGTGGTCAAGGTGATCCTGGCCCACTGCGGCATCGTCAGCGGCATCATGACCACCATCCACAGCTACACCAACGACCAGGTCATCCTGGACTTCCCGCACAAGGACCTGCGCCGCGCCCGCGCCGCCGCGCTGAGCATGATTCCCACCTCGACCGGCGCCGCAAAGGCTCTCAAGCTGGTCATTCCCGAGACTGCCGGCAAGCTGGACGGCTTCGCCATCCGCGTTCCCACGCCCAACGTCTCCATCGTTGATCTGACCTTCATCAGCGAGAAGCCGACGACTGCCGAAGCCCTGAACGCCGCCTTCACGGCAGCTTCCAAGGGCGAGCTCAAGGGGATTCTGGGCGTTGACTCCAACCTGCTGGTCAGCTCCGACTACAAAGGCGATGCACGCAGCTCGATCGTGGATGCGCCGTTGACCAAAGTGGTTGGGCAGAGCGTCAAGGTGCTGAGCTGGTACGACAACGAGTGGGGCTACTCCAGCCGCGTCGTCGATCTGATCGGCTTCCTGGTCGAGAAGGGACTGTAAGCAGTTGACAGTGGTCAGTGGTCAGTTTTTCGATTTCTGGCCACTGATCTCTGAAATGGATCATAATTTCGAGACTTCTTCATGCCAGATGAAAGCAAACAAAGCGCGCGTCTCAATATGCAACCGGAAGGAATCATTCGTTCCGTGAAGTTGCATTATCGCATTTGCAGGTATTTGTCCATTACAGGACTGTCTTGGCTTTGCACAGGCGCAATTTTTCATGTTTTTTCTTCACTTATTAAGGATGAATGGGTTAAGGATACATCATTCATGATCGAGATGATTGGTCTTGCAATCGTCTCAGTTGCTTTTGCATTCAAGTTAGCCATTTATCGTTGCCCAGTATGTGACACAAAACTCAGTTATTATCATTCGGAACAAATCGACTGTCCAAACTGTGATGCAAAGCTAAAATGATCAGTATGACCCGCAAAAACATTCCCGGCACCTCGCCCTACGAACCCATCATCGGCTTCTCCCGCGCCGTGCGCGTGGGGAACATCGTTCACCTCTCGGGAACCGGCCCGGTTGGCGCGGACGATCTGGACGCAGCCGGGCAGACCCGCCGCATCTTCGAGATCGCAGCGGCGGCCCTCACCGAAGCCGGCGCTTCCTTCCAGGACGTCGTACGCACTAGAATCTATCTGGCGCACGCCGAGGACTGGGAGGCAGTGGGCCGCGTCCATGGCGAGTTCTTCGGCACGACTCGCCCCGCGGCCACCATGATCGTCGCCGCGCTGCTCAATCCGAAATGGTGCGCCGAGATCGAAATGGAAGCCGTCGTTCAAGACGAGACTCCCAATTCGCTATCTTTCTCCAATACAGGATTCCAAACGCACGTAATATAACCTGACCCTCAAGGAAGGCACCATGCCCAAGCTCTCCATTCGCGACATCGAACTGGCCAACAAGCGGCTCTTCATCCGCGTCGATTTCAACGTCCCGCTCACCGAAGACGGCGCAACGATCACCGACGACACGCGCATTGTGGCCACACTGCCCACCATCATTTACGCCCTGCGCCGCAAGGCCAAGGTGATTCTGGCCTCGCACCTGGGCCGCCCCAAGGGCAAGCCGAATCCCAAGTACTCGCTGCGCCCAGTGGTCAAACGGCTGCGCGAGCTGCTCGATAAGGAGCTGGGCGAGGACGTGAACGTGGCCTTTGCGCCGGATTGCATTGGCGAAGTCGCCAGCGAAATGGCCGAGCAGCTTGAGACCGGCCAGGTGCTGCTGCTGGAAAACCTGCGCTTCCACGCCGAGGAAGAGGCCAACGATCCTGCCTTCTCCAAGGCGCTGGCTTCGCTGGCTGACGTCTATGTCAACGACGCCTTCGGCAGCGCGCATCGCGCCCACGCCTCCACCGAGGGCATCACTCATTTCCTCTCGCCCGCCGTCGCCGGCCTGCTGATGGAAAAGGAGATTACTTATCTCGGCAAAGCACTGGAAAACCCCGAAAAACCATTTGTGGCGATCATCGGCGGCTCCAAGATCAGCGGAAAAATCGATGTCATCGATAACTTGCTCGACAAGGTCGATACCTTGGTCATTGTCGGCGGCATGGCTTATACCTTTCAGCGCGCGCTGGGAGTTACGACCGGTAAGTCGCTTGTAGAGGAAGACAAGATCGACATGGCCAAGGACGCGCTCGATAAGGCCAAGGCCAAGGGTGTTCGCCTACTGCTGCCTGTCGATAACATTCTGGCCGATAAGTTCGCTGCGGACGCGAACACGCAGGAGTGGGACTGCTCGGTCAACTTCCCGGATGACTGGCAGGGATTGGACATAGGTCCCAAGTCCATCGCGGCGATTGAAGAGGTGGTCTCGACGGCCCGGACCATTGTTTGGAATGGCCCTGCCGGCGTCTTCGAGTTTCCCCGCTTCGCCGTGGGCACCAACGCCATCGCCCATGCCGTAGCGGCGAACCGCGCGGCCATCTCCATCATCGGCGGCGGCGACTCGGTGAGTGCGATCAATCAGGCCGGCGTAGCCGACCAGATCACCCACATCTCCACCGGCGGCGGCGCTTCTCTGGAGTTTCTTGAAGGCAAGAAACTGCCGGGCGTGGAAGCGCTGACGGACAAGTAAGCACCTGCGGTGCGGCCAACTCGCCTACGGCGCGAAGGCATCGGTCATGCACGAGATCACGCATCCGGCGGTTAAGCGCCGGATGCGTGTTTTTCTTTCCCTTGGCGGGGCGGGTGATCCTTTGTCGTCGACACAATTGACCGGAACTTGTTCGTGAACACTTGGGAGAAAATTGTATGACAAACGGAACCCTGACACTTCCATCGGCGGACGAAGTGAGAAAAGCATGCGCAAGATTCAACACTGACATGGATGAACCCGATCTCGCGCTATTCAAACTCTTTACGCAGTATCCAGAGAATACTCACTTATCCCATGTTCTTCTAAAAGTCGTGACTCTGAACTCCCTTTATTCAACGCGAATTCGAGTAAACAGTAAGTATCGCCCTTCTGATCGTGAATATACTCCCACTGTTTATGATGTCGTTCAACAAATCGTCAAGCACAAGATCGATGCCATGTTAAACCGTGGAGACGATACGCTGGTCGAAATAATTTCAAAGATAATTATCGAGGGTCGAAATCATTACTACTACTCGTTTGCGACGAAGTATTGCAGTTTTCACAGGCCTGATTCCTACCCAATCTTCGATTCGCGCGTGAAAGAATACCTTTGGCAGCTCAGAAATAAGGGTGGGCTTCCTCGATTTCAGCAACAGGTACTATGGAACTACCCTGTGCTTAAGAGAATCATCGTCAGATTGAAGGAGCAGTACAGCCTCCAGGATTTTTCTACAAACAGATCGACGCATTTCTTTACTTTGAAGGCGGGAAGCTGCTCACGGCCAAAGAGGTGACTAAAGAGAAGAGGAAGCAGCCTGCGGCTTAAACCGTTGCGTCCAGCGCCTTGAAGTGTCCCTTGCGCGCAAACTCCAGCAAGGCTTCATCGGCGGTGACCAGCGTTGCGCCCAGATGCCGCGCCGTGGCCACCAGAACGCGGTCGGCGGGGTCGGGATGCATTTCCCACGGCAACCGCGTGCTGGCTACGGCGATCTCAGGATCTAAAGGAATCAATCGCACGCCTGGCACGGCCAGCGCCGTATGAACCCATGACAGCACATCCTGGTCCAGAGTGAGGCGTTTCTTGCTCACAAGAAGGGCGATCTCCCACGGAGTAATCGCCGAGACAGCGGCCCGATCCTCGCGATAGGCAAGGCGAATTACATCTCTAGCCCGTGCGCCCAACTTTTGGTTCCCGTCGGTCAAACGAACCAGAACGTGTGTGTCAAGCAGTAGCGGCGGTTGTTCCTCCGAAAATAGTACAGTAGAGGCCATCACTGCGCGGCCTCCCACTCATTCTCCAACGGCGAAATGATATCGCCTTCGTAAAGAACGCTGCCGCGCATGAAGCCGAAGGGATCGATCTCGGGCGGCATCGGCACAACCTGGGCTACAGGGCGGCCATGCTTGGTGATGACCAGCGTCTGGCGCTCGGTGGCGACCTGGTCGAGCAGTTTGAGGCACTTCGACTTGAACTCCCCGGCGGCTATTGTGGCTTGCATGGCAATTTCTCCTATAGTCACTGACTATGGTCATATTCTAGTGCAAAGACCGAATCTCTGCACTGACCACGCAAAAAAGCATGAGCGGGAAGAGGCGGATTCCCAGCGATCCGCCAGCCAGCGGCCTGACCACGATGCGCGCAATAATAATGGCCTGGGCTGAATCGTGGCGGGTCAGCCCAGGCTATTCCTCACGGTTAACGAAGGCTTACCTTGGTCTCCTTGCCATCGTAGGTGATCTCCTTGTCAGCCTTGCCCGTCACTTCAACGCCGGTCCCGTGCGCGCTTCCCACCAGGACAATCCGGAAGGCGCGCGTCTCAGCCATTCCGGGATAAGTGCCTTCGCGCGCGCCGATAGTGAGGACGCCAGCGCTGTCGTTCCAGCGAAGGGGAATCACGGAATGCTGACCCTTCTCGTAGTCGTAGCTGTCGCCCGCATCGTCGTACAGATTGAACTGGCCGTCGGCTCCGCGATAGATGCGAAGTTCGATGGGGCCGTCGGGATTCTGCGCGGCATATTCGATTTCAGGTCCCATGGGCAGGATGGACCCAGCGCGCACGTAGAGCGGCATACGATCCAGCGGCGCTTCCGCTTCGATTTCCTCTCCGCCGGGCGTTGCCGCTCCGGTCCAGAAGTCGTACCATGCGGGCGAGGCCGGCAGATAGACGCCGCGATGCGTGGCGTTGGCTTTCAGCACCGGATTGACCAGAATGGCGGGACCGAACATAAACTCGTCGCCGACATTCCACGTTTTTTCGTCGGAGCGAAAATCCATAACCAGCGGGCGCTGGATGGTGTAATCCTCACTCGATACCATCCATGCCAGCGAGTAGATATACGGCATGAGGCGATAGCGAAGTTTGTCGTAGCGGATGAGCGTGGGTTCGACCTTGTCGTAAGTCCAAAGCTCGTTGTTGGGGCGATGGCCGTGCGTGCGGAAGATAGGACAGAATGTTCCGAACTCGAACCAACGCGCATAAAGCTCCTGGTAGGCAGGCTGTTCGATAACTCCGGGGAAGGCAGGCCAGTAGCCGCCGATATCGGTTGTCCAATACGGATAGCCGCTGAGCGCGAAGTTCAGCCCGGCGGGGACTTGATGCGAGAGCGCCCAATAGCTGGTGTAGACGTCGCCGGACCACACTGTGGCGCCGACGCGCTGCTGGCCGAGAAATGCGGACCGGGTCAGCAGAAAGACGCGCTTGCGGTCGGTGGTTGCCTTCCAATGATCTTGCACGCCGAGGGTATGAAGCAACGGAAAGACATTGGTGTACTCCGCGCCGTTGCCGATGGCAAGCTGCTTGTTGCGCAGGATGGCGTCGCCCATGTGCGGCCAAAACTCTTCCGGCTCGGCGCTATCGAGCCAGAAGGCGTCCCATCCCTGCGCCAGCAGCTTGCCGGGCAGCCGGTTCCAATAGATGTCGCGCGCCTGCCGGCTGCTGGGGTCATAGACATGCGCGCCGGGAATGAGGAGTTTTTGCGCGTCCAGAATCTTATAGGTTTCAGAGTTGGGATCAAGCAGGCCCCAGACGGAGATCATGGTGTGCACATTTTCTTTGTGCAGGGCATCGAGGTCTTTGGGCACATCGTGGAAGTTGGCGTTGAAATCCGGATCGCCCTCGTTCTTCCACCAGAACCAGTCCTGCACCATGGCGTCCAGCGGGATGTGCTCGGCGCGATAGCGTTGCGCGATCTTTTGAATCTCGTCGAGCGAGATATACCGGTCCTTGGATTGAAAGAAGCCGTAGGCCCACTTGGGCAGCATCGGCGCGTGCCCGGTCATGCTCCGGTATTCGTGGATGATCTCATCGATCTCCGGGCCATAGATGAAGTAATAGTCAATCGACTTGCCGGCGATGGCGCTGAAGATAAGATCCGTCGGAAAGCGATTGTCGACGTAAGTAAGGGCGGCCGTGTTCCACATCAGCGCATAGCCTTTGCTCGAGAGCAGCAAGGGAATCGCTACGTCTGTGTTGTTTTGGCCCAACTCGACGGTTGCGCCGCGATAGTTGAAGAGTCCGCTCTGATGCTGCCCCAGCCCATAGACCGCTTCTGTCGGTACGGGAGAGAATCGATCTGTGACCTTGTAGGTGCTCTCGCCATTCAGTTGCACAGGCTCGTAGGTTCGCGGCAAGCTGTTTCCTTCCCGCAGCAGTCCGTCCCCATTCAGCGCGCGAAAAGATAGATTGCCGCGCTCCAGTCCGAAGGAGATTTGAAGCTTTTCTGTCTTAAGTGTTGCCGACTTCGCATTCTGCGCGAATTGAAAGGGAGCGCCCGCGCAGGATTGGCCTTCATCGAGCATCCAGGGCTTCGGCCCGGCCTGCGCCGCCGCGTCAGGCTTCGCCAGTACGTGGATCACCGAAGCGCCACAAACGGTAACGTCAATCACCTCGGAACCCACCGTGGCATGAAATCCATGCTCGGACTGTTGCGACGTAACGGGCGCCAAGCCGGGCCGTTCCTGGCCAGGCATCTGAGCCACGGCGCCGCAGGCGGCTGAGAACAGAGCCAACAGGACTGTGATGGAAAGGATGCGAAAGACGGCAGGCTTCGTAAAGTGCGTGGGAAGCAAAGCAAATAAACGGACCATGGCTGGGTATTTCCCCTTTCTTTGCGCGGATGTTATGCGTGGAGTTCGACTTCTGGATCATCGAGTTTCTGCACTCCTCGATGAACAAACTGGTTCAAGTCTTCCCCATTTTTCGCAACACTCGCGAGTATGGGTTAACTATTTAGCAGGTTAGCCACCGCTTCGCTGTGTTAGCGAGTTAGCAAGTTTGCGGGTTCATTGCTGTTGAACCTGCATAAGCAAGCCGGGCTGCTCCAAATGAAAGATAGTTGAAGCGTCAGCGGAAAGCAATCGCATACGACGTTCCGCTTACAAGGCGGATCGCGCCGTCTTTTCCGGCGAGCAACGGTTTGCCTGCCGGAGTATGGATGCCGGCAACAGCTTGCCCCTGCGGTGGAATCAACCGGATCGCTCCGCTGCTCTTGGCGTGCACTTCCATGGAGATAATCTTGCCCGCCTTCCATCGCATATCGATCGTCGCGCCTCCGCGGACATGGACTCCTTCGATGGAGCCCTCGGACCACTGCTCGGGCAAGGCAGGGAGGAGTTCGACCTCAACGGCATCCGGCATCCAACGCGACTCGACCAGGGCTTCCAGCATTCCGTTTGCCGCGCCCAGGTTGCCGTCGATCTGGAAGATGCCCGGTGGATGCGTATCCATCAGGTTCGGAAATGTGGACTGCCGAAACATCACTTGCAGGCTTTCGTATGCCTGCTTTCCATCGTGCAGATGATCCCAGTAATTCACAACCCAGGCGCGCGACCACCCTGTTTGACCACCCCTGTTTGCGAGCCGCCGCTCCAGAGAGACTCGCGCCGCTTTGGCCAGGTCGGGCGTGTGTTTCAGGGAGATTTGAGTGCCGGGAAAAAGCGCCCAGAGATGTGAGATGTGCCGGTGCCCCGGTTCAGGTTCGTCATAGTCCCGCTGCCATTCCTGCAGTTGACCCAGCTTGCCGATCGCAACCGGAGGCAGCTTGGCGCGCGCGTCCTCTACCTGCTTGAGAAAAGCGGCGTCTTCGCCCAGGATTTTTCCCGCATCGAGCGTGCGCGTGAACAGCTCGCGCAGAATCTCGATATCCATCGTGGGAGCCATGGTCACCGAATGTACGCTCCCATCCGGCAAGCGATAGCTGTTCTCCGGTGAGATCGACGGCCCGGTGACGAGATGCCCTGAGCCATCGTCAACGAGGTAATCCAAAAAGAACTGGGAAGCATCGTGCAGAATCGGCCACGCACGATCGCGCAAGAAGTTTTTATCCAGCGTGAACGTATAGTGATCCCACGCGTCGAGCGAGAGCCACGCGCCGCCCATCGGCCAGATGCCCCACTGATAGCCATCGATCGGTTCGGCGTCGCCCCACAGGTCGGTGTTGTGATGAATCACAAAGCCGCGCGCGCCATAGTAGTCCTGCGCTACCTTCATTCCCGTGCCGCTGGCGGGCGTGCGCACCACGTCGATCAGATTGATCAACGGCAGGATCGTCTCGCCCAAGCCGGCGGGTTCCGCGAGCCAGTAATTCATCTCGGTGTTGATGTTGATGGTCCACTTCGAGCCCCAGGGATTGCTGATGCCACCGGCCCAGATTCCCTGTAGATTCGCGGGTAATCCGTCGGGACGCGAGGAGCTGATGAGCAGGTAGCGTGCGAATTGAAAATAGAGTTCCTGCAAGCCGAGGTCGTCAGCGCCATCACTGACACGCTTGACTCTCTCGTCGGTAGGGAGGTCTTCATTTGCGCCGGAGGCCGCTCCAAGATGAAGCGCCATGTTGCGGAACAACGGCTGATATACGGCCTCCTGCCGCGCAAGAATCTGATCCGCGCCGCGGCTCCGCGCCTGCGCCAGCGCGCGTTCGCATTGCGCCTCGGGATCGCCGCCCGCGAAGGGTCCGCCTTTGAAGTCGGTGGCTGCCGCGATCAGGATTGTGACAGAATCAGCAGCGGAGATCACAAGCTCGGAGCCTTCCGCACGGACGCTGCCTCCGGTGGGCAAGACGAGCGCTTCGCCGGCGAAGCGAATCTGGTCCGTGTGATCCGGCCCTTCGCGCAGCACAAGGGTATCCTGCCCGCGCGTGCGGACGCTGAAGTCCGCTGGCCGGTCCATGCTGAGCCGGTAACTGATGGCGCCCTTCTTATCGGCGCTGAGGTGCACGACAATTACTTCGTCGGGTACGGATGCGAAGACCTCGCGCGTATAGCCCACACCATTCATCGCGTAGGTCACTCGCGCGACGCCCGTGTCAAGGTCAAGCTGGCGGCGGTACTCGCTGATGGCTACCTTGTTCGCGCCGCGCAGATAGAGGTCGCCCAAGGTGCTGTAGCTGGGCATTCCCGGAGGGATGCCGATCATGTCGTCCTGGACGAGCTTTTCAGCGGCAGAGATTTTCGCGCCGTCCAGACCTTGCGACGCGAGCAGCAGCTTGCGAATCTCCGGCACTGCATCGTGAGCCCTCGGATTCAGGCGATTCGCGCGGCTGCCCTGCCACAAAGAGCTTTCGTTCAGTTGCAGGTGTTCATCCGCGCCCGAGGTCCGCGATCCATCCAGCAGCGGAGCGTTCTGACGGGAGAACTGCTCGTCTCCGTTAATCTGGCCGGAGTTCGCTCCGCCAAAGACCATCGCGCCCAGGCGGCCGTTTCCCACGGGAAGAGCATGATCCCAGATGGGAGCGGGAGAGCGGTACCAAAGCATATTGCGTGAGCTTTGCGCAGCCGCCTGCCCCAGCAGATCGGGATGCACGAACAGGAGTGTGATGCCTGCAAGCGCGCCCAGTAGTACGAATCGGTTCTTTTTCATCTTAGCCACCCGTGATACAAGTCGAAAATGCTGAAACCATCCCTCAGGGGCTAAAGCCCGTCTTTTCCTATGAACCATTCACGGCACGGCTAAAGCCGTGCCCTTTCAAAACCTGACTTTCACTACAGACTGTTAGCCACCTATTCAGTAGGGTCTCTGACTTTCTGTGATGCCGGGCCATATATCGGTCCGGAAGGGACCGGCCGGCAGTCCGGCTCCGTTGAACAGGGTCGCCGCGGGGTTCGATTGCCAGGCATAGCGAACCTCTTTGGGATTGGGCACCGAGGGAGAGGAGACAATAATTGTCTTGCCCTTGATTCGCGCATCGGCCCAGTACCACTTGCGGTCCTCTCCGGCGATGGCGAACTCTTCCAGCTTCGTTCCTTTCACCACCAGGCCGCCGTCGGTGTGCGCGAAGCGCAGCCGGATTTCGCCGGGATGCCGGTCGACCGATTTCAGAGTCGGACCCGAATAAACGACCTTCTTGCCATATTGATTTGCCAGCGCGCACAGGGCCAGGCGCTCGCCCACGGGCTGCTTTTCCTTGGCGTGAATGTTGTCCGCGTCGCCGGTGTCGATGGTGACAGCCAGGCAGGAGTTGGGCACGCTGGCCGCCGTGAGCGCCTGTGACTCGCGCGTCTCGGTCCACTCATCTCCGACGACCGGCGTTGCGCTGCGCGGCTTGAAGGCCGGCAGGCTGACGATGTAGATGGGAAAATCTCCCTGGCCGAAGAGCTTTCGCCAGTCGGCGATCATCACCGGGAGAATTCTGCGGTACTGAAAGCCGCGTGGCGAGTTCTGTTCGCCCTGGTACCAGAGCGCGCCGGTAATCGCGAGCGGCGCGATGGGCTTCAGCATTCCTTCGTAAAGAACGGCGGGCATGACGGGCCAGTTCTCGTAGCCGATGGGCAGGGGCTGCGGCGGGCGCGCATCCAGGCTGAGCTTGCCCTTCCATTTGCCCGCCAGCGGAATGATCGACTTGTCTCCCAGCGTCAGGTGCAGCTCTTCAGGCTTGCCAAGGAATCCGCCGTCCGGCTTGGTCTTCAGCACGCGAATCGCGATGACGTTTTTTCCGGGCTTGAGCACCGCGCCAAAGAGGGGATAGACGCGCGGGTTCTCCACCCATGCGCTGGCGCCGACCGACTTGCCATTGATGTACACCGTATCCATCCGCTCGATGGAGCCGAGGAAGAGCAGTGGCATCCCCGCGGGCAGCTTGTCCGGCAACACAATCTCCCTGCGGAACCACGCCAAGGCGGGCGTATTGGGCACGCCAAGTTCTTTGAAGCCGCCGGGAATCTCAACGGGCGTCCAGCTTGAATCGTCCAGATCGGGAGCGGCCCAGTTTCCCTTGAGCCCGATGTCGTACCGGTCATACCAATGCATCACGTAGTTGCCGTATTCGGGCGCGTCCTCATCGGCCAGCCTCTGCAACTCCGCCAACGGAATATCGAAATCGTGAAGAGGACGCAGAGCCTCGGCGCTTGTCCACGACTCGGCGGGTGTTCCGCCCAGCGCATCGACGACCAGGCCGATGGGAACGTGGATCTCGTTCTGAACCTTGCGCGCGAAGTAATATCCGACGGCTGAGAGCCTGCCCGCGGTCTCCGGGGAGACAGCCTTCCAGCTTCCCGCGATCGCGTCGTTATGCCGGTAGGCGGGATGTCCTTCCACGGAGAAAAACCGAATCTCCGGGTAGTTGGCCGCCTTCGCTTCCTCCGCTCCGTTGCGCGTAACCTGGAGCGGCAGGCCCATATTCGACTGGCCGCCGCACAGCCACACATCGCCGACCAGGACGTTGCGCAGTTCCACGGTCTCATGGCCGGTGATCTTGATGGTGTAAGGGCGGCCAGCGGGAGGAGGCTGAATCGTAACCTGCCAGCGGCGGTCGGCTCCCGCGACGGCAGATGCGGCTTGATCGCCAATCTGCACCTGAATGTGGTCGCCCGGTTCTGACCAACCCCAGATGGTATTGGCTTTGCCGCGCTGCAAGACCATGTTGTCGCCGAAGATCGGGCTGATGAAGGGAAGAGGCTTGAGCGCCTGCGGTACAATCGGCGCCACGCCCGGCGTGTTCTGGGCCGAAGCGCTACAACTCAGCGCAAGCAGGATGCCGGTTGCGGCAATAACAGAACGAATCGACTTGAAAATCATGACGATAAATCCCTTCTACTCAACAATCTCTTTTGAAATACCTGAGAATAGTCCCCGCGACATTGACATCTTACCCTCGACGCCGATGGGACTGACATGTTCGATCAAGGTCGATCAATCATCAAGCAATCTACTCAGGCAGTGTCTTCGTCCCCACTACCTGAAAGGTTCCTGTCACCGCCGGCGCACCTGTATCCGGCTGGCCACCGCCAATTGATACCGAATAGGAGCCCTCCGCAATGATCGGCTCGCCCATTTCGCTCACCATGCTCAGATCGCGATCCTTCAGATCGAAGCTCACCTTCCGCGATTCACCTGGGTTCAGGTGTACGCGCTTGAAGCCGCGCAGAGTGCGCAACGGAGCTCCAGGCACGCTGGGGAAGCGGAGGTAAAGCTGCGCGACTTCATCGCCCTCGCGCTTTCCCGTATTTGTCACCGTCACTTCCGCCGTCAGCGGGTCGCCGGCATTGATCGCAGCCTTGGGTAGCGTCAAATTGGTGTAGGAGAAAGTTGTGTAGCTCAGGCCATAACCAAACGGGTACAGAGGCTTGCCCTTGAAGTAGCGATAGGTGCGGTTCTGCATCGAATAATCTTCGAACTGCGGCAACTGATCGATTCCGGTGTAGAAGGTCACCGGCAGCCGGCCCGCGGGATTATTCTTTCCCGACAGAGTCTCCGCAATGGCCGCGCCGCCTTCTTCGCCCGCGTACCATGAATCGAGAATCGCGTTCACATGCGCATTGGCCCAGTTCACGGCCAGCGCGCTTCCGTTCGCCAGCACCAGGACCACTGGCTTTCCCGCCGCCGTCACGGCTTCAAGCAACTCCTCTTCGGGTTTGGGAAGATCAAGACTGGTGCGGTCGCCGCCCTTGAATCCCTCCTCACTGACCGGCATCTGCTCCCCTTCGAGATCGCTGGTGATGCCGAGGACCGCAAGAACAACATCCGCGTTCTTCGCCGTGGAAATCGCCTCAGGGCTCGGCCTGGGATCATACTTTGCCCAGAACATCTGCGCCTCGACTGGCCCCTTCTCGTTCAGTTCATAGCGGACTCTGACGGCTGTTTTTTTGCCCTGCTCCAGGTGAAGGTGGCCGGCCTTTGCCTGCGCGTGTTCGTTGTCGAGGTACTCCATCGCAAGTGGTTTGCCATCGGCCATGACCATTGCGGAATTGCCCTTCGCGCGCACGCCAATACTGTATTCGCCGGTTTCGGGGGCGGTAATAAAGCCCTCCCACGTAACGGTAAGCGGAAACTTGCCCGCGGCCTCCGGAGGAACGCCCTCGGTCTTCAAATCGACGGTGCTCACCTGCTTCGTCGCATACACCGTGCCCTTGTCCCGGAAGCCGCCTCCGGTGGAAAACGTGACTGTCAGTCCCGGTTTTCCTTCAGGCGTGGTCAGTACAGACTCCGGAACGATATCTCCATCGGTGCGCAGAAACTGCGTTCCCGGCACAAACGTGATTTGCGCCTGAGGGAACTCAGCCTTGAGTCCTTCCAGCACCGATACCGTGTGCGATGGAGAGCCGTTGTAATTGCCCAGCAGATACTTCGTCTGGTCGGCCAGCGGCCCCACCACCGCGATCTTGATTGGGCCCTGCTTCAGTGGAAGAGCGCCGTCATTCTTGAGCAGCACCATGGACTCGTTGGCAAGAGCGCGAGCCAGCGAGCGATGCTCGGCACTGTCAAGTTCCTTCTCGTCGATCTTCGAATAGGGAACCATCTCCGGCGGATCGAAGATGCCCAGCTTCATTCGCGCGGTGAAGAGCCGGATCAGCGCCGTATCGATCTCGCTCTCCTTCAAGAGGCCTTGCTTGTAGGCATCGTAGTACGCTTTGTAATCATGGTCGTCATTGACCTTCGCGAAATCGATGCACTCGTTGTCCAGGCCGCGTTGAATGGCCAATGCGGAAGCCTCGGGCTGCGTCTTCGTATAGTGATGATCGCGGAAGATGTTGACGACGGCGTCGCAATCGGAGACCACGTAGCCCTGGAAGTTCCACTTGCCGCGCAGTTGATCTTGCAGCAGAAACTCGTTTGCACAGGCGGGCTGCCCATTGATGGCGTTGTAGGCGCACATCACAGAGCCGGCCTTGCCCTCGGTGACCGCCGCGCGGAATGCCGGCAGATAGGAGTCCACTTCGTCGTGCTTGCTGACGTCCACGTCCATGAAGTGCCGCATCGGCTCGGGTCCGCTGTGAACCGCATAGTGTTTCGGCGTTGAAATCACGCGATAGTATTTCGGATCGTCCCCCTGCATCCCGGTGACAAAGGCGACGCCCATGCGCGCCAACAGGAAGGGATCTTCGCCGTAAGACTCCTGACCGCGTCCCCAGCGAGGATCGCGAACGAGATTGAGGTTCGGCGCCCAAAAATCCAGGCCTTCGAAGACATCGCTATGCCCGTCGCGGACGGCCTGGGCGTGCTTGATCCTTCCTTCGGTCCCGATGGCCACGCCCATGCGATGAACTGAATCCGGATCGAAAGTCGCGGCCAAACCAATCGGCTCGGGAAACTCGGTGACTCCGGGCCTTTGCACGCCATGCAGGGCCTCGCTCCACCAGTCGTATGCAGGAATATTCAGCCGCGGCACAGCGCGCGACTGATTCACCAGTTGCGAGACCTTCTCCGGCACCGTCATGCGGTGAACAAGATCGGCGGCGCGCTCTTCCGCGGAGAGCGCGGGGTTCAAATATGCTGGATTGTCAAGGCTCTGGGAGTACAGACTGCCGGCGCACAAGAGGGCAATCATCGCAATAGGAATTCGGAAGGCAGCTTTTGGCACGTCTCTCCTCATGAGCAAAACTGGTTGGACTTAGGTCTTCTCTTCCCTTTCGCCAAAACTCACGAAAACCGGTTAACCATTTAGCAGTTAGCCACCGCTTCGCGGTGATCGCAAGTTAGCGAGTTAGCGGGTTCATTGCTGGCGTAACGTGCAGCGGCGAGTTGGGCTGCTCCTAAAAGACCGAACTGATCTATTTCAGATCAGATAAAAGATCAGGATTCATGGAAAACCTGCCTTGGTTTTCCATGAATCATCATAGCCGTTAGCGCTCAGAGGAGCTTTACTGAAAGAGCCTGGGCGCGAAGTCCTTCAGATCGCGACGCCAGGTCTGCCACTCATGCGCGGTGCCCGGCGATTCATAGAAGATGTGGGCGACCTTCGCCTCATCCAGCGCAGTGTGCAGCTTGACGATGCCCGCATGCATCATCGCCGGCTCCTCGGTGCCCACACCGATCCACAGCAGATGCACGCGCTTGGCGAAGGCCACCGGATCGGCGAGCGCCCCGTTGAAGGCCGTCTTCGTGTCGAACTTCTGATCGCCGCGCATCATCGACATCCCGCCCGCCCCGCTGAAACCGCCAATGAAAGAGAAGAGATCGAGACGGTCGAAGGTGACCTGGAAGGTCTGCATGCCGCCCATCGAAAGGCCGGCCATGGCGCGATGGTCGCGATCCGCGATGGTTCTGAAGGTCGAATCGATGAAGGGAATCAGCGCCTGCGTCATATCGTCTTCAAATGTCTGCGACATCTCCTGCATCGCCTTCATCATCTCGGGCGAGCCGAAGGGCTTCCCCGTCAGATCGGGAGGGGTATAACCGGCGCGTCTGGCGTAACCGCTCGCCATCACGATGATCATCGGCTTGGCGGCCTTGCTGGCGATCAGGTTGTCGAGAATGAAGTTGGCGTGACCCTGCCTGATCCAGCCGGTTTCGTCCTCGCCGCCGCCATGCTGCAAATAGAGCACGGGATAGCGCATCTTCGCCTGCTCGTCGTAGCCCGGCGGCGTATACACCAGCGCATGACGCCAATCCCCGGTCACGCTTGAGTGGTACCAGACCTCGCGAACCTGGCCGTGGGGAACCATTTGAGCCGAGTAGTAGGTCGCTCCCGCTTCCGGAATCTCAATCATGCTTGCGTCCTTGCTGCCGCCATAGAATGCATAGCTGCTGGGGTCGCTGACTTCCGCGCCGTCGATGATCAATGTGTAGTAGCGGAGTCCTGGCGGGAGGGGCGGCGTCGTGACGGTCCAGAATCCGTCCGGCTGCTTCTCCATGTCCAGCTTCGGCCCGCTCCAGAAATTGAGTTTGACCGTTGTGGCGTCAGGAGCTTTCAAGCGGAACTGGGCTCTGGAGCCGCTGTCGACACGCGGATATGCAGCGCCGGGAACGTTGGTGGAAGCGGGCGCGAAACTGTCCGTGTTCTGCGCCCAGCAACAGCTTGAGAACAAAAGTAGTGCGATTCCAATTTTCTTCATTGAATTCCTCTCCATCCTGAAATTCCTGCCCTGAAAGCTCGCAGCCAGGGAGCTGGCTGGCAGACCGGCTACCAGGGAGATCGAATGCACTTCATGTAATCGTTTACCCTGATCGCGCGATTCACAGCACCCCAAGCGCGATCTCTTCGGTAAGCGGAATGATACTCGATGGAGATTCTCGAAGGATAGTAGTATTTTTCCACCGGTTATTCGGCGACGCTTCGAATGCGATTGCGGCGCAGGCGAAGATTAATCGACAAATCCCATCCGAATTGAGCATGGATTTTGACTTGCTCACCGCCGCGGCGGTTCTGTATAGTCTTGATCTCAGAGAACGTTTTCGCGAACCGATCATTGGGCCGGGAGGTTGTTGGCCCTCCGGAACAACGAGAATCCTTCTTTGCGGATCCGCGGCATTCTCCCTGGGAGCCGTCATGAACTTCGCCGGTATTCGCTTCATCCATCGCATCTTCCTTCCTCTTCTGCTGGTTTCCACCGTGCCCATGATGGCCCAGGAGAAGGCTCATCTGTCCATCGACGCCTCCAAAGCCGGAGCGAAGATCGACCGCAACCTCTTCGGCCAGTTCGCGGAGAATCTCGGACACGGCTTGTACGAGGGCATCTGGGTTGGCCCGGATTCCCCGATTCCGAACACGCGCGGGATCCGGAAGGACGTTGTGACCGCCCTGCAAGCGTTGAAGGTGCCCGACGTCCGCTGGCCGGGCGGCTGCTTTGCCGACGAGTACCATTGGCGCAAAGGAGTCGGCCCAGCCGGGCAGCGGCCGGCCACACTCAACTCCACCTGGGGAGGCGTGGTCGACACGAATGCCTTCGGCACCGACGAATTCATGGATTTCATCCAGCAGATCGGCAGCCAGGCCTACGTCTCGGTCAACGTCGGAAGCGGGACCCCGCAGGAAGCGGCCGAGTGGCTGGAGTACATGACCGCCGCGGCTCCCACGGCCCTCCAGAAAGAACGCGCCGCCAACGGTCATCCCGAGCCGTACAAGGTCGGCTTCATGGGCATCGGCAACGAGAGCTGGAGTTGCGGCGGCGACATGACGGCGGATTATTACCTGGCCCAGCTCAAAATCTACAGCCACTTCGTCAGGAACATGAATCCGGCCCAGCAGGATAAGAACCAGATGCTCAAGATCGCCGTCGGCCCTGGTTTCCCCGAGACCGAGTGGACCGAGGCGGTGATGAAGGCCTGGAAGCAGCACGACTGGAGCTGGGACATCGACGGCCTCTCGGTGCACTGGTACACAACGCCCGGCGGCTGGCCGCTCTCCATGCCTTCATCAGGCTTCAGCGTTGACGATTACGACAAGACCCTCAAGTCCACGCTCTTTATGGATGATTTCCTGCGCAAACAGGAAGAGGTCATGGACAGGTATGACCCACAGAAGAAGATTGCACTGGTTGTGGATGAGTGGGGCGGATGGTATAAAGCGCTGCCCGGAACGAACGAGCATTTTCTTGTCCAGCAGAACAGCCTGCGAGACGCGATTCTGGCGTCGCTGAACTTGAATATCTTTGCGCGCCATGCCGACCGCGTGCGCATGGCCAACATCGCCCAGATGATCAACGTCATACAAGCGATGATCCTGACCGACAAAGAAAAAATGGTTCTGACGCCGACTTATTACATCTTCAAGATGTATGTGCCGTTCCAGGATGCGACGTTTGTTCCGGTCGATTTCGATCCCGGAACAGTTCATCGCGACGGCATCACCCTGCCGCGCGTCGATGCTCTCGCCGCCAAAGACGCGTCGGGCAAGCTGTGGCTTGAAATTACGAACCTCGATCCGGAAAAGCCGGTTGAAATCGATGCGGAGATCGCCGGCATGACAATCAAGACGGCCAAAGGAGAGACGCTGACCGCGCCTGCCGTTGACAGCGTGAACACATTTACCGCGCCCGGCACGGTTGCGCCCAAGCCCATTTCCGCAACGGTGAAAGGCGACAGGCTGGCGCTGACGGTTGAGCCAAAGTCGGTGACAGTCTTCGCGCTGGAGCCATAACCATCGTCTACTGAGTTCTGTTAAGGAGCTGTTTCCAATGCAATCGTCAATGAGAATATCCGCTTTGAAGATGCCGGCGTTGTTGCTGGCCGCGCTTTTTCTCTCCTTCGCCTCGGCAGCGCAGACACCCGCGGTGAATGTCGCGATTGACGCTACGAAGACCGGCGCGCCCATCTCCAAGTACATCTACGGGCAGTTTCTGGAGCATGGCGGCGACATTGTCAACACCGGCGTCTGGGCCGAGTTGCTGGCCGACCGCAAGTTCTACTATCCGGTCGCGGCAACCGCGCCGCAACCTCCGCAACTGATGGGCAACGCGGCGGGCAATCCCCGGTTCCGGCGTCCCATCGCGCGCTGGTGGGCGCCGATCGGCGGCGACGATGCGGTCACGATGGACACCAAGGCTCCTTACGCCGGCGACCATACACCGCTGGTGAAGCTGGATGCGAAGACGCCGCGCGGCATCGCGGAGTCGGGCATTGTTGTGCGCAAGGGTAAGACGTACACCGGCCGCATCGTGCTGGCGGGCAGCCCCAGCGCGGCGGTGAAGGTCACTCTGATCTGGGGCAAGGAAGCCGCTGACCGCCAGACGGTCACGCTCGCCGCGCTCACCTCCGCCTACCGCAAGTTTCCGCTCAGCTTTCAGGCCAAAGCCGACAGCGACGATGCACGCATCGAGATCACCGCAACCGGTACGGGTTCGTTTCACATTGGCGCGGTCTCGCTGATGCCGGCCGACAACATCGAGGGCTTCCGCAAAGAGATTGTCGATGCGCTCAAGCAACTGCGCTTCGGCGTCCTTCGCTTCCCCGGTGGCAACTTCGTCTCCGCCTACGAGTGGCGCTATGGCGTCGGCGAGCGCGACAAGCGCCCGCCCATCTTCGATCCGGTCTGGCATGCCGTTCAGCCCAACGATGTGGGCACGGACGAGTTCCTCACCCTCTGCCGCCTGCTCGGCGTTGATCCTTACATCACCGTCAACGCCGGCTTCGGCGACGCCTGGTCGGCGCGCGAGCTGGTGGAATACACCAACGGCGCTGCCACCACGCCGATGGGTAAATGGCGCGCCGCCAACGGCCACCCGCAGCCGTATAACGTCAAGCTGTGGGGCGTCGGCAACGAACCCTGGGGCGACTACCAGATGGGCTCCATGTCGACCGAGCAGTTCGCGCTCAAGCACAATCTCTTCGCCAAGGCGATGAAGCAGGTAGATCCCACGATCAAGCTGATCGCCGGCGGCGCCATGCCCGACGTGATGGAGGGCGCCGATCAGTCCAGGCGCATCGGAGGCAAGTACGTTCCCGACTATCTGACGCCGGCCGACTGGAGCGGCTATCTGCTGGCGCACGACCTGGACAACATCGACATGCTCAGCGAGCACTACTATGCCTCCGGCACACAGCACACGGACATGAAGCTGGGCAAAAAGGTGCCGATCGATCCTCCTTTGTCGCAGATCGAGTGGATGCGCGCCCCTGCCGTTCAGGTCCGCGTGAAGTACGAGCACTACCAGAAATACCTGGAACTGATCCCGGGCCTCAAAGACAAACCGGTGCCGATTGCCATCGACGAATGGGCGTATTTTGGCGGCGGCCCCGGCTCCTACAAGACCACGCCGGCCTACGCGTGGGCCTTCCATGAGATGTTTCGCCACTCGGATATCTTCCAAATGGGCTGCTTCACCTTTGCCACGGCGATGATGAGCTCGAACCGCACCGAGGCCATTCTCAATCCCACCGGGATGCTCTTCAAGATGTACCGCGATCACTTCGGCGTGATCCCGGTCGCGGTCACCGGCGACTCGCCGCAGCCCAAGGTGACCTTCCCGGTCGGCGGCGACCAGCCGGCGGTGAATCCGGGCAGCGACACTTATCCGCTCGATGTGAGCGCCGCTCTCAGCGAGGATCGCAAGACGCTCACCTTCGCCGTGCTGAACCCATCGGAAGCCCGGCAGAGCATGAAGCTCTCAATCAACGGCGTAAAGCTGGCCAGCGCGGGCAAGATGTGGCAGATGGCTCCCTCCAGGCTGGATGCGGTCGTGGCGCTTGGAAAGCCGCCGGAGGTTGCGGTGGAGGAGCAAACGCTGGGCGCGGTTCCGGAGACGATCGATGCGCCTCCGTTCAGCGTCAGCATCTATTCGTATCCGGTCCAATAGCCTGGTTTGCTTCAGCACAGGCGGATGCCGCTTGTGAGTTCGCGCTAAAGCGCCTTCAGGTTTGAATGACGAAAGGAAGACGACAATGAGATCAATATTGCTGGCAATCGTCATCGCGGCATCGCCGCTGATCAGTGTGGCCGCGGGCGCCACTGCGAAGGTTGAGCAGGGCGTTTTGCAGGGAACAAAGGAAGATGGACTCACCGTCTACCGGGGCATTCCCTTCGCCGCTCCACCTGTGGGCGATCTGCGCTGGCGCGCTCCGCAGCCTGCGGCAAAGTGGGAGGGCGTGCGTCCCGCCGACAAGTTCGCGCCGGAGTGCATGCAAGGCGGCTTCGGCCCCGCTGGCGGCAAGGCTCCCGCGATGAGCGAGGACTGCCTCTATCTGAATGTCTGGACGCCGGCGAAGTCGGCCTCGGCGAAGGTTCCGGTGCTGGTCTGGATCTACGGCGGCGGCTTTGCCGGCGGCGCTACCTCGATTCCGGGCTATAGCGGAGAGATTCTGGCAAAGAAGGGCGTGGTGCTGGTTAGCATCGCCTATCGCCTGGGACCGATCGGCTTTATGGCGCATCCGGAGCTGAGTGCCGAATCGCCCAATCACGTCTCTGGCAACTATGGCCTGCTCGACATGATCGCAGCTCTGCAATGGATCAAGAAGAACATTGCGGCCTTCGGCGGCGATCCCAACAAGGTCACTATTTTCGGCGAGTCGGCTGGCGGCATCGCCGTCAGCCAGTTGTGTGCCTCGCCGCTGGCTAAGGGTCTGATCTCCGGTGCAATCTCTGAGAGCGGCGGCTCTTTCGGCCCTCCGCGATCCTCCGGCGCGCCCGGAGAAAATATGCGGCCGCTGGCCAACGCCGAGAAGGATGGCCTGGCCTTTCAGATCAACGCGGGAGCCAACTCGCTCGCCGAGCTGCGCAAACTGCCGGCGAAGAAGCTGCTGGCCAGCCAGCGCGGCATGGCGTGGCCGAATACCGACGGCTGGGTGATTCCCGGCGATCAATACATGCTCTACGACGCCAAAAAATTCAACGACATTCCTGTCCTCATCGGATACAACTCCGATGAAGGCGCGAGCTTTTCGCATGAAAGCTCGCCGAAGGCGTATATCGACAGCGTGCGCAAGCGCTACGGAACCTTTGCCAACAGCCTGCTCAAGGCCTATCCGGTGGGCGAAAAATACGTGCCCAAGACGGCGCGCGACCTGAGCCGCGACGCGGCCTTCGGCTGGCATACCTGGATCTGGGCGAGGCTGCAATCGGAGCGGGGCACGTCCAAGGTCTTCATGTACTACTTCGACCAGCATCCGAATTTTCCGGTTGGCTCCCAGCATGAAGGCTTTGGCGCATGGCACGGCCGGGAGGTTCCGTATGTCTTCGGCCACTTGAACGACCTGCCGAATGAAGTGCCGAGCGCGACGGATCGCGTGATCTCCGACGCGATGGGGACTTACTGGACAAACTTCGCCAAGTATGGCGATCCGAACGGCAAGGGAATGCCCAGGTGGCCGGCCTTCAGCGACCAGCATCCTGAGTATATGTACTTAGCCGGAACGCCGCACCCCGGGCCGGTTCCCAACGAGGAGGGACTCAAGGCGCTGGACGCCTACTTCGCCTGGCGGCGCTCGCCGGAGGGAGTGCGCGCCTCGGCGGTTGAGGACGCCAGGCCCGCCACGACGAATGTGATGGGCGCGGCGTATCCGCGTGTCCTTGCGGATCATAGCGTGGCCTTCCAGTTCAAGGCGCCTACAGCTCAGTCGGTGGATGTGGACATTACCCACCAGAAGTTCCCCATGACGCACGGCGACGACGGCGTGTGGAGCGTGACCACTCCTCCGCTGGTTGAGGGCTTCCACTACTACGCGCTCGACGCCGATGGCGTCCGCATGAACGATCCGGCAAGCCACACCTACTTCGGCATGGGGATGGACGCAAGCGGCATCGATATTCCCGAAGATGGCATTAGCTACTACCTGGCGAAGGATGTGCCGCACGGCGATGTCCACATCCGCATCTACCACTCGAAGATCACCGGCCAGTGGCGGCGCTGCTTCGTCTACACGCCGCCGGATTACGACTCCAACCTCAGCGCGCGCTATCCGGTGCTCTATCTCCAGCACGGTATGGGCGAGGATGAGACCGGATGGATCTTCCAGGGTCACGCCAACCTGATTCTGGATAATCTGATTGCGGAGAAGAAGGCCGCGCCCATGATGATCGTGATGGACAACGGCTATGCATCCGTGCCCGCCGGTCCCTTCGGTCCGCCCGCTTCCGGGCGCTCCGGAGATAT
>Ga0181520_10001773_pt1 | contig 42622 bp, 34 predicted proteins | sample PEATcosm2014_Bin_29_FD_132451 | JGI IMG/M metagenome (GOLD analysis project Ga0181520, IMG submission 132451) | Peatland microbial communities from MTU Mesocosm Facility, Houghton, MI, USA - PEATcosm2014_Bin02_30_metaG | ecosystem: Environmental > Terrestrial > Soil > Wetlands > Peat | place... | reverse complement strand
GCGATGCCCGCATCCCGAAGCGCCAGCTCAAAGGAGGTCAAACGCTCCTTGTGTTTGCCTACGCCCTTGGTGAAAAACAGCTTCTTCGGGACCATGCTTTTTCCCAATTTCTATGTGTCCTCCCTGGTTTTGAAGATGGGCGACTAAATACAGCGCACCCGCCTGAGTTTATCTTATCTGGGCGGGTTGGAACAGAGAACGCGCGGATTATTTGCCAATCGTTCATACGGCTGGGCGATCGGATGAGTTCAATGCATGTTACAGTGGAGTGACTTTGCCGGCAATCGCCATTTTTAGAAACCGGCTTTTCTACTTGCTTTCTGATATTCTACGAGGTGCTTACCTATACTGAAAGTCCAAATTCATCTGTGAATTACGAGGCAAACTCATGAAGCAAGGCACGGCCATCATCATTGGAGCAGGCCCCGCCGGGCTGACCGCTGCCATCGAACTGGAGCGGCGCTCCGGCGTGAAGCCGATTGTGATTGAGGCGAGCCAGGAGATCGGCGGAATTTCACGCACCATCCGCTACAAGGGCAACCGGATGGACATAGGCGGGCATCGCTTTTTCTCGAAGTCGGACCGGGTGATGCGCTGGTGGCTGGAGTTGATGCCGGTAGAGGCGACGAGCGGCGCCGAGGGAGAGTTGCGGTACCAGGGACAGCAGCGCGATCTTCCCGCTGCGGAGACGGTGCACGACCCGCGTAAGGAAGACCTGGTGATGCTGGTGCGGCAGCGCAAAAGCCGCATCTATTTTCTGCGCAAGTTTTTCGATTATCCGATCAGCTTGACGGCTGCAACCTTCAGGAATATGGGGCTGACTCGTACGGTTCGCTGCGGCGTGAGTTATATGCGCTCAGCGCTGCTGCCGCAACGCGAGGAGAAATCGCTTGAGGATTTCATTATCAACCGCTTCGGCAAGCAACTATATCTGACTTTTTTCAAGTCGTATACGGAGAAGGTGTGGGGTGTGCCCTGCCATCAGATCAGCGCGGAGTGGGGTGCGCAGCGCATAAAGGGACTCTCGCTGAGGGGCGTGGTGACGCATTTCCTTAAAAAGACATTCGGCCGGAAAAAGTCGGGAGATATTGCTCAGAAGGAGACGGAGACCTCGCTGATCGAGAAGTTTCTCTATCCTAAATTTGGTCCGGGGCAGCTTTGGGAACATGCGGCTGAGTTAGTAAAAGAAGGCGGCGGTGAGATACATTTTGGTATTCATATCGACCGCATCAACTCAGATGGCAATAAGATAGTTTCCGTGGAAGGTGTCGATGACACAGGTAAGCGCGTGAGTTATGCGGGCGAGTACTTCTTCTCTACAATGCCGGTGCGGGATTTGATTCGCGCCATCTCTGCGCCGGTTCCAGCCGATGTGATTGAAGTGAGCGAAGGGCTAATGTATCGCGACTTTATTACGGTGGGGCTGCTGGCCAGCAAGCTTTCAGTAAAGGAAAAGGACGGCTCGCCGCTCAAGGATAACTGGATTTATATTCAGGAGCCCGATGTGGTGGTGGGGCGGCTGCAAATCTTCAATAACTGGAGCCCGTGGCTGGTGGGAAGCGCGGATAAGGTCTGGATTGGGTTGGAGTATTTCTGTAACGAGACTGACACCTTGTGGAAGCTCAGTGACGAGGAGATGGCGAAGTTTGCGATTGCCGAGATTGCGAAGATTGGGATTCTGAAGGCCGAGGATGTGGTGGATTCGCACGTGGTGCATGTTCCCAAGACTTATCCGGCGTATTTCGGCAGTTATGATCGCTTCGATGTTGTCCGCAATTATACCGACAAGCTTGAGAATTTATTTCTGGTGGGCCGGAATGGAATGCATAAGTACAACAATCAGGATCACTCGATGCTGACGGCGATGACGGCTGTCGAAAACATCGTCAACGGAATAACGACCAAAGACAATATCTGGGCGATCAATACCGAGATGGAGTACCACGAGGAGAAGGCGGAGAAGTAGATTTCGTAACACGTTCGGATGGGATGAACTGCAAATCTATAAACAGCCGCAGGTTCATCGACTCCGCTGCGCTTCGCTCAGGATGACAAATTTGTTTAGATCAGGATTCCAAAAGCGGGTTGACCCAGCGCAGCCCAGGGAACCGTGCAAAGTCGCGATCATTCGTATACAAGACACCGCCGTACTCTATCGTCGTTGCCGCCAAGGCCGCGTCAGTTGTGAGCTTTCCCCGCACATCGCCCACCACTAGCATCTCCCGGAAGAGCCTCCAGTACGCTTCGCCGGGGGGCATAATTCGCACATGGGGCATTTCCAGCCACTGGTCTACGATGGCCAGTGCATCTTCCATGGAGAAGCGCTCCCCAAATACACCGGGATAAGTCAGGATGCGAAGGAATGCGGAAATAGTCTGCCAAGGCAAACCGATAATCTCATCGCCGGAGAAGACCTCATTGACCCACGCCATAGCCTTCTTGTGCTCTTTGCAGGTCGTGTCGTAGGCGTAGATGAGTAGGTTGACATCAAGAACGATCATCGGTGCATCGGGCCTTCCAGCGCTTCAATCAGGTCTTCCACTTTTTGATAGCGTGTTCCCAAGCCCGTGTTCATGGCGATGGGGGTAACGACAAATGTCTTCTTCGGTCCCGCATTGCCGTGTGAATTTAGACCACGGCGCAGCAGGGTATTGACCGTCCGCTTGAGCGAATCGCCCGAGCGCCGCCGCTCCTGTTCCACGAGCACGGCAATGTCGTCGTCGATGGTGAGAGTGGTCCGCACATCATGATGCTAATCTAGAAGGCATCATGATGTCAAAAGGAGCTAATCGGACCGCCATTGCCACGCGCGATTTGCAGGTGGTAGCCTCTAACTGACTGCATGTGAGGAGGATCACGAAAAACTGATGCAAGCTTCCTATAACGGACTGAATTTGCCGCAAGACGGGCAGGCTATCGGCTATACAAACGGGCAGATTGAGACGCCCAATCATCCCATCATTCCATTTATTGAGGGCGACGGCACGGGGCGGGACATCTGGAAGGCCTCGCAGCGGGTCTTTGACGCGGCCGTCGAGAAGGCTTACGGGGGCAAGCGGGCGATTCGCTGGTTTGAGATATTCGCCGGCGAAAAGGCCTTTCGCCAGTTCGGCGAGTGGCTGCCGGAGGACTCGGTGGCTGCGGCGCGGGATCTGCGCGTCTCGATCAAAGGGCCGCTGACGACGCCGGTGGGCGGCGGAATCCGTTCGCTGAATGTGGCTCTGCGGCAGCTTTTGGACCTCTATGCCTGCGTACGGCCGGTGAAGTATTACCAGGGCGTGCCAAGCCCGGTGAAGCACCCGGAACGCGTGGATATTGTGATCTTCCGCGAGAATACCGAGGATGTGTATGCGGGAATCGAGTTCAAAGAGGGCTCGGCGGACGCGGCAAGGCTGATTGATTTTCTGAACAACGATCTGCTCGCGAAGACGAAGAAAAAGGTGCGCGCGGACTCGGGCGTGGGCATCAAGCCGATTTCGATCTTCGGCTCCAAGCGCCTGGTGCGCTACGCCATCCGGCACGCGCTGGAGACGGGGCGCAAGACCGTCACGCTGGTGCATAAAGGCAACATCCAGAAATTCACCGAAGGCGCCTTCCGCGAATGGGGGTACGAGGTTGCGACAGAGGAGTTTCGCGAGCAGACGGTGACCGAACGCGAGAGTTGGATTCTGGGCAATCAGGATGCGAACCCTTCGCTGACAGTGGAGCAGAATGCGGCGCTGATTGAGCCGGGGCTTGAGATGGCTAACGCGGCTTATCAGCAGGCGGTCTTCGCTGAGGTTAACGGGGTGCTGGAGGCGATTGGCAAGACGCACGGCAACGGCGCGTGGAAGCAGAAGGTGCTGATCAACGATCGCATTGCCGACTCGATCTTTCAGCAGATCATTATCCGGCCGGAGGATTACAGCGTGCTGGCAACGACGAATCTCAACGGCGACTATATCTCCGACGCGGCGGCGGCGCAGGTTGGGGGCCTCGGGATTGCGCCGGGCGCGAATATAGGCGACGGCTTTGCGGTCTTTGAGGCCACGCACGGAACCGCTCCCAAGTACGCTGACAAGGACATGATCAATCCCGGCTCTGTGATTCTTTCCGGCGTGATGCTGCTGGAGTATATCGGCTGGAAGGAAGCGGCGAAGCTGATTGAGGAGTCGCTGGAGAAGACGATTCTGCAAAAGTTTGTGACGTATGATTTTGAGCGGCAGACGGCGGGGGCAACGAAGGTCGGTACTGGCGAGTTTGCTACACGGATTATTGGCAATATGTAAGGGCAGTTTTCAGTCTTCAGTTGTCAGTTACCGGGTTTGACTGACAACTGAAGACTGACAAGTGACAACTAGATTTTTCAGTCCCCAAGGAGGAAGTAAATGCGCAAGAAGGTAAGTATTATCGGCGCCGGCAATGTAGGCTCGACGGCGGCGCACTGGCTGATGGCCAAGGAATTGGCAGATGTGGTGATGATCGATGTGGTGGAGGGCGTGCCGCAGGGCAAGGCGCTGGACCTGCGTCAGGCGCTTCCGATTGAGAGATCGGACGTTCATATCACGGGCTCGAATAATTACGCCGACACGGCCAACAGCGATATTGTGATCATTACCGCCGGCCTGCCGCGCAAGCCCGGAATGAGCCGCGACGACCTGCTGCACACCAACTACAAGATCATGACCGACGTGGTCAAGAATGTGGTCGCCTATTCGCCGGAGTCGGTTCTGATTGTAGTTTCAAACCCGCTGGATGCGATGGTGCAGGCTGCCTACAAGCTCTCAGGCTTCAATCGCGAGCGGGTGATCGGCATGGCGGGGATTCTGGATTCAGGGCGCTTCAAGAGCTTCATTGCCGAGGAGTTGCAGGTGAGCGTGGAGAATATGAGCTGCCTGGTTCTAGGCGGCCACGGCGATATGATGGTCCCGCTTGTTCGCTATACGACGGTCGCTTCGATTCCGATTACCGAACTGCTCTCCAAAGAGAAGATCGACGCGATCGTCCAGCGCACTCGCGATGGCGGCGGCGAGATTGTGCGGTACCTGAAGACCGGCAGCGCATATTATGCGCCTTCGGCCGCGGCCGTCGAGATGGCTGAGGCTATTCTGAAGGACAAGAAAAAAATTCTTCCCTGCGCGGCTTTCTTGCAGGGCGAGTATGGCGTCGATGGTTACTACATGGGGGTGCTTTGCAAGCTGGGCGCGGCGGGGCTGGAACAGATTGTTGAGATCAAACTTGACGACGAGGAACGCGCCGCTTTTATGAAGAGCGCCGCGGGGGTGAAGGAACTCTGCGATGTGATTGGCGTTTGAGTGTCGTGCCGTAACGCGCGGATGGTTTTTTCTTGACAGGAGGCAGATCGAAGAGCGACGGTGGTAGCGTTGTTTTTGCCTATATTTTTGGATAGCGAATCCAGAATCGAGGCTGGAGGGTCTTATGGGCGCGATGTCCACGTTAAAGGCAGTGATGAGGTTTGCCAAGCCGGCGGACCTGATTGCATTTGTGGTCTGTGCGGTGATTGGGTACTTTGTGGGCTCGCTGCTGCCGGAGGGTTCATGGGCAGTCTACACTTCCATCCTTGTTTTTTATCACCTGTTTCTGGCTTGGCTGGTGGTCGACTCAGGACGCGATCATGGCTTCTCGATGCCGGTGGGTTCAACAGTCGCGACGCATCTGGCTTGCCTGGCAATTGTCATTGCTTACGCGGCGGCGCATAGTGTAATTCCGCTCTTTGGGCTGCTCCGTTATGGCGTTGCCGCCCTGGCTCTGTTTGAGCGCAATTGGCTCTTCAGCGATGGCCGGGAGAGGATCCCAAAGGCGAAAGTGATGGTTGCGCCGGTCTCGGCCGAGGCTGCGGCAAGGGTTGAAGAGGCTTCGGCCGAGGATTACGATGCCTGGATGGCGCACCTGGCGCAAAGGAATTCGCTGACTCGGAAGCCGGGCGTTACGATTCAGCAAGAATACGAGCAGTGGATGATGGCGCGGGCCAAGAGCAGGGCCAAGGTTTAAGGGGCGCCGGGCAGAGTGGCGGGAATATCGATGGAGACGAGCGTGCCGCGGCCAGGATTGCTTACTACGCTGAAGCTCGCCTGGTTGCCGTAGAGAACATCGAGGCGTTCCTGCACATTTTTCATGCCAATGCCGGCGCCGTTGCGGCGAAGGGCAGAAGTTGGCCGGTTGCCCATGCCGACGCCATCGTCGGCTACCTCGATGCGAACGCGATCCCCATTCAGTTGGCTGCGCAGTGTGACGGTGCCGCCTTTAAGGCGCGGTTCCAAGCCGTGCTTGATGCTGTTTTCAATGAGCGGCTGCAATAGAATGCTGGGCACCATGACATCCAGGGTTCGCGGGTCGATCTCTTTTTTCACGCGCAGCTTGTCTACGCCGAAGCGGACGACTTCGATGTCAAGATAATCGTCGGTAAATTTCAACTCATCGCTGAGCGGCACATAGCTGTCGTGGTCCTTGAGCAGCGCGCGGAGAATGTTGGCCAGCTTCACGGTCATCTCGCGGGCGAGCTCGGGCTTGATGCGCACCAGCGATGCGATTGAATTGAGAGTGTTGAAGAGAAAGTGGGGATTGATCTGGCGCTGCAAGGCGTCGAGGCGGGCTTCAAGAAGCAAGCGCTTCTGCTCTTCGAGTTTGATTTCCAGGCGCATCGCATTCCATACCTTGAGCGCGACGCCGACGTTGATGGGCGCGCTGAGAGCCACCATCGCCTGAAGCCACCATTGGCCGGAGAGCAGGGCAAAGAGCCTGTGCGGATGGGCATGGGCGATCCAGTCGCGGAAGGCCTCCATGGCTGCGATAAGAAAGAGCATGAGAAACTGGCGGTCTACGCGCGGTTGGCGCAGGTTGCGGCGAATCCAGCGGTAGAGGCTGAGGTCGATAAAGGGCGTGAAGGACCAGATCTCATCCTGCTCGACGGAGCGGCCGAGCAGGCCCGCCGCCAAACCTAGCGTGACGTTGAAGGGCAGGGCGAGAAACTCATGGTGAAAGAGCGCCGGAATGGCGAGAACTGCGCCGCCGAGCATGGCCCACTCCGGCCCGATGAGCAGGCCGATGAGAACCACCATTTCGAAGGAGATGTCGGCGGCCAGAAAGTTTGCGACTGCAATGCGAATCCAGACGCCGATGGTTAGCGGAACGAGAAAAAAGGCCAGCAGGGCGAGAGTCTGGCGACGGCGGCGCTGCTCGGCGAAGAAGAGCCGCCGGAAGGTGGTGACTCGCGCCAGGACGCTGGCGACCGAGGCCACCACGCCCAGCTTGATCATCAGTGTGATCAGAATGAGATTGTCGGTCACCCCATCACTTTACAGCGCGGCGCGGGGGGAGGGCCAGTTGAGTTATTTGGCCAGCGGAACACGCAGGTCGCCGCCGGTCATCTCCTTGGGCAGGCCGAGCGAAAGAATATTCAGAAGTGTCGGCGAGATGTCGCGCAGGGAGCCGTCGGGGCGCAGACGATAGCGCGGAGCTTCCTCTGCGACATAGATCATCGGGACAGGGTTGGTGGTGTGCGCGGTGTGCGGGTTGCCGGTGACCAGGTCAACCATCTGCTCGGCGTTGCCGTGATCGGCGGTGATGAGCCAGCTTCCGTTCTTTTCGCGGATGGATTTGTAGACGCGGCCCAGTTGCGCGTCGATGGCCTCGATGGCGCGGATGGTGGGCTCAAGTTTGCCGGAGTGGCCAACCATGTCGGCGTTGGCGAAGTTGGCGACAACTAGATCAAAAGTGGTGTCTTCGATGGCCTTCACAATGGCGTCGCCGATGGCCTCGGCCTTCATCTCTGGCGCCAGGTCATACGTGGCGACTTTGAGCGAGGGAATCAGTACGCGATCTTCACCGGGGAAGGGCGTCTCAATGCCGCCATTGAAAAAGTAAGTGACGTGCGCGAATTTTTCCGTCTCGGCAACGCGCAAATTGCGCAGGTGGTGCGCGGCAAGTACGTTGGCGAGAATGTTATCGAGCGACTCGGGGGGAATGACGACCGGCAGATCGTAGAGCTTGTCGTACTGCGTCATGCAAAGGTAGTAGAGATTCTTGGGAATCTCAGAGCGGGGAATGGTGGCGTCGAGCGACTCCCAGCCGTCCAGGTCGCGGCCGCCGTGCTTGTTGAGGCCGCTCTCGCGGGTGAGGACGCGGGTGATTTCGCGGGCGCGGTCGGCGCGGAAGTTGAAGTTGATGCAAACATCTTCATCGCGAATCTGGCCGACGGGCTTGCCGGCGGCATCGACGACGACAAAGGGAATCAGAAACTCGTCGGTGATGCCGTTGTTGTAATTCTCCTTGATGCGGGCGACGGCGTTGGGGTAAGCGCCGCCCTCGGCCTTGCCATTGACCATGGCGTCAAAGGCCTTGCGCTCACGCTCCCAGCGCTTGTCCCGGTCCATGGCGTAGTAGCGGCCATTGATGGTGGCAACCTTGCCGACGCCGTACTCGCGCATCTTCTGCTCGAGCTGGGCAACGTACTCCGCGCCGGAGTTGGGCGGCGTGTCGCGGCCATCCATGAAGGCATGGACGAAGACGCGCTGAAGGCCGTACTCGCGCGCGGTGCGCAGCAGGGCGTAGAGGTGCTCCTGGTGGGAGTGGACGCCGCCGTCAGAGAGCAGGCCGAAGAGATGAAGCTGGCGGCCGCCCTCTTGCGCGCGGCGCATGGCTTGCGCGATGGCCGGATCTTTTTGAAAAGCGCCCGAGGCGATGAGGGCTTCAATGCGCGTGATGTCCATCTGCACAATGCGGCCCGCGCCAATGTTGAGGTGGCCGACTTCGCTGTTGCCCATCTGCCCGTCAGGCAGGCCGACAAAGTGATCCGAGGCCTGGATCAGCGTGTTGGGGAACTCGCGCAGCAGCTTGTCGTAGGTGGGCTTGCGAGCAAGCGCAATAGCGTTGTTGGCGGTTTCGGCGCGGTAACCCCATCCGTCGAGGATGGTCAGTACGAGGGGACGCTTGAATGTGGACACGTAGAAAGGCACCTCAGAACAGGATCTGCATACGCAATATAAGGATAAACTGTCGCCCTTCACAATGCCGAATGCGGGCAGTCAAACGTCGTCAAAGGCTATTCAGAATCTGTATTGTGTGTTGATTACCATGGAATTTCAATATCAGGACGACGCTTGCTGATCTCATCCATGAGCGTAGCGATATCTTCGGAGCGAAAGTGGTGGAAAGAAATCTCAATATAGTCTTTACGTTTGTTATGTCCACGAATCACAATCCTTTTAAATTTACGAAACGGTGAATTTCGAGAAGTGTTATATCCTGATACATATTGCACCGAGGTAATCTCAGTAAACGGTATCGTATTCCTTCGCAAATCCACTCCCATTTTTATCCCATTCTCATTCCAATAAATCCGATAGGTGCTCATGATCCCAAAAACAAGAATTCCGCCGAATGGTAAAATACATAGACTCAATAAAAATCCCTCCTGATCATTGGCAATAAAGCTTTGAATGCACATGAATACGGAGAGGGCACCGAAGATTACAAAAAGAAAAGTATATGGACTTAACTTCTTCCTCAAGCGAACAGTTGATCTTTGAATCTGAATCATTGATTGGCCTCAAAGAAGTTTACGCTACCGCAAATCCTGATGACAATCTTTTTTCTTACCGGCAGGATTCTCCTCTATGCGCGGAGGCAGCACGCTGTTGTACAGGTCCAATCGAGTCCGCCTCCGCTACAGGTGTCGCGTGTGCTTAGTCGTTGTAGTTGAGGCTTTCCAGCCCCAGGAACACCGCGCCCCCGCCCAGCTCTTCTTCGATGCGGAGAAGCTGGTTGTACTTGGCGATGCGGTCGGTGCGGCTGACCGAGCCGGTCTTGATCTGGCCTACGCCGGTGGCTACGGCTAAATCGGCAATAAAGGTGTCTTCGCTCTCGCCGGAGCGGTGCGACATGACTGAGGTGTAGCCGTAGCGGCGGCCCAGGTCGATGGCTTCCAGAGTCTCCGTGAGCGTGCCGATCTGGTTGACCTTGATCAGAATGGAGTTGGCCACGCCCTCTTCAATTCCGCGCTGGAGGCGCTTGACGTTGGTGACAAAGAGATCGTCGCCAACCAATTGAATGCGGCCGCCGAGCTTGTCGGTGAGCAGCTTCCAGCCTTCCCAGTCGTCTTCGGCAAGGCCGTCTTCCAGAGAGACGATGGGATACTGGCGGCTCCAGTTGTCCCAGAAAGCGACCATCTCTTCACTGGAGAGCTCACGCTTGTCGCTCTTCTTGAAGACGTACTTCTGCTTGTCCTTGTCATAGAACTCGCTGGTAGCGGGATCGAGAGCGATCGAGATCTGCTCACCGGGCTTGTAGCCGGCGGTCTCAATGGCTTCAAGGATCAGCTCGATGGCCTCGTCGTTGGATTTGAGCGAGGGAGCAAAGCCGCCTTCGTCGCCGACGGCGGTGTTGTAGCCCTTCTTTTTGAGGACGCTCTTGAGGGTGTGGAAGGTCTCGGCGGACCAGCGCAGGGCATCGGAGAAGCGCTCGGCGCCGACCGGCATGATCATGAACTCCTGGAAGTCCACGTTGGAGTCGGCGTGGGCTCCGCCATTGAGGACGTTGAGCATGGGCGTGGGCAGAATGGATGCGTTGACTCCGCCCAAGTAGCGATAGAGCGGGACTTCAAGGGTCTGCGCGACGGCGCGGGCGCTGGCCAGAGATACGGCCAGAATGGCGTTTGCGCCGAGCTTGGATTTGTTGGGAGTGCCGTCCAGGGCGATCATGGTTTGATCGATGAGGCGCTGGTTGGCGGCGTCCATGCCTTCAAGCTCAGGGGCGATGACGGACTCGACATTGGCGACGGCCTGAAGGACGCCCTTGCCCATGTAAACGCTCTTGTCGCCGTCGCGCAGTTCAACGGCCTCATGTTCGCCGGTGGAAGCGCCCGAAGGCACGATGGCGCGGCCGAGTGCGCCGCTTTCCAGGATAACGTCGGCTTCCACGGTGGGATTGCCGCGGGAGTCGAGAACTTCACGGGCGCGAATGGCAACGATCTCAGTCATATCTGTCCTCATGATGCGGTGCTGCAAACGGTCATTGAGTTTGGGACGGCGGTCAACGGCAAGCGATTCGCCGGCGGCGCTTCGAATTGTGCTCAGAAGCTGCGGCACGCTTGCTATTCCTCTCCGTCCAACGGGAAAGTGGGTGATCTTCCTTATGGATTCTAGCAAATTAAAGAGGAGAGCGGGTTTTTGGGTTATGAACACTGCGCTTTGCGGGCGGGGTTGGCGTTTTTGATTCGTGCCGCGAAAGGCACGAGTGCGGCAAATTGAACAGCCGTGGGACGGCGTCTCGGGGTAGGCTTGAATTGGGTGTGATGAGTACGGCTGCTGGGCTGGTCTGGAAGCGGGAAAACTCATCGCGAGGCACTTCTCGAAGGCTTTGCAACAAGGGCACGACTTTAGTCGGGCCGATAAGGCCAATCATATCAACGTTGGGCTTTAGCCCCTGCTAAGCTCAATCGCGATTGCAACCTCGAATAGCGCATTTTCCATAGCCTCTGGAGCCGTGATGGACCACCTGTTATGGGGTAGATGGAGCTTGCGCGCCACGAGGTTCTTGGAGATTCGCCCGTGCGCGGGAGAAACAAGGAGAGTGGAATGAACAGGCCGATTCTAGTGAGCGCGTTTCTGCTGATGTCCACTGCGGCTCTGGGAGCGCAGCAGGCAAGCCCTTACGAGGGAACCTCCAACCCGCCTCCGGATGACACGATTGTGACCTCGGGCCGAGCGCAGGCCAAGCCGCCTGCGGGGCGGCGCATCGAGAACGCTCCGACGCAGGATCAGGCCCAGCCGGCAGGGCAACCTGCAACGGGGCAGGCGGCGGTCCAAGCCAACCAAGCCGCCCATGTTTCTGGTGCGCCGGACCCGGACGGCGATATTGTGATGGTTGCGCCTAGGCCAACGGATCCGGCATTGACGACGCGGAGCCGGTCGGCGGACCCGGATGGAGACATTGTGCATCCGGAGGCGGCGCGGCCGGGCGAATTGCCTGAAGGCGCGACGATTCGCGTCGAACTGCTGGATCGGCTATCGACGGTGAGCAGCGAGCGGGGCGACCCATTCCGGAGCAAAGTGGCGTCGGATGTCTTTCAGGGCGATCAGGTTCTGATTCCCGCGGGAACGGAGATTGACGGTCGCGTGGCGGAGGTTTCAAGCGGGCACCCGGGCGGTCGGGGATCGATGCGGCTGCGTCCGGAGACGATGATTCTGCCGGACGGGACTAAGTACCAACTGCGCGCGGACCTGAGCGGGACGCCGGGAGCGCGGTCCAAGGTGGGTGCCGAGGGCGACGTGCTGCCTGCTTCGCGGATGAAACGGGACAGCGTGGAGTATGGCGGCGCGGTGGGCGCGGGTGTGACAACGGGCGCGATTGTGGGCGGACCGGTGGGCGCTGTGACGGGCGGGCTGATTGGCGCCGGGGTGGTAACGGCGCATCTGCTGGTGAGCCATCCGCAGGCGACGCTGGAGAGCGGGACGGTGCTGATTTTTACACTGTCGGAACCGCTTCAGATGACGCCGGCTTCAACTCACGGAAACTGACCGCCTTCGCCACCTGCGGTGGGGCAGACGGCGTTTGCGCGCCATAAAATTCGTCGTATCCTGGCGCCTGCGGTGGGGCGGACGCTCGCTACACGCTCGCGGAAGAGTTGTGGTCTCCCAGTGCCCTGAGCCCAATGTCCGTATCATCCTACAGACGGCAATTGCACACCGTCATCCGTGGCCTGCATCGAGATTTAGAGCCTCTGAAACTTCTTGCTTTGTAATCAGGGCCAGACTTCACAGGCTGCGGAAAAACTCAATTCAGTGAAGGGTACGGGCTTTACAGGCTGCGGAAAAACTCAATTCAGTGAAGGGTACGGGCTTTAGCCCGTACATAAACCCTGCATTATCAACGCTGGCTTTAGCCACCGAGGGAATTATCAGCCATTTCTGTCGTTAAACCAGCCCTTTTTCCGCAGCCCGTTTAGCCCCTGCTACGCTCAATTGCGATTGCAACCCCCGAATAGCCCTTCTCCGCAGCCCTTTCAGCCCCCGCAAAAATGCCGGTTGCCCCATCCTTCGCTTTTTTCTACCGAAGGCTGGGAATCCACTATCTCCGCCGCCTGACATTCTCACCTGGCTTTTTGCGGATCATTATCCCCTCCAAGCGCAGAATCGATAAAAGCGGTAAAAATCCACCGTGGGAGCATCCAACATGACCAGCGCCATCCAACCCGCCTCGCAGTCCGCCGCAGTCCCCAACCCCAGTAAAACCGAAGAAAAAGGATAATAAATTCTTCGTTTCTTCGCCTAACATCCAACCGCAAAAGTTAACATACCTCTTATCAATCAGATAGCCAAAAACAAATCGCTGTTTCTTCGGTTATTCTTCTCGCAATCTTCGCTTTTAGCGTACCTGTAAAAAGTTAACATGCTTATTATCAATTAGATAGACGAGATAAAACGTATTTTTCTTGATTTTTAGATTCCCTTTCTCTTCGCTAGAGTCAGTTATATCATTCATTCAAAATGTTTTATTAGTCGATTTATTGTTCGCTATACCTTCGCTTTTTCCAAATTTCACCCTCTTCAGTCAGAATCCTCTTCGCCAGGTGCCGGGAGCCGGGAGCCGGGTGCCAAGTGCCGGAATATCTCAACTCTCCGGCGAGCGAACAGCGAGCGCCTGCCCCACCGCAGGTGGCGCAGGTGGCGCAGGTGGCAAAATGTGGTTGCCTTGACGGGGGTGATGTGGAACACGAATAATGAATCAAATTCAGGCCAGGCTTTGTGGTTGCGTCTCCGAAGCCGCTGTCGCATGTTCTCTGAGAGTTTGTATATCCAAGAGTTTAGGAGCTGAGACCGTTATGGCAACTGCTCAACAGTCTGTTAAGCCGATAGTCCGGCCGGGTGTGCCGCCGCTGCGTGCCGGCGAGGGATCGTCGTATCTGTGGCGCAAGCTGCACTCGCTGCTGGGGATTGTGCCGCTGGGGGCCTTTCTGCTGGAGCATCTGCTATCGAATTTCGAGGCGCTGAAGGGGCCGATCGCATACGGGGAACAGGTCAGGTTTCTGAACAGCTTGCCGCTGGTGCGAGTGCTGGAGTGGGTCTTTATCTTTCTGCCGATCCTTTATCACGCCGGGTACGGGGTTTGGATCTGGCTGCGCGGCAAGTCGAACATTGTGTACTATCCGTGGGCAGGGAACTGGCTCTACGTCGCGCAGCGCTACACCGGCTTGATTGCCTTTGCGTACATCTTGCAGCATGTGATTCGGCAACGGTTTTTGGGGGTGAGTTTGCCGGAGCATCCGATGGCGGCCTTTGCCAAGGTGCAGGCGGAGTTGGCGAATCCGTGGATGCTGGCTGTATATATAGTTGCGATGGTGGCGATCTGCTGGCATTTTTCTTACGGGGTTTGGCTGTTTGCGGCCAAGTGGGGAATTACGACCGGGACGACGGCGCGGAGGCGGTTTGGGTGGGTTTGCCTGGCGCTGGGCGTGGGGTTGGCGGTGATGGGGCTGGCTAGTATTTGGGCGTTTGTGGGGAGTACAGCTATTAGCTTTTAGCTGTTAGCTTTTAGCTTCTAGCTTTCAGCTTTGAAGTCGCCTTGTCAGGAGATTTGACGAATCGGGGATTGTTGCAGGGGCTAAAGGCCGGGTTCATTTGTAGCTTTATCGGCACGACTGAAGTCGTGCCCTGACACAAAGCTGGCTTTTAAAAGAGGATGATTCTGCTAGCAGCCGGCTATTAGCTAAAAGCTAAAAGCTAAAAGCTAGCAGCTATCCGAAAGGAAGAAGTTCATGGCAGCACCCAGAATCATCGTGGTTGGCGGAGGACTGGCCGGACTCGCCGCGGTCATCAAGATTGCCGAGGCGGGCGGGTCGGTGGATCTGTTTTCGATTGTGCCGGTGAAACGGTCGCATTCGGTTTGCGCACAAGGCGGGATCAACGCGGCGAAGAATCTGAAGGGCGAGGGCGACACTACCGACAAGCATTTCGACGACACGATCTATGGCGGCGACTTCTTGGCCAACCAGACGCCGGTGAAGTTGATGTGCGAGGCCGGGCCGGCAATCATCGACCTGCTGGACCGGATGGGCGTGCCCTTCAACCGGACGCCGGAGGGGCTGCTGGACTTCCGTCGCTTTGGCGGCACGCTCTACAATCGGACGGCCTTTGCGGGCGCGACGACGGGGCAGCAACTGCTGTATGCGCTCGATGAGCAGGTGCGGCGGTACGAATCTGAGGGCAAGGTAAAGAAGTACGAGGGCTGGGAGTTTCTGTCGGCAGTGGTGGATGGAAAGGGCGTGGCGCGGGGGATTACGGCGCTGGACCTGCGTACGATGGAACTGCGCGGCTTTCCGGCCGACGCGGTGATTCTGGCCACGGGCGGGATTGGGGCGCTCTTTGGCAAAAGCACGAACTCGGTGGTCTGCACGGGGTCGGCGCAATCGGCGGTCTATCAGCAGGGCGTGCAGTACGCAAATGGCGAGTTCATCCAGGTGCATCCGACGTGCATACCGGGCGAGGACAAGCTGCGGCTGATGTCGGAGTCGGCGCGGGGCGAGGGTGGGCGCGTGTGGGTTCCGCGCAAGGCCGGCGACAAACGGCCGGTGAAGCAGATTCCCGAGACGGAGCGCTACTACTTTCTGGAAGAGTGGTATCCGAAGTATGGCAACCTGGTGCCGCGCGATATTGCCACGCGCGCTATTCATAAGGTGGTTTACGAGGAGGGCCTGGGCCTGGATGGGCAGCCGATGGTCTACCTCGATCTCTCGCACATAGACCGGGCGACGCTGGACCGCAAACTGGGCGGGATTCTGGATATTTACGAGAAGTTTGTGGGCGACGATCCGCACGATGTTCCGATGAAGATTTTTCCGGGAATGCATTACACGATGGGCGGATTGTGGGTGGATTTCAACCAGATGACGAATGTGGCGGGGATCTTTGCCGCGGGCGAGTGCGAGTATCAGTACCACGGCGCGAATCGGCTAGGCGCGAATTCGCTGCTGAGTTGTATCTTTGGCGGCTTCAGGGCGGGGCCAAATGCGCTGGAGTATGCGAAGAACCTGGCAGCGCAGGAGGGCGACGGCGGTCATGCGCGCGAATTAGTGAGGCAGGCGGCGATCAATACGGGGTTACTCAATAATAACGGCAAGGAAAATCCCTTCAAGCTATGGCGCGAGCTGGGCCAGACAATGACCGAGCACGCGACGGTGATCCGCTATAACAAAGGCCTGCAACAGGCCGATGAGAAGATAGTGGAGCTGATTGACCGCTACAGGAATGTGAACCTGAGCGACCGCAGCCAGTGGGCGAATACGAGCTTTGCCTTTGCGCGGCAGTTGCGGAATATGCTGGAGCTGGCGCGGGTGGTGGTGCAGGGAGCGCTGCGGCGGGATGAGTCGCGCGGGGCGCATTACAAGCCGGATTTTCCGGAGCGCAACGACGAAGAGTTTTTGCGGACGACCAAGGCGAGCTTTACCGGCGCGCTGGCGGGACCGCGCTTTGAGTTTGAAGAAGTGGATACGCAGTTCATCAAACCGCGTCCGCGGCGCTACGATGCGGCGAAATAAGGGAGGCTGACCGATGGCAACAAAGACGGTGAAGTTTGAAATCAAGCGTCAGGCCAGCCCCGATGCTCCAGCGGTGTGGGAGAACTTTGCGATCGAGTGGCGGCCAGGGATGAATGTGATTTCGGCGATGATGGAGATTGCCGCCAATCCTGTGACGGCCGATGGGAAGGCGACGACGCCGATTACCTACGACTCGAATTGTTTGGAGGAGATCTGCGGCTCGTGCGCGATGCGCATCAACGGCAAGGCGCGGATGGCCTGCTCGGCGCTGGTGGACAATCTGGAGCAGCCGATCCGCGTGGAGCCGCTGACGAAGTTTCCGCTGGTGCGGGATTTGCAGGTGGACCGGTCGGTTCTCTTCGAGAATTTGAAGGCGGTGAAGGCGTGGGTTCCGATCGATGGAACGTACGACCTGGGCGCTGGGCCGAGGGTTTTTCCGCAGGAGCAGGAGGCGAATTATCCGCTCTCGAACTGCATCAGTTGCACGTGCTGCATGGAGGTCTGCCCGCAGTTCAATGAGGAAACGGGCTTTGTGGGCGCGGCGACAATTGCGCAGGTGAAGCTGTTCAATAATCATCCGACGGGGAAGGTTCTGGCCGAGGAGCGGCTGCGGGCGCTGGCCGGCGACGGCGGGATTCAGGAGTGCGGCTTTGCGCAGAATTGCGTGGAGGTGTGCCCGAAGAGATTGCCGCTGACGAACGCGATTTCAAGCATTGGGCGGGATGTGCTGGTGCAGAAGGCCAAGGATTTTCTGGGTCGGTGACCACCTGCGGTGGGGCAGACGCTCACTATTCGTTCGCATAAAGAGTTGTGGTATCCCACCCATTCCGCAAAGAACTCGGAATGGATGGGCACGCAGTATGTTGGCTAGCGGCGAGCCATTAGCAGCATGATTATGAAGAGAGCTACAGGCGCGAGAATCAGCGCGGCGTAGAGGAGCAGCTTGCGGCTGTGGAGCATGAATCGGCCGCGCAGAGTGGGACGGCGGGTGCCTTCTTCTACGCCGACTTGCTCTTGGTGTGTGAGTTCCCAGGCCATCTCGCTGGCGGTTGCGTAGCGGTGGCGAGGATCGCGTTCCAGAGCGCGATAGAGAATCTCCTGCAACTGGGCGGAGACCTCGGGGCGCAGCTTGCGGACGGGCTTCGGGTCGTTCAAGAGGCGCTCATTCATGACTGCCAGCGGATTGGGTCCGCTGAAGGGCGTCTGGCCGGCGAGCATCTCATAAAATATGGTGCCCAGGGCGTAGATGTCGCTGCGCTGGTCGCCGCGCTGGCCCTTGACCTGCTCGGGCGAGATGTAGTCTGGCGTGCCGAGCATGGAAGCGGGGCCGGCGTAGGTGAGGCGGCGCGTATCCTCCTTCATGGCGATTCCAAAGTCGATGAGCTTGATGCGGTCTTCTGCATCGACCATGATGTTTTCCGGCTTGAGGTCGCGGTGCACAACGCCATGCTTGTGCATGTAGTCGAGAGCGTCGCAGATGGCGAGGGTGAGATTGATGGCGCGATCAATGGGAAGGCTGCCACTTTTGCCGAGGATGGAGCGAAGCAGTTTTCCGTCAACCCACTCGATGACCATGTAGACCTGACTGCGCTCTTCGCCATCGTAGGTCTTGACGATGCCGGGGTGATCTAGTTCCTGGCCGATCTGCTGCTCCCGCTTGAAGCGCTCGATGAGGATGGGGTCGGCCTCCATCTCGGCATGGGGAACTTTGATGGCCACCTGCCTGCCGTTTTTGAGGTCAGTTGCCCTAAAAAGCGTCGACATGCCGCTGTGGGCGACGGTCGCGTCGAGGCGATAGTGGTCGAGGGTATCTCCGGCTTCCAGTGTGGTCATCAGTTCACATAGCATAACAATTCACCCCTCCAGTTGATGTTTTCACGAAATTCGTAAGAAAACCCTCAAGACTGCGCAGTGAAAATGCGAGGAGAGAAGGGCGATTTTTGATCTTGTACGATTGCATTGCGGCAATACCCGTGAAGAACAACCAAAAGTCCACTTTGACTTTGCTCAGTGCAGGCTTTCGATTCTGCTGCGCTCCGCTCAGGATGGCAGGCTTGCAGCAATACTATTTTGAATTCAATTGGTGCAGTTGAAGCCGCGCACAAAAGAAACAAACTTGGACCAGGAGGTCCGCGCTAGATCCGGCCAGGAGGCCCGCGCCATATTTGCGTGAAGACGGGCTATTGAACCGATAAGTAACTATTTGTGTCTTCTTCATTTCTTCCTTATGCATTCTTTGCGTAACTAGAGATACGGAAAAGGCCGGACCAACACAAGGAGAGTTGAATAATCTCGAGTGGGGAATCGGCGCGGCGGGCTAGGTCGATGAGAATCGATAGCTCGACCGCCAGGAGTCCGCGCAGGAGAAGGCGCGGACGTTTGCCTTAGACTTTTGGCGAAATTCATCGCATGTCTTACAACACAAAATCATTTTTGGAGGAACAGCGCCGATGGTAACGAACTCGACACGCATACTGCAAACGATGGCCGGAACGGCCCTGGCACTTGCCATAATGGCTGGGGCGCAAGCACCGACGCCTGCACCCGATGCTACTCCCGCGGCTGCTCCGGCTGCCGCGCCAGCTGCTGCTCAAGCCCCGGCCCCCGCGGCAGCTCCGGCTGCTCCTACGTGGAGCGTAGGCCCGATGGATCTGAGCGGCTTTATCGACGGTTATTACAGCTATAACTCGAACCGTCCCAGTGACTCGGCGAATGGTCAGGCGAACGATTACTACAACTTCAACGACAAGACCGACCAATTCAGTTTGAGCGCGGCGAAGTTGACGTTGAATCACGATCCGGATCCGGTGGGCGCGCATATTGACTTTGTTTACGGGCGCACCAATAATTTCATCAATGCTCCGGTAGCGAATGTCAGTTCGGCCGATCAACTCAATTATATTGAGCAGGCGTTTCTCAGCTTGAAACCGCCCAAGGCGAAGGGTTTTGAACTGGATTTCGGCAAGTTTGTAACCTCAGCCGGCGCGGAAGTGATCGAAGCCAAGGATAACTGGAATTACTCGCGGTCACTGCTATTTGCCTGGGCGATTCCTTACTGGCATTTTGGTGCCCGCACCTCGCTGCCGGTCACGAAGACAGAGACGATCGGCGTGCAGGTTGTCAATGGCTGGAATAACATTTCGAAGGCCAACGGCGGCGTCACGGTAGGTTTGACCAGCGCGCTGACCAAGACCAAATACACGTGGAGCGCGGACGTATACACCGGCCCGGAGAATTACGGGTCGCAGAAGGGCTATCGCAATTTGATTGACAGCACATTGCTGCTGACGCCCAATGCAAAGCTCAACGCCTACATCAACTATGACTACGGTCAGAATCGCGACGACAATACCGCGCAGGGCGATACAGCACTGAAACACTGGCAGGGCGGCGCCGTGGCGGTTCATGAGCAGGTCTCGGCCAAGTCCGCGCTCTCAGTCCGCGCGGAATATTTTTCAGATCCGCAGGGCTATGCTACTGGAACTGGCGTTGGTCAGGATCTGAAGGAAGGCACGGCGACTTACGAATATAAGTGGGTGGAAGGCCTTCTGGCTCGCGTCGAGTATCGCCATGACTGGTCGAATCAGGCGACATTCACCTACGGCAACTCATCGATAAGCAACACGACACCCGGCACGGTGAAGTCGCAGGACACGGTGACGGTGGGCTTTATTGCCTTCTTTGGACCGAAGCGCTAGGGTAACTTCGACTGCGCGGGATGAATAGATTTGCGGTCTCCCAGGTTCCAAATCCGGGACCTGGGGCACCCAGAGTATATTGTTAACCGCGCAACCGGCAAGAAAGCAAAGAAGCTTTTGATTTCCTGATTTAATCTTCATTGCTTTACACATAATCTTCAACTAACACACACCAGCCGCGCAACAGAGATTGAACGCAGGTGGAGCTAACGAAATTCCCGGGGGCGATCCGCCGGGAGCAGAGCGACGAAATTAACTTTCCAGGAGAATGCACATGGCAGAACAAAAAGCACCTGAAATGCAAGCAACCCTGGGCCTAACCGGGTTGACAAGCAATGCAATGGCCCTCATCGCCCCCGGCGCCTTTCTTTGGCTCACCTTCTACATCCAGGCAACTACCGGCACAACCGCGCCAGCCATGTGGCTGGGTATCTTTGGCGCTTTGCTGCTCTGTCTGGCGACGGCGGTAGCTTACGCTGAAATCTCGAAGCTCTATCCGGGCACCGGATCAAGTTACTATTACGCCGAGCAGGCTCTGCTCTCCAAAGACAAGGCCTTCAAATATGCTCGCGTGGCCAAATTCGTTGTTGGCTGGGGCTCTCACCTTTATTACTGGGTTTATCCCGGCGTGATGGTAGCGACCACAGGCATCTTTATCGGATACGTGGTCGGTTTTCTCTATCCGAATGCGATGAGCGGATCGAATCCTGGGCCGTTGTTCATGGCGTTGATTGCCGTGGTTTTCTCGATTTTTGTGGGCTGGATTGCCTCGAAGGGCGCGGGCGCTTCGACGGCGGTCAACCTGGCGATCAACGTAATTCAGATTTCGGCGCTGGTGGTTTTCAGCTTTATCGCTATCGGCCACCGCGTGAGCCATCCAGAAGGCGCGGCTGCTTTCCAGTACGATGGACAGACGCTGGCGACTTATACCTACCAGTTTGCAACAGACAAGACCGGGGCCACGATCCGCGATGCGAGCGGCGTGCCGCAGCCTTTGCTGGACGCGACGGGCAAGCAAGTTCCGTTCACAATCAGTTATGCGGAGAAGGACGCGAGCGGCAACTTCCTTGCGCACACTTCGGCGGCATCCGTTGTATCGCCGCACAAATTCAGTTACCTGTTTATTCAGGCCACGGTCGCAATTCTGATCCTGGTCGGATTTGAATCGGTGACCTCGATGGGAGGCGAGGCTAAAAATCCAACCAAGCATATACCGATTGCCGTTATTGCCTCGCTGTTGATTCAAGGATTGGTTTGCTATCTGATCGAGTATTTTGCGGCCAATTACTTTCTCAACTCAGGGTATTCGATGCAGAGCGCGTCGAGTTCGGCGGCTCCAATCGGCGACATGATGATTATTGTGGGTGACTGGCTGCTAGGCCAAGGGCATGGAAAGTACTTCATGCTGGCCGAGGCATTCACGGTCTTCCTTGCGCTGATCGGCACGACGCTCTCCTGCATGAACACAGGCGCCCGCGTGACTTACGCGATGGGCAAGGACGACGAGGCTCCGGAGCACTTTGGAATTCTTCATGCCGGCTCACTGTCTCCTCGTAAAGCAATCTGGACCCTGGTTGCCATCAGCGCAGTGATCGGCGTGATCGCTGTCAGCCTGGTCTTTGGCGACGCCGGCGCACCGACCGATGCGGCGATCAAGGCTCTGCCGCAGGGGCTGTTCTCCAGTTGGGGCTATCTATCACACGATCAGTTAGCCGCGCTGCCTAACTCGCTGCTGACGATTACGCTAACCTCGAACTTTGGTACCTTCATTCTGTATGCACTGAGTTGCCTGCTGTGCATCATTGCCTTCCACAACCGCCCCGACTACAGCTTTGTCAGGCACACACTTATCCCTGGCTTTGGACTGCTGGCCAATCTGGTCTGCATGGCGTTCTATCTGATCAGCCCAGTCTTTGGATTGGGCACCTTCAAGGAACCGCTGCTGGCGCTGGGCATCTCAGCCGTCTGGGGCATTTACGGAGCAATCTACTTCCTGCGGTCATCCAAGTCCAAGGGCAAGGAGATACTGCTTACTTCGAAGTAAGTCGATACAACCCAAACAAGCTGCTGGGTGGCATTCCTGACCTATAAGTTGAGGCAGGAAGGGCCACCCGGCGGTGGTTTACATGCAAAGGATGGCAGGCAAGGGGTTGCAAGGATAGGATTCAATATGAACAGAAATGCCTTTCGCCGTCCGATAAGCTCTTATTCAATCCCTTCCCCGGTTTTACTTAGTTCCGAATCGAGTATATTTTTACAAACATCAAAGAGTCATTTTCAGGCGGCGCCACTCATGCTCGACGTTCAGTTCGGCCAGGTAAGCGATTTTGGCAAAGTCCGCACCAACAATGAGGACGCGATGGGTTCGTATGTACCTGCATCGCGGCGGATGGCGCGCAGCCACGGTTATCTTTTTGCAGTCTGCGACGGCGTGGGCGGGATGGATTTTGGCGAGGTTGCCTCGGCGACGGCGGTGAAAACGCTGACTGAGGAATTTCCCAAGGCGCCGGCGGGGACGATGCTGACGGCACTGCTGCCGCGACTGATCGAGCAAGCCAACTCGGCGGTTCACGATTGCGGATTGAAGCCTGAATATCATGGAAGAAAGATGGCGACTACGCTGGTTTGCTGCGCGCTCCGCTATAACCAGGCGGTGATTTCGCATGTGGGCGACTCGCGTTGTTATTTGATCCGTAATGGAGTGGCGAAACAGATTACGCAGGATCATACATGGGTGAATGAGCAGCGCAAGATGGGGCTGATTTCGACAAGCGAGATGGCAACGTCTGAGTCGCGGCATGTGATTCTGCGCTCATTGGGGCCGGAGATGTTTGTCTCTCCGGATACGACATCTCTGACTCTGTTGGCGGGCGACGTTCTGGTTCTGTGCACCGACGGCTTGCATGACGAGATGCCGGAATCGATCATGGCGAAGATTGTTTCTCAGGATAAGAAGGCCGATGAGATTGCCAAGGAGTTAGTGGCCAAGGCCGTGGAGATTGACGGCGTCGACAATACGACGGCGCAGGTGATCCGGGTTCGTTCCGTGGAGCAGGTGGGGATGTATCGCGGGCGGCCTTACCGGATGCCGGCGTGAGGGCTGGGAACAGGGACTAGGGACTAGGGACTGAGTTCCGATAGAATCAATCAGCGCTTTGGAGAGTGCCGCACGATGGGATTTTACGATGCCTTGGAAGTTGGCTCGCAGATCGATTCATACCGTATTGAAGAGCAGATAGCCCGCAGCGGCATGGCGACGATCTATCGCGCGACTGATGTGCGGGACGGGCGTCAGGTGGCGCTGAAGGTTCCTCATCCCGATATGGAGGCCGATCCGATTCTCTTTGACCGCTTCAAGCGCGAGGCGGGGATTGGAGAAAAACTGGACCATCCGAAGGTGATGCACGTCTATGGCGGCGAAAAGCGCCAGCGCATCTATATGGTGATGGAGTGGTGCCAGGGGCGGCTGCTGCGGACGATTCTGGACGAGGGGCCGCTCGATCACGTTCGCGCGATCCGGATCGCTATCGAGGTGCTGGATGGGCTGGAATATATTCACGCCAATGGCGTGGTGCATCGCGATCTCAAGCCGGAAAACATCATGGTGGACGATGCGGACAATATCAAGCTGATCGACTTTGGGATAGCGGGCGACTCGGCGGCGCGGCGGTTGACCTATGCGAACTTTACTGCGGCGATCGGGACGCCGAATTATATTTCTCCCGAGCAGGTGAAGGGCAAGCGCGGAGATGGGCGCAGCGATATTTATTCGATGGGCGTGATTCTCTACGAGATGCTGAGCGGCAAACTGCCATTCACGGGGCCGAATCCGATGGCGGCGATGAACGAGCGGCTGCTGAATTATCCTATGCCGCCGACAGTTGCCGACCCGACGATTACGCCGCAGTTGCAGGAGGTGCTTTATCGCGCGCTGGAGCGGGATGCAAAGAACCGGTACGCAACGGCAAGCGAGTTTGCGCGGGATCTGGCGCATCTGGATCAGGTGGGCGTGGAGGACAGGGTGGAACTGCGGGATTGGCAGAAGCGCAAGAGCCAATTCTGGCGGAAGATTTTTTATTATGCGGGACTGGCGCTGATTCCGGTGGCGATTTTGCTGGTGATGTTTTTGATGGCGCATCATGGAGCAGGGCGGTAAAGGGCTGATATTCGCGCTGAAATTCAATGTGCATTTTCGGAACGCCGGAAGTCGCGCCTTGATACAGGACTGTATTATTTTGGGATTTTCCATGGGAACGCGCGAATAGCATTTTGTATTCGATATTTATTGAAAAACCACAAAAAAACCGTGGGGCCTTCGACTTCCTTCGCATCGTTCTGGTCGCATTCTTTGAATAAGATAGTTGGATAACGCGGTTTGTATATAGGACAGCAGGTCAGCCACCGCTTCGCGGTGATGGCGAGTTGGCGAGTTAACGGGCTGCTGGGGTTTGGTCGGGCGGGTCGTCGTCGGTGATCTTGCGCCAGCGGCTGTCGAGTCGCGGAGCTTCAGGGGCGGAGAGATCGACGCTTGAGCGGGGGAGTACAACGAGATCGACGCGGCGGTTTTCAGCGCGGCCCTGGGGTGTGTCGTTGGTTGTGATGGGGTGGAATTCGGCGTAGCCGGCGGCGGCGAGGCGATCGGGATCGACGGTTTTCAGGTCGAGAAAAAGGCGTGCAATGCGCGTGGCGCGGGCCGAGGAGAGTTCCCAATTGGAATCGAATTCCGAGTTATGGATGGGGATGTTGTCGGTGTGCCCCTCGATGCGCAGATCGTAGGGCGTAGAACCTAGGGACGCGGCGATTTGGCGCAGTGTGGGTAGGGTTTCCGGCTTGGGGATGGCGGAGCCGGAGTCAAAGAAGCCAGCCTCGCGCAGACTGATGACCAGGCCGTCGCGACCCATGCGAATGGAGATGCTGTGGGAGGCGATCTGCCCGGCAAACTTTTCTTCAAGATCGCCGCGAATATGGTTGAGATCGTTCTTGACACGTTCGGCTGAGACAAGATTTTCTCCCAGGACGATATTGCCGGGAAACAGCGCGGGGCCGAAGCCGGCAGCGCTGCTTGCGCCGCCGGCGGGCTTGCGGGAGTGATCGGTAAAGATGCCGAGCGAATGGAAGGCGGTGTCGATGGCGGCCGAGACCTGCGCCTGCTTCTTCTGATCGGCCTTGGCAAAGGCGTATAGGACGACGAAGAAGGCAAAGAGCAGGGTGATGAAATCGGCATAGGAGACCAGCCAGCGGTCGCGGCTGATGTTGGCTTTGCGCCTCTCACGCATTATGCGCGCTCCTTGACGATCAGCGGCGTGTCACTGAGAAAGCCGGCCAGCTTGACCTCCAACATGCGCGGGTTCATGCCTTCGAGGATGGAGATGACGCCCTCGAGCATCATTTCTCGGCGCTGATGGCTGTCGTGCATGCGAATGCGCATTTTGCCGGCGAAGGGCAGGAAGAAGAGATTGGCCGCGCCGACGCCGTAGATGGTGGCGACAAAGGCAACGGCGATGCCGCGGCCGACTTCCTCGATATTGTCGAGGTGCTGCATGACCTGTATGAGTCCGAGGACCGCGCCCAGGATGCCGACCGTGGGCGAAAAGCCTCCGGCGGATTCAAAGACGGCCGGCAGGCGCTCTTCGTTCTCAGCAGTGCAATCGAGACTGACGCGCATGATCTTGCGCAGTTCGTTGGGATCGGTGCCATCGACGGCGAGCATGAGGGCCTGGCGGAGAAAGGGGTCGTGAATGGTTTCGAGGTCGCTGTCGAGCGAGACGACGCCGTTGCGGCGGGCCTTGTTGGCGAAGTTGACAAGCAGTGCAAGGAGTTCCTGATTATGCTTCTGAGGCGCGGAGAAGATGTGTCCAAGGCTGCGAAAGGCGGCAATGACGGTGGGAAGAGGGAATTGAAGCAGGACCGCGCCCATGGTTCCGCCGAAGACGATGAGGGCGGCGGTGGGCTGCACGATCTGACTGAGGCTGCCACCCTCAAGGAGCAGTCCGGCCATGATGCCCACGATGGCTAACAAGACCCCGCCGACGCTGCCTTTATCCATAAAAAACTCCTCGAAGAAATCTGTTGGAAGACCGTTTAACCTTCTTTATCGGCCCTCGGAAGAGCTGTTCCTGGGTGGGGTGAGCGTTGAATTCGACTGGCCTGAGAGGTCCAGGCTGGCCAGGGAAACGGCGCGCTGGAGATCGCCGTGCGATGGCAGGCGCTTGGCGACGGCAGTGAGCAGGCGGGCGCGATATGCGATGACGCGCTCGACGACCTCGCCGCAGTCCTCGCGCACGATAAGTTTCTCGCCGTTAATCAAGGTGAGCATGGTATCTGGAGAGGCTTCAGCGGTCTTGATGAGGTCGCTGTTGAGAACGATCGGTGTTCCGTTGAGGCGGGTAAGTTCGATCATCGTCCCAAACTCCTTTGCGGAAGTTATCGGCGGAGACGGAGAAATATTCAAAGATTAAAAGCTGGGCGGGGGTAAGTGTCCGCTACAGGACAGAATGGGAGGCATGGTAAAGTCCCTAACCCGCAAGCCGAAGAAGGGGCCAGATGCGACGGTAACTCAAACCGGAGGCAGCCACCCAGGGTTAGACAAAAAATGGGGGCACATTCGGAGAAGATCCGTAAATCCACGCATCCCACAAGGAGTACCCCATGTCCCTGGGTGTCTTAAACAATCTGAATGCGCTTTATGCGGAGAACAACCTTAACAACACCAGCAACAGCCTGAGCACCGTACTGCAACAGTTGTCCTCCGGATCGAAGATCAACTCCGGGGCTGACGATGCAGCCGGTCTATCCTTGGTTGATGGCCTCCAGGCCAACCAGCAGGCACTAACCCAGTCGAAGACCAATGCAACAGAGGGCGTAGGCCTGCTGCAGGTTGCCGACGGCGCACTCTCGCAAGTGACCAGCCTGCTCAACCGGGCCGTGACGCTGGCTACTGAAGCCTCGAACGGCACCCTCAACAGCTCGCAGGATACGGCTGCGAACCTGGAATACCAGTCGATCCTTTCTGAAATATCGAATATCGGCTCGACGACCACTTACAACGACACCGCAGTATTCGGACAGACTTCGACCAACATCTACACCGGCGACTCCTCGACGGCCGGCGCGGCGATCGACGATTTGAATATTCGTTCCCTGTCTTCGTCGAACATCGGCGACACGCAGGGCGTGATGGCATACAGCAATGGCCAGAGCAGCGTCTTCCTGAATCTTTCCAGCAGCACGAAGAATGCGCAATCGACCGACACGCTGAATTCCGCGGGCTCTTCCACAATCAATGTGAACTATCTGGTGAAGGGCGCAAACGGCGCCATGACCCAGGCACAGAGCTCGATCACAGTTGGCGGGGCCGGACAACAGCCCAATACCGTCAATGGCTTGATTGCAGCGATCAACGGCGCTGGCCTTGGCTTGACAGCGACCTTCGGCACGCAGGCACAATCGGGCGTGGCCGGCGGCGGAACACAGACCGGCATTCAGATCACCGGCGGACTGGTTTCAGTCGGCGTGGATCCGAGTTCCTCAGTGACCAGCGGCACACTGAACCCCAGCGAGATCACCAACAGCAGCTTGACCGTGGGCCAGACGATCACCGTGAATACGGGCTCTACAGTCGCGGCATCGGTTACGATTGGCCAGTCCAACAACACTCTTGCCGGACTTGCCCTGGCGATCAATCAAGGCACCGGCGGCGCAGGCGGCGTGACAGCCACCGTGGTTTACAACAGCACCGGCCAGGCTACCAGCTTGCAGTTGGCCGATAGCCTGCCGACGGGCGGGGCGTTGACTGTAACCACTCAGGCAGCCAATGTGGTTCCGAATGCGCTGACACCGGCAACGGCGATCACCAGCGCCAGCAACCCGCAGGGCGTGTCGTTTACGCCGGGCACGAACGGCGCGGTCGGCGTGCAGGGCACGGCGAGCTTGAGCATCGTCGGAACGGGCAGCAACGCGACCACGCAGGCTCTGACGGGCAGCATTACGCTTTCCAACGGCACCAACACCAAGACCTTTGTAATGGGCGGCGTGCAAGGAGTCAGCGGCAATACCGTGACACTGGGCTCGGGCACCTCTACTCTGAGCAGTCTGGCCGCGGCAATTTCAACCAACCTGGGCACCACCGCCGTCGCCAGCTCCACGGGCATCGCTATCACATCGACGGCGCCGGGAACCAACATCACCGAAGCGGCTGGTTCGACACTGGCAACCGCGCTTACCGAGGGCGTCAGCACCGTGCAAGGCGTGGCCGCGACATCCGGTACGGACGGAACGACTTCATTGGCGATGGTTGGCGACTCGACCGGCTTCAGCAATGCCGGAACTGACGCACTTACGACAGGCACCACTCTGTCTCTGACGAATGGCGCGGGATCGACCTATACCTTCACCATGGGCACAGTTGCGGCCGGCGCTGGAACGGTGACCGAGACCACGGGCGGCCTGACGACCGGCGCTCTGTTGACGGCAATCAATAGCACAACGGCAACCTCCGGGATGAGCGCTGCAATTACCGGCGGCAAGATCGTCATCAGCTCGAACCAGGTGAATACCTCGATTACAGCGGTCAGCGGATTGACTGGCGCATCGGCGACATTCACACCAACCGGCAGCGGCGTGGGCCCGGTGATTGCAAACCAGAGCGCCGTCACACTGACGACCGGCATTGGCGCTCCAGCAACCGGACAGGGATCTCTGACTGGGTCTGGCACTACGCTGACCGGCGATTTCTCGGTCACCAATAACGGCAACACGACAGACTTCATCATGAGCACGGGCGCTGGCGTGGCGCTGGGCGGCGGGAGTCAGACCCTTTCGGCAGCCAACTCCAATATGGCTGGCCTGATGGCAGCCATTAACGCGGATGCCGGTTTGGATCTGAATGCCACATTGAACCAGACGGCCGGTGGCGCAGTCAGCGGTCTAACATTGACGGCAACCAACGGCGCGGCCGCTGCCATTACCACGGGCGGCACAGGAGTGACGGCTGCCAATTCCCTGGCCTTCACGACTCCGGTCGAGGGCGGAAGCGGCCAGGCTCAGTCCGCCTTGCTGGCTCTCCAGAATAACGGAGTGATAGCTCAGGGCGGAACGGTTGCCGAAGATGGCACCTTGACCGGCTCGATCAGCATTACAACCACAACGGGCGGCCACACGGTGACCGACACCTTCAACATGGGTAACAGCACCGCGAACACGCCGGGCACATCGACGGCAAACGGAACCTACAACATCGCCAGCAACAAGCTGAGCGATCTTCTGACCGCGATCAACACCGCGGGCACGGACAACCTCAACCTTACCGCGACCCAGGATGCGGGCACCGGCGGTCTCTTCCTGCAGTCGAAGTCGCTGACTGACACGAACATGGGCGCAAGCTCGAACACGCTTTCGACTTCTCTGAATTACTCAGCTTCGGCGGCGTCGGCGGTTACTTATACACCGGCGGTAGTGGTCGACAGCAATGGCGGAACCAGTTCGGCCAACGACCTGCTCACGCAGGGAACGAAGATCGTGCTGACCAATAGCGCAACCGGCGCGGCGACGACCTTCCTGATGGGCGGCGTAGGCGTGGTGGCCAACCAGGTCAACGTAGGCACGGCTGGAAACGCGGCCTCGCAGACACTGGGCGCTTTGGCTACAGCTATCGGCCAAGCCGGTCTGGATTTGAGCGCCACTGCGACTTCGGCAGGATTGACGGTCACCTCGACGGCGCCCAATGGCACTGGCACGATCACCGTCGGCACCAATACCCTGACGGACAATTACAGCACCGGCACACCCACGGTGGTTGCAGGCACGGGTCCGACTTCGGCTACCAATGCGATCGCCACGATCAACACTTCGGCGCAGATGTCAACCGCGGGAACCGACGCACTGGCGGGCCAGATCATTCTGACCAACAGCAGCGACGGCACGGCGGTGACCTTCAACATGAACAACAATGCCGGCGTAGTCGGAAACGTGATCGGCTTGACCTCAGGCAACTCGACAGTCAGCGGTTTGATGAGCGCAATCAACACCAATGTTGCCTTGAATATGACCGCATCGATCAACCAGACAACTGGCGCACTGGAGATCCAGTCCAACCCGACCAACACTACGATCACGGTTGGCGGCACTGGCCTGACCGATTCCACCAAAGAGGGATTCACGGCCGGCACATCGGCATCGCCAGCCGGGGAGTCAACTGGCTCGATCGTACTGGGCGGCACAGGCAACAACTTTACCAACGGCGACACTCTAACAGGTCTCATCAGCGTGACTGCCGATGGCGCCACAACCAACTACGTGATGGCGAACAATACCAATAGCGTTCCCTCGACCGGGACGACGGTTCACCTTTCCGCCGCCAACTCGAATGTGCAGGGCCTGGTGGCCGCGCTTTACTCCAATCAGGGGATCACGGCAACCGGTGTCGGCACGGGAACACTGGCGCTGAAGTCGGGAACGAACGACGCCAACGCCATCGGTATCTCTAACAACAACCTCTCCGATACGCTGGGCCATGCGTCGGCAACCGCTTCTCTGGGCACATTTGCCAGTGAAAGCGACGCGGTCACAGGGTCAGTGAACTACAACGTGGGGAGCACGGCTTACGCGCTTGGCTCGATCGCCGCCATGAACCCAGGCGGCACCGTGACGGCCCAGCAGTTGATCAACGATATCAACACAGGCAGCGTCTCGAACACCCTGGCCGCCGGCAGCTACGGCGTCAACGGCGTAACTGCATCGTGGCAACCGAGCGGCAACGGCACCTTCGGGAGCATTCAGCTGACCTCGAATACCTACGGCGCTACGGGCAACATCACCAACCAGGGAACGGGCACGTCGATCACCGATGGAGGCACAGCCGCGAATCTGAGTTATTCAGGCGGCAGCGCTTATAACATTGGAATCTCTAACGTGGCAAACTCGGGCGTCTATGACTCGTCGATTTCGACTGAAACCGCGCCCAGCGGGTACAGCGCGGCTTCTCAGAGTCTAACCGCGAACACAAGCAACGGGAGCGGAACGGCGACAATCAGCTACTCCGATGGCGCCGGCCAATCTCTGAGCGCAACCGATCTTACCAATCAGACCGATGCTGAAACTTCTCTGAATGCCCTGAACAAGGCCATCACCGACGTAGCGGCGCAGGACGGTTACATTGGCGCGCAGATCAACACGCTGAATGCCGTTACGCAGGTATTGGGCACACAGCAGGAGAATGTGGAATCGGCGCAGAACGCGGTGCAGGCAACCGACTATGCGGCAGCCACGTCGAATATGTCCAAGTATGAAATTCTGAGCCAGACCGGCATCTCGGCCCTGGCACAGGCCAACAGTATGCAGCAGGAAGTGACCAAGCTGTTGCAGTAAACCGGGGCTTCCGGCGACGGTTCTGGTCGCTGGGGTGGAGTCAGGCGGAACTTCCCGGCGGCAGAGTGTCGCCGGGAAAGGAAGCAATCAACCGAGAAGGGCGTCCGCGAGGACGCCCTTCTTGCTGTGCCGCCTTATGGCCTTGGTCGCGGCGGGATCCTTGCAGAGTGCGGGAGAAGTGCGAGGCTGGGCCATTTGCCTATCGACCGGTCAACTGCTCCAGCTTCTCAGGATAGCGGGCGCCTTCAACCGTGATCTTCGCCGCGGCGCTTGCGATTTGCAGCAAGTCTTCCGCGGTAACTTCGATCGCGGCTGCCCCGATATTCTCTTCCAGGCGGTGGAGCTTGGTTGTACCCGGAATGGGCACGATCCACGGTTTTTGCGCCAACAGCCAGGCCAGCGCGATCTGCGCGGGGGTCGCCTTCTTCTCTGCCGCTATGCGGGTGAGCAGATCGACAAACGCTTGGTTCGCCTGCAAGGCTTCCGGCGTAAAGCGCGGCAGAGTGCTGCGGAAGTCAGTGCTGTCGAATTTGGTATTCTGGTCCATCTTTCCCGTCAGGAAGCCCTTGCCGAGGGGGCTGTAGGGAACGAAGCCGATGCCCAGCTCATCGAGCGTCGGCAGCACCTCATCCTCGGGCCGCCGCCACCAAAGCGAGTACTCGCTCTGCACCGCCGTAACGGGCTGCACGGCGTGGGCGCGGCGGATGGTCTTTGCGGACGCCTCCGACAGGCCGAAGTGCTTCACCTTGCCGGCCTGAATAAGATCCTTGACCGCGCCCGCCACGTCCTCGATCGGGACATCGAGATCGACGCGATGCTGATAGAAGAGATCGATGGCGTCGATCTTGAGTCGCTTGAGCGAGTCTTCCGCCACTTGCTTGATGCGCTCGGGGCGGCTGTTGAGCGCAGGAGCGCCCTTCATGCCGCGAGGATCCCGATTCGGGTCAAGATCGAAGCCAAACTTGGTGGCGATCACCACCTGATCGCGCAGCGGAGAGAGCGCCTCGCCCACCAGTTCCTCATTGGTGTATGGGCCGTAAACTTCGGCGGTGTCAAAGAAGGTAACGCCGCGCTCGACGGCGGCGCGGAGCAGCGCGATCATCTCCTGCCTGTCCTTGGGCGGGCCATAGGAAAAGCTCATGCCTATGCAGCCGAGGCCGATTGCCGATACTTCCAGATTGCTCTTTCCCAATTTACGTTTTTGCATCAATTCTCCCGATGAACAAGATTCTGGTTGAGGTTCGTGCTATCCCACCCATTCCGCGGTGAAAACGTGGAGCCTTCAACTGCGCTCAGGAGCGGAATCGATGGGGCACCCAGCATTTGCGGCTGGTTCATTTCTGGATGTAACTTGCATTGGCTAGCTGGGCTGTTCTTATCGCCTAGTTTGAATTACTCGGATCTGAGCGAGGCCATATCGATCGAGAAGCGGTATTTCACATCGGATTTCAGCAGCCGCTCATAGGCTTCGTTGACCTTCTGGATGGGAATGACTTCGACGTCCGAGGTGATATTGTGCTGGCCGCAGAAGTCGAGCATCTCCTGGGTCTCTTTGATGCCGCCGATGAGCGAGCCGGAGAAACTGCGGCGCGCCATGATCAGACCGAAGACGGACACGGGCAGCGGTTTTTCCGGCGCGCCAACCATGGTGAGATTTCCGTCGCGGCGGAGCAAGCTGATGTAGGCGTTGATGTCATGCTCGGCGGCGACGGCGTCGAGGATGAAGTCGAAGCTGCCGGTGTGCTTCTGCATATCATTGGCATCGCGGGAGAGAACGACTTCATCCGCGCCCAGGCGCAGGGCGTCGTCCTTTTTACTGGCCGAGGTGGTGAAGACCACAGTGTGCGCACCGAGCGCGTGCGCGAATTTGACGCCCATGTGGCCAAGTCCGCCAAGGCCGACGACGCCGACCTTCTTCCCTTTGGTGACGCCCCAGTGGCGCATCGGCGAGTAGGTGGTGATTCCGGCGCAGAGCAGGGGCGCGGCTCCGGCAAGATCGAGATTTGACGGAACGCCGAGTACGAAGTCTTCGGTGACGACGATGCTGTCAGAGTAGCCGCCGTAAGTGACGCCGCCCAGGTGCTTGTCGGGGAAATTGTAGGTGAGGTTCATGTTGGGGCAGAACTGCTCGAAGCCGGCCTTGCACTCGGGGCAGGTGCGGTCGGAGTCCACCAGGCAGCCGACTCCGGCCAGATCGCCAGGCTTGAATCTGGTCACCGCGGAGCCAACCTTGGTGACGCGGCCGACGATCTCATGGCCGGGCACGCAGGGGTAGACGGTGGGCATAATGCCGCTCCACTCGTTGCGGGCCTGGTGAAGATCGGAGTGGCAGATGCCGCAGAAGAGAATTTCGATCTGAACGTCGCTGTCAGTTGGATCACGCCGTGCGATGGTGGAGGACACGAACGGGGATGAGGCGCTGGCTACGGAATAGGCTTTTGCGTTGTACATGATTTGATCTCAACCTCCTGAGATGATGGCGAGCAACTCGCTTGATTCAGAGTACGCAAGAGTGCTCCACGAGCGGTATCCCGATTCTGCCAATCTCTTGCCTATTTCTGCCAATGTCTGCATTTTTGTGTTCAGCATCGTGAATTCCGCGTTAACGTGGTTTGGAAGGAGTCAAATGAGTGAAAACGGCAAAACATATGGATGAGAACGAAGATCGGAGCGTAATTGAGATGCGCGGAGAGCTGGCCCGCAAGATTGCCGATCGCGCCATTGTGGAGGGAGATTTGGCCACTCCCATACCGGGGTTGCGCCTCTACCGCCGTTCGTTGACCACTGCTTGCGCCTCGGCGGCCTATGAACCCAGCCTGATCGTCTTTGTGCAGGGACAGAAGCGCATCAGCGTGGGCAAAACAACGTACCTGTGCGACGGCAGGAATTTTCTGCTGACCTCGGTCGATTTGCCGGTTGTGAGCCAGGTAATTGCGGCAACGGTCAAAGAACCGATTCTGGGCCTGATTCTGAAGCTGGAGATGCCGGCGGTGCGGGAGATTCTCAGCCAGCAGGAGTTTCATCTGCGCCAGGAGCCTGCCGACGCACGCGGCATGGCCGTCGGCGTTTCTTCGCTGGAGTTGCTGGATGCTTGTACGCGGCTTGTAGAGTTGCTGGATGCGCCGCAAGACATTCCATTTCTCGGCGGCTTGATTCAGCGCGAGATCATCTACCGCTTGCTGCGCAGTCCGCAGGGAAAGCATCTGCGCGCCATCGCCACGCTGGGTGAGCAAAGCCACCGGACAGCAAAAGCGGTGGAGTGGCTCAGGATGAATTACGCCAAGCCGCTGCGCGTTGAGGAACTGGCGGCGATGGCGCGGATGGGCGTTTCGACCTTGCATCATCAATTCCGGTCGCTGACCGCGATGAGCCCTCTGCAATACCAGAAACAGCTTCGCTTGCATGTGGCGCGGGAGCGCATGCTCCATGCGGGTCTGGATGCGGCAAGCGCTGCCTTCGAGGTCGGCTACGAGAGCGCCAGCCAGTTCAATCGGGAGTACAGCCGCTTCTTTGGCCAGCCGCCGATGCGAGACATCAAAGCCCGCCTTGAGGCTGTGCTGCCAACTGCTTGAGTCGGAGAGTTCAGGCGTATTCGGGAGCCTGAAGACTCATGCTCCTTCAGTTGGCCCGGCGGCTTTGCGCCTTGCGAGTGCAATCGGCGAGAATGGAAGAGTCGCTATGGCAGAGAACACGCGCAGCATTGTTGCTCCATTTATCGATGTACCGGGTGCACTGGCCGAGATACGGGCCGGGCGGATGGTGGTGGTGGTTGACGACGAGGATCGCGAGAACGAGGGCGATCTGACGCTGGCTGCCGAATTTGTGACGCCAGAGGCGATCAACTTCATGGCGCGCTACGGGCGGGGGCTGATCTGCCTTACGCTGACCGAGGAGCGGGCCGACCATCTGCGGCTGTTTCCGATGACGCAGCAGAACAGCTCGCGTTTTGGGACAGCGTTTACAGAGACTATTGAAGCGCGCGAGGGCGTGACGACCGGCATTTCGGCCGCGGACCGTGCGCATACTGTCAGGACGGCGATCAATGAGCGCTCGACGGCGGCCGATCTGGCGCGGCCTGGGCATATCTTTCCGCTGCGGGCGCGGCGGGGCGGCGTGCTGGTGCGGGCGGGGCAGACAGAGGCGTCCGTGGATCTGGCGCGGATGGCGGGGCTGAACCCGAGCGGCGTGATCTGCGAGATTATGCGCGACGACGGGGAGATGGCGCGGATTCCCGATCTGATTCCCTTTTGCCAGGAGCATGGGCTGCGGATACTGACCGTGGCGGAGCTGATCCGCTACCGGCTGCGCAACGAGCGGTACATCGTGCGCGCCGGCGAAAGCCGCATCCAGACGCGGCATGGCGAGTTCCGCATGATTGCCTATGAGAGCGAGGTCAACGGCGGCGAGAGCCACATTGCTCTAGTGCGCGGCGACTTGTGCGCGGGCTGCGCGGCGGTGAATGACGGCCCGGCGATTGTGGCCCTGGGCGGCGAGATGGGCGAGGCTGCCGAGGGCAAGCGGCAGACGGAGGTGCGGCCACCCTGCGAGCATCCGGTGCTGGTGCGGGTGCATACGCGCTGCACGGCGGGCGACGTCTTTGCCGCCGATTGCCGATGCCGGGAGACGCTGGACGAATCGATGCGGATTATTGCCGAAGAGGGCTGCGGTGCGGTGCTTTATCTGCACAATACTTCACGGGGGTTTGAGTTTGAGGGAGCAGCTCCAGGCAATGAGGTATCCCAGGCACGAAAATCCGAACCTGGGGCACCCTGCGTTTCAGATGAAAATCCGGTAGAGGCGGGAAGGCTGATTCTGCATCAGGAGTTGCGAGCGCGCGAGGGGCAACTGGCGCGGAATGGGCGGATTCTGCGGGCGATTGGGCTGGGCGGGCAGATTCTGAGCGATCTGGGGATTCGGCGGATTCGTCTGCTCTCAAACACTCCGATGCACATTCCGGCTCTGGAGGGCTTTGGGCTGGAAATTGTCGAGCAGGTGGCGATCCCGCTGAAGGGGTGAAAACGCGGAATTTATCGGGAGCGGATCGCGAGTTTATGCATTCTTCATCAGGAATCCGCTTCTAACTCGACAATCCAATCCCCGCGACAATTACACTGTTCACGAACAGGAGGCCTCACCGATGCAAACCCAGATCCAGGGCACCACCATGCCCGTGCTCGATGTGCAACTTGACCCCAACGAGAGCGTCTTCAGCGAGAGCGGCGAGCTCTCATGGATGACGGCTTCTATCCAGATGACCACCCACACGCAGATGGGCGGAGGCGGCGGAATCTTTGGCGTGCTGAAGCGCGTGGCCGGCGGCGGCAGCCTCTTCATGACCGAGTACCGTGCCTACGGCGCGCCCGGCGTGGTCTCCTTCGCCACCAAAGTCCCAGGGCACATTGTGCCGGTGCAAGTCGGCCCCGGCAATGAGTTTATGGTCCACCGGCATGGATTTCTCTGTGCCACTACCGAGGTCACGATCGGCGTCGGCTTCCAGCAATCGCTGGGCGCGGGCATATTTGGCGGCAGCGGCTTTATGCTGCAACGGGTGGGCGGGCAGGGAACTGCTTGGCTGGAGCTTTCCGGCGAGTTGATCGCCAAGAATCTTGCACCGGGCGAGGTGCTGCGTGTACATCCCGGTCACGTGGGCGCATTCCAGGCCTCGGTGGGCTTCAATATCACCACCGTTCCCGGCATCAAGAACGCACTCTTCGGCGGCGATGGAATCTTCCTCGCGCAGTTGCAAGGGCCGGGAACGGTCTGGCTGCAGACGCTGCCCATCTCGCGCCTGGCGCAGCAGATTGCCGAGTATCTGCCCCGCAACGACAATCGCCAGGCAGCAGGTCCGGCCGTCGGCGGCGCGCTGCTGGGCGGCATTGTCGGCTCCATCCTTGGCGGAGACCAGTAAAGCGGAAAAGCAGCTGTTAGCCTTTAGCTATTAGCCTTTAGTTATCGGTTCTTCCCTGGTCCAGTAGAAAGACTGCCAAGGTTGGAAGCGCCACAAGCTAACAGCTAAGAGCTAACAGCTAAAAGCTAAAGGCTGATTCACTGCCAGCTACCGCTCCAAACTGTTATCGTCAAAGGTTGCATCCGCTTACTCTGGAATCATTCGCGCCGCCGCGCCTCAAGGATCGTTGCCCTCATGCCTGACCTGCTTCGCCGTCCGCCTTCGCCACTCTACCGCTGGGTTGTGCTCGTCTTTGTCAGCCTGGCCATGTTCGGCAACTACTATGTCTACGACTGCATCGAGCCCATCGCCGACCTGCTCAGCAAACAGTTGCACTTTTCCGACTCCAACATCGGACTCTTGCAGGCCATCTACAGCTTCCCAAACATATTCATGGTGCTCATCGGCGGCTATCTGGTGGACCGTATCGGCGCGCGCAAGGCGATCTTCATCTTTGGGACCACCTGCCTGATTGGCGCTATCGTCACCGTTCTTTCTCCGCATCTTTTGTTGATGGCAACCGGCCGTCTAATCTTTGGCGTCGGCGCGGAATCGCTGATCGTCGCCGTCACCACCGCCATCGCCAAGTGGTTCCGCGGCAAGGAACTTAGCCTCGCTTTTGGCATCAACTTGACCATTGCCCGCGCCGGAACCTTGCTGGCGCAGCGCTCACCCACCTGGACCAAATTCTCTTTCATGCCGGATTGGCTCAAGCTGGCTTACACCAGTTGGCGCACGCCGCTAGTGATCTCGGTCGCCATCGCCACCTTCTGTGTCATCGGCGCGGCCATTTATTGGGCGATGGAAGTTTACGCGGAGAAGAACTTTGAGTTGGCTCATGCCGGGCCTACCGACAAGGTCGTTTTCAACGATCTCTTCCACTTTGGCGTATCTTTCTGGCTGATTGTCGCGCTCTGCGTGGTCTTTTATTCGGCAATCTTTCCCTTTGAGACCTTCGCCTACAAGTTCTTCCTGCATACCCACGGCACGCCGCTTGAAGTTGGCGGAATGCTGGTGGGCAGCCTGACTTTTTGCACCATGTTCGGAACGCCACTGCTGGGCCTTTTTGTGGATAAAGTCGGCAAGCGTGCGCTGCTGATGATGATCGGCTCTGTCCTGCTGATTCCCGTCTACCTGATCATGGCCTATACGCACACCCAGGCCTCGCTCTATCTACCCATGGCGATGATGGGCATTGCCTTCTCGCTGATCCCGGCGGTCATCTGGCCTTCGGTGGCTTATATTGTCGATCAGAACAAGCTCGGCACGGCCTACGGCCTGATGACGGTGATTCAGAATATCGGGCTATTCGGCTTCAATCTCCTCATCGGCTGGGCCAACGACCACAGCCACGCCAGCGCCGGCAATCCCGCCGGCTACCACCTGGGGATGTGGATATTCTCAATCCTGGGACTGCTGGGAATGCTCTTCGCCTTCCTGCTGCGCCAGCGCGAACTGGGCCCGCACGGGCACGGACTGGAGACGATTACCGCCGGGAAGAGCTAAGGCGCGGGCGCATCTGGCGCTCACGTCATTTCAGGCAACAGAAGCTCAGAGACGCATCTATACTGAAACAGTGACGTCTTTGGATAACGGATCCCCATCTGTACTGAACATCCGGGCTGATTTTTCCGCTTTATATTCCCGCCTTTTCGCCGCGCTTATGAGGCGGATGCCAAGCGAGCAGCAGCGATTGCTGGCAGTCACCATCATCGCCGGCGGCGTCTGCGGCCTGGCGGCGGTGAGCTTTCATCTCAGCGTCGGATATGTGCAATCGCTATGCATCAACCGGGCCACCGGCGCACCAGGACACGCGTGGATCTGGTGGACGATTCTCACCCCGGCGCTGGGCGGCCTGGCAGCCGGACTGGGTCTGCGTTACTGGGTTCCGGCGGCGGCGGGCAGCGGCATTCCCCAGGTCAAGGTTGCCTATGCGCTTCGTTCTGGAAGGATCACCTTCAAAGAGACGATTGGCAAATTCGTCCTCTGCGTTCTGCAAATTGGCGCGGGCGCTTCGCTGGGCGTTGAAGGGCCAACGGTGCATATCTGCTCCGGCGTCAGCAGCTTGTTGGCTCGCGCGGCCAAGCTCAGCCCTAAAAACTGCCGCCGCATGACTTCGGTAGGCATGGCGGCGGGCATCGCCGCGGCATTCAATGCCCCGATTGCCGCTGTCACCTTCACGCTTGAGGAACTGATCGGCAGTCTGGACCAGACCATGCTCACCGGAGTAATCGTCGCCGCCGCTCTGGCCGCCGTCGTCGAAAACACTGTTCTGGGCGCCAACCCTATCTTTCATGTACCCAAACATTATCAGCTAGGCAATTCCGAATCTCTGGTCTGGTATGCGCTGCTGGGCCTGCTGGCGGCGGTTGTCTCGGTGGTTTTCACCGACTCGCTGCTCTGGCTGCGCGGCTGGTTCAAGAGGCTTGATTCCGTGCCTCGCTGGGTACATCCGGTGATCGGCGGCGCGGCCACCGGCTCTCTGGCTCTGGTAGCCATCGCGTTCTTCCACGTCAACGGCATCGCAGGCGACCCCTACCAGACCCTCACCATGGCTCTCACTGGCGCAACCGGGCTGACGGTTTTGGCGATGGTCACATTGTGCCTTCTCAAGCTGGCTGCAACCGTGACTTCCTATTCGAGCGGAGGAGCGGGAGGCATCTTTGCTCCCTCGCTCTTCATGGGCGGAATGCTGGGCGGCGCGGTGGGCTACATCGACGTCGCCGTCTTCCACCATCCCGCCGACTCCATCGGGGCTTTCGCGGTTGTCGGCATGGGCGCGGTCTTTGCCGGAGTGGTGCGCGCCCCCATGACCTCGATTCTCATCATCTTTGAGATGACCGGCGGCTACGGACTCATACTGCCTCTGATGATCGCCAACATGAGCGCCTTTGCCCTGGCCCGCTACTGGCGTCACACCGCGATCTACGACGCGCTGCTGGAGCAGGACGGCATCTTTCTTCATCCAGGCAGCAAGCCACTGCTTCCGCGGCCCAGAATCAAACCCCTGCTTCCCAGAGAAGAGCCTGGCTTATCGGAGCGATGAAAGCTCTTCCAAAATCGGAGCCACGCGTTTTGGCGATCCGCAACTCACTGAATCAAGCCGCCAGCGAAGCGGGGCGCCGCGCGCCCAAGTCATGCATGGATTTGAGCGGCGTCGCTCAGCACGCGGTGGAACGCCTCGCGGGCTATGCCCGTATCACGCAAGAGCTCGGCCAACGACCACAGCCGCGCCAGCGCGAACTGGGCCCGCACGGCCACGGGTTGGAGACGATCACCGCCGGGAAGAGCGAAACAGGCAGAGAGTCTCCCTGGTCTCTGCCTTCCCGTCCCTGTAGAATCAAGGGATGAAGACTGGCATCATTGGCCTGCCGCAGGTGGGCAAAACATCGTTGTTCAAGATCCTCACCAAAGCCAAACTTGAAGAGCGCGGCCACTCGCGCCAAGAGCATATAGGCGTGGCCAGAGTGCCCGACGAGCGGCTCGACAAGCTCTCCGAGCTTTATTCGCCCAAGAAGACCACTTATGCGACCGTCGAGTATGTAGACGTTGCGGCTATCGGTCAGGAGGCGCTCAAAGAGACGGCCTTCCTGACTAGTCTGCGCAATGTGGATGCGCTGATTCATGTGCTGCGCGCCTTTGAAGATGACTCGATCCCGCACGTCGGACCCATCGACCCATTGCGCGACATCAAGAACGTCGAGTTCGATCTGATGATCAGCGACCTGACCCAGGTGGAAAAGCGCCTGGAGCGCCTGGAAAAGGATCTCAAGAAAGGCCGCACCAGCGATCTGGAGCGCGAACAGGCCCTGCTGATCCGCTCCAAGGAGGCTCTGGAGAAGGAGCTTCCGCTGCGCGAGTTGGAGATGACGCCGGAGGAGAAAAAGCTCATCCGCGGCTTCATGTTTCTCTCGCAAAAGCCTGTTCTGTATGCGCTGAATATTGGCGAGAGCACCACGCTGGGCGACGATCTGGAAGCCGCCGTCAGCCGCTGGAAGCTCGACGAGGTGGCGCAGCGGCCCAACGCTGGCGCTACAGCTATCTGCGGCAAGGTCGAGGCCGAATTGGCTGAGATGGACGATGAGGAAGCAGCGGAGTTCCTGGGCAGCTACGGACTGCGTGAGAGCGGCTTGGTGCGCCTCATTCGCAAGAGCTATGAGCTACAAGGCCTGATCAGCTTCTTCACCGCCGGCGAGGACGAGTGCCGCGCCTGGACGATTCCCGTCGGCTCCAAGGCGCCGCAAGGAGCCGGAGCCATTCACACCGACTTGGAGCACCACTTCATCCGCGCTGAAACCATTCGCTGGGATGCGCTGCTGGCCGCCGGCTCCGAGGCCGCCGCGCGCAGCAAAGGCACCCTGCGCCTGGAAGGCAAAGAATACGTAGTGCAGGATGGCGACGTGATGCACATCCGGCACAGCGGGTAAGGTTGCGACGAGCATTGACTTTGTAGCTTTGAAAGGCACGGCTTTTACCGCTGAGGGACGTTTTTTTAGGCTTTTTGGGTTTTTCTTACAGTCTGTCAGACCTCATTATCGAGACCCGTGGGCACACGACAGCCGACGAAATGTGCGAAAATCGGAGAACAGGAGGGCCAAAACGATGATGATTGAGATTCAAGAACCGGAGCTCGAAGCTCTAATCCTCGAACGAATGCAACGGTACGCATTCCCGAGGGTCGAGGATGCCCTCTTGCAAGCGTTGAAATCCTCGCCGCTTCCATCGGGGCTGGCCACTGCGGCTTCGAACGGATCACCAGCTCCAACGGGAGCCGATCTTGTCGCGGCGATGCAGAATTCGCCGTACAAGGAAATCACCCTTGAGCCAATACGCTACCGTTTGCCGGTGCGGGATGTTGCCTTCTGATGGCATGGCTGCTTGATACCAATGTCCTTTCGGAACTGCGACGGCCTAGACCGGAAGAAAAAGTTGTGGTCTTCGTATCCAGTTGCGCGCTGAATCGAGGGTGTAAAACATTTTGTGTAAACGGTCTTTTCGACTCTGTTAAACAGAGAGAGGAGAGATCGAATGGGATTGGACAACAAGCTGATCGACGAGTTGCTCACTGGGCGCTCCACGGTG
>Ga0181520_10001772_pt1 | contig 42639 bp, 26 predicted proteins | sample PEATcosm2014_Bin_29_FD_132451 | JGI IMG/M metagenome (GOLD analysis project Ga0181520, IMG submission 132451) | Peatland microbial communities from MTU Mesocosm Facility, Houghton, MI, USA - PEATcosm2014_Bin02_30_metaG | ecosystem: Environmental > Terrestrial > Soil > Wetlands > Peat | place... | reverse complement strand
GCGAGCTTTGTAACAGGGCATGACTTCAGTCATGCCGCAAAACGCTCCCCAAAAAGAGGTCGGGCTTTAGCCCCTGCCACATTTCGAGCCGCCTGTGGTCTCTTTTTTCCGCCTTCACCGTGCTTCGTAAGCAAAATCCAAACGTAAGCTATTTCAAATGCGATTGCCCTGCCCTCTTGTCAGTTCTTGGTCAATACCGCAGCCAAACTCCTCTTGATCTGCGGCCGATGCACCGGCGTAAGACCAACCAGCCCCGCAGCCGCCAACTCGTGTGCAAAGGTTTCCGGCTTCACATGCCCGGCAGGTTCGGCCAGCAGCAGCAGTCCTCCCGGCTTGAGCGCCGCCGCTGCTTGGCGGAAAAGCGCCTCTGCCGACGGCATCTCATGCACCACAGCAAAAGCCAGCACAAAGTCCACAGTGTCGTTCAGGTCGTCTATCCCCAGCGAGTCCGGCTTGGCCAGGCGCGTTTCGATGCGTTGCGATAAGCCGGCCTTCGCAGCCCTCCGCCGCAACCCATCCAGCATCCTGGTCTGGATATCCACGGCAATCACCCGGCCCGTCGGCCCCGCCATCCTGGCCAATGGCAGGGTAAAGAAACCCATTCCCGGACCCGGTTCCAACACCGTCATACCCTCCCGGACATACGATCGAAGCGTCTCTTCCGGGTTCTGCACCCATCGCCGCATCGGACTGGCCAGCCAATATCCCATCCACCATGGACACACGTGTTCCGCCATTTCGTTCTCTCCTTGCCGCCTTCGCGAGCACAGATTGCGAAATCGCCGATGGGGAATGACCGGACAGCATCGCTTTCCAAACAGTCTTTACGCGCAGCCTCCTGCGCCGGTTCCAGGCAGCCTTGGGAGCGTCAATTGGAACTCCCCGCACAGCCGGTTTGCGCCCCGTCTGCAATCGATTTATCGTGGTCCCACCATCGCAATCGAGGTTCAGAATGCCTTCAAAGTTCCTTGTCGCCGCTTCTCTCGTCGCTTTCACCGTCACGGCCGCCGCTCAAATGCCGGACAAGCCTCTCACGCGCCCGAAGATTACCGGCATCTCGCACTTGGCCGTCTACACCTCGAACCCCGCCGTCGCTGACCGCTTCTACCGCGAGGTCGTCGGCGCGGTCAAACTGCCCGACCCTGAAAACTCTAAAGGCGTCCGCTACGCCCTTAGCGCCACCCAGTTCATTGAGGTCCTGCCACTGCCCCCGGACGCGGGCATCAACCGTCTTGACCACACCGCCTGGAACACCGAAGACGCCGAGACCCTGCGCCGGTATCTTGGCGCCAAGGCATGGAAGGTGCCGGGGCAGGTGGAAAAGGGCGCCGACGGCAGCCGCTGGTTCACCGTCAAAGATCCCGAAGGCAACAAAGTCGAATTCGTCCAGCCGCCCGCGGAACTCAAACCGCTCCCGGCTCCCGAGGCCATCGGCCACCACATGATCCACGTCGGCTTCCTGGTCCACAGCCGCGCCGTCGAAGACATCTTCTACCGCGATCTCCTCGGCTTCCGCCCCTACTGGTTTGGAGGAATGCAGGAAGGCAAGCTCGACTGGGTAAGCCAGCAGGCCCCCGACGGCCACGACTGGCTCGAATACATGCTTATCGGCGGCTCCTCCGGCTCCGGTATCCCGGCCGCCATCTCCCAGCAGCAACTCGGCGTTCTCGATCATCTCTCCATCGGAGAAGCGTCCGTCCCCGAAGCCTGGAAAGTGCTCGAAACCGGCAACCGCCTCGCCGGACGCCATGATGACAAGCCCAAAATCGGCAAAGACGGCAAGTATCAGTTCAACCTCTACGACCCCGACGGCATCCGCCTTGAACTGATGAACTTCCACGCCACCGAAAAGCCCTGCTGCTCCCCGTTCACCGCCGACGACCCGGCAGAATAGATGCAAGGTTTCGCCGCCCGATCAACCTTGGAGATCAGTGCGCTCCTGAGGCGCCAGGGCAAGCGATCCACAAGGAACCGGCTGAAATGGCACAGCCGCGGCGGTTGAGCGCTTTCCCGCTACCGTTTACGCGGCTTGAAGGCAGCCACTTCCATGAGATCGTTGATCTCTTTCTCAAGGTCTTTTACGTTCATTCCGTAGATTGTTGCCACTTGTTGAATGCAGGCGAGCATCTCCGCTGTCAGCGGCTGGCCCTTCCTGGGTGACGGCATTCCACATAGTTTCATCAGGATCATTGAGTCCATCTTGTGGTCCCGGCCGGACGCACCCAGACCGCTTTGAGAGCGCGACTTCTCATATCCTGCCCCATGAGAGCTGTTAATGGACTGCTCCGCGAGTACGGTCCGGATAAAAGGCGTTCCCAGCGCTCTTGCGCGTTCACGGTTATATAGGTGATCGACAGCCAGTTGCCTGGGTAGTTCTTCTGAGACTTTATGAAAGACACGAAGGAAGTTCTTGTAGTCTTCCCGGTACTTGTCATTATCTGCGTGTACCCAAAGAAATCTGTATTTCAGGCTCGGACACACCTGAACAAATGCCTCGCTGCGCTCTCTGCCAGGCAGGGTTTCCAGCCTTACTGGATGCATGGTGCGCAGAAACATGGGCGATCGAACGAGGACCTCCGGCTCTGTCACCGCTGCAAAAGGCAACAGACCCGACCCCAGGTTTGGAATGATGATGAGCGATTCACCTAGTAGGGCGACTCTTTCCTGCTGCATTACATCTCGAATCGTCACAAAACACCTCGCCGCAAGACGCTGATTGAACCGGTATATCCCCTCTGGAGGGCCTGAACAGGCCACCAGTATAGTTCCGAATCCGCCCCTGGCGACATCGTGAAACGATTTTCATCCGGAGCTCTCCACACGGCCTGCAACGCGTGCTCGTGCTTGTGTCAAAACCACGATCAAGCAAACAGGTATCTCGGCAATCCGCGCTAAAATTCCAATATGCCCGCCGCCTCCCTGTCGCCTGAAGTCCTGTCCAAGTACGAGCCCGTCATTGGACTCGAGGTCCACGTCCAGCTCCTCACCGCCAGCAAGGCCTTCTGCGGGTGCGCCAATCAATTCGGCTCCGCCCCCAACACCAATATCTGCCCGGTGTGTCTGGGGCTGCCGGGCGCGCTGCCGGTGCTCAACGCCAAGGCGGTCGAGTTTGCCACGCTGGCTTCGCTGGCCATTCACTGCGAGGTGCGCGAGCGCTCCATCTTCGCCCGCAAGAACTACTTCTATCCCGACCTGCCCAAGGGCTACCAGATTTCGCAGTTCGACAAGCCTCTGGCCGAGCACGGCTGGATCGAAGTGCCCACCGCGGACGGGACCATCAAGCGCATCGGCATCACCCGCCTGCACATGGAAGAAGACGCCGGCAAGAGCATCCACGACGGCTTTGGCGACTCCGCCACCCGCACCTATATTGACCTGAACCGCTGCGGCACGCCCCTCATTGAGATCGTCTCCGAACCTGACATCCGCACCCCCGATGAGGCCTTCGAGTACCTGACCAAGCTCAAGGAGATTCTGCTCTACTGCGCCGTCTCCGACTGCAACATGGAGGAGGGATCCCTCCGCTGCGACGCCAACGTCAGTGTCCGCCTCAAGGGCGCAGACAAATTGGGGACCAAAGCCGAAGTCAAGAATGTCAACAGCTTCCGTTTCGTCCGCGCCGCCCTTGAATACGAAATCGAGCGCCAGATTGAAGTCATTGAATCCGGTGCCCGCGTCATCCAGGAGAGCCGCCTCTGGAACGCCGCCGAGGGCCGCACCTACTCCATGCGCTCAAAGGAACAGGCCCACGACTACCGTTACTTCCCTGAGCCAGACCTGCCGCCGCTCGTCGTCTCCGCGGAATTCCTCGCCGCAGCCAGGGAAAAGCTGCCCGAACTGCCCGAAGCCCGCCGCGCGCGCATGATCGCCGATTACGAGCTGGCTCTGCAGGACGCCTTCACTCTCACCGCCTCCCGCGAGTTCGCCGACCGCTTTGAAGCAGCCGCCCGCACCGCGCGCAACCCACGCCGCGTCGCCAATGTCCTGCTCAGCGAGGTCGGCGGACGCCTCAAGGCCCTCGGTCTCGATCAGGAACAGTCCCCTGTCTCAATGGCCGGCATTGTGCAGGCCGCCGATCTCCTCGATGAGGGCAAGATCAGCTCCAGGCAGCTCAAACAACTGCTCGACGTATGTTTTGAGAAGGGTGAAGACTTTCCCGCCGTCTATGACCGCGAGAAGCCCAGGCAGATCACCGACGCATCGGCCATCGAAGCCCTGATCGATCAGGTCATCGCCGCCAATCCCAAACAGGTTGAGCAGTATCGCGGCGGCAAAAAGACTGTCGCCGGATTCTTCGTCGGCCAGGTAATGAGGGCGTCCAAAGGTCAGGCCAACCCGGCCCTGCTGAACGAGTTGGTGGTGAAAAAGCTGGAGGGCTGAGCTGGGTCTACTTCACCTTCAGCTCGCACACAAATTCTTTTCGGGTATCCCACGAGCTCACCGTCTTGATGGCGCTCTTTTTCCCGTCCTTCTCCGCCCAAAGCTCGTGATCTTCCGCCATATTCACCTGCGTGAACCGGAACTTGCCATCTTCGGCCGAAGTGTAGCTGCGGATGGACTTGGTCTTCAGATCCTTGAGAAAAACCGTGGCGCCGGCCAGCAGAGCGGAATTCCCGTCTACCACGGCTCCCGATACCACCCGCTGACCCAGATTCTGCGCCTGCGCCATCGGTGGTCCAATCAACCCGCTCCGCGGCCCCACGGGAAGCACCCCTGCGGCCAGTGCGCCGAACCCCACCCCGGCCAGCAAAATCGCATGGGAGCAGCGAGACCACCTCAGGCTTGCGCAAAGCCACCGCTTCAAAGTGTTGATGCCTTGAAAAAATCCACACCCTGTAGACGGTCTTTCAGAACACACGAATCGTGGTCTCGCTTCATTCGTCACTCTTCCTCCTCATCCTCTTCAAACAGTTCGTCATCGTCTTCATCCAGATCGCCGTCTATCCGCGCCAGCTCCAGCGGTTCTACGCCGACCACCTCGTACTCCGTTCCGCATTCATCGCAGGCGATTACGTCGCCTTCTTCCACTTCGTCCATTTCGATGTCTAGTTCATTCTCGCATTCAGGGCAGTTGGGCATGGCGGGCCTCCTCACTTTCCAAGCCATTTCATATTTGTAGGATGACAGTTCATTGCGGTACGTCACCGCTATTCTTGGGGAGAAACCGGCCTCAGGTCAAGGGCCACAACCCGCATCTGCGATGACAACTCGCAACGCTGGAGAATAATTCATCCATTTCCCCAATTTCCGCGACTTTGCAGGCTACTGCGGTCCTCTATTTGCCGTGCACCAGAACCGCTTTCGTCAGCGACTTCTTCCCTGAGGGCTTCGGCATGGCTGGTATTGCCGCAACCTCACCACTGCGCCCAGTCGCCGCGCAAAAGAACCCACGCCGCCAGCAGCAAATTGCTCGTCGCGTGCGCGATGACGGCATCGCCAAAGCGTCCTCGCCATTTCGCCACAGCGGCATACGCCAGACCCGCAAGAATGCCGGCTATCCAATGCTGGCCGTACAGCAGCCCGAAGACAACGGATGAAACGCCCATGGAGAGCGGCGTCAGGCTTTGCAGGGGAACCGTGTCAAACTCCCGATTCATCACACGCCGCGCCAGGTAGCCGCGAAACGCAAGCTCCTCGGCAATGGGCACGGTAATCGCTGCCGCGGCAACTCGAAAGGCAATCCACGTCACTCGGGCCGCGGGCGAGAGTGCCGCCAGTGCAGCGCCCAATTGACTGACCGAAGGCTCCCGCATCCACCACGCCGGGGCCATCCACAGCAGAAACATCGCCGCACCTGTCAAAGGCGCAATCCAGCCAAAGCGCCAGTTCAGCTTCCTCAGTTCAGCCCGGAAAAGCCAGAGGGCAATGGCCGCGGCAACAAAGCGCAAAGGGTAAAGCCATTCGAAGTACCCTGATGCCGCCTTTGAGACAAACGATGCCGCAAGAATTGCAAGGAAAGGAACCAGATATGCGCCAGTTGCGGGCGACTCGCCTGTCTCTTGACCCGGTTCCTCCATAACTCCTGCCCCCGTTTCCGCCTCGGTCAGCGCTGAATCGCCGACGGGGCCGGTGGCATGGGAGGGAGATTTTCGCACCCAGGGGAGCTTTTGGCTGGCCATCGAAAAAGCAAGTGCGACGGTAGTAAATGCAATCCAGCCGGCCTGCGAGTGGAAGCCGACCATGGCCACTTCCGGTGCGCCCGCGTTGCCAATCAGGATCAGCGAGCAGATTCGCGCAATATTCAGCAGCCACACACAGACCAGCGCGCAGGGAATCAGCAGCAGCGCCTGCGGGAAGTGGCTCTCTTTCCGGAAATAGAAAAGCCAGACGATGGTGAAGACCAGAACCAGCCCAAGTCCCTCCATCCCTGAACAGGACTTGGCTATGACGATTGAAAAACGTGTCGTTCCGATCGTAAATGCTGCCGGATCGACTACGACGCCCGGTAAAAAGATGCGCAACACCGCCCGCACGGAATAGAAGGTAATCCCTTGCAGGATGCGGCCACGGTCGTTGCTCGATGCCTCCCAGAACGACTGGAAAGGAGATAGCAGCCACCAGGCAGATACCCCGGCAAGGGAGGCGAAAAGCCACAAGGGGCTGGTGGCGCGAACGGTCGCGATCCAGGCTTTCAGCGGAAGGCAGGCCAGAGCCAGCAGAACGATTCCCAGCAGAAGCACCGCGCGCACGGCAATTTGCCCGGCCATGGAGTCGAGCGCAGAGCCCAATCCGCGCAGCGCCGCCAGGTTGCCGAGGCAAACCGCGAGAAGACAAAGAAAGTGGGCGCCAAGAAGCGAGGCGTTGAACGGCATCTTCTCTTTGTGCAGCTTGAGCCGCGAATAACCGAGGCCCACAAACACCGCATAGGAGACGATGCCGAACTTGGCCACCGAACCGAGAAGCGCATCAGAGTGCGGGATGACGGAAACCAGCAGGCAGTCTACCGCCAGCACCGCCGCAAACAGGTAAAGGCGCCCAAGAAGATGACTAGGGAGAAAGGAGTGCAATCTTGACTGGGAAAAGACCCTCCCAGTCAAGACACGGTTCAGATAGGTGTCCAGTAATTCCTCCGGCTACTTGCGGCTCCGCGCGCGCAGAACGGTCACGGTCCCGGCAAGAAGCGATAATCCCACGATTGCCAGGCTCGCATCGACCTCGGGAGCTACATGCTTTTCAGGGCGCATTGGATGTTGTGGAGGCGGGGGCGACGGCTTGGCTGCAGCGCTAACCCCGAACGCAATTACCAACGTAAAAATAGCGTACTTCAAAAGCTCTTTCATTTTCACTTACTCTCCCACAGTATCGGCAAATCCCGCAGTTGCAAGACGCACAGACAATCAGGTCCGATTGGCTGAACTGGCGTAGGAAACGATCATCGCTCTAAACGATGAATGCCTCGTTTTTGCGGTCCAGAATCCAGTCTTGAGCTCCAGGGAATGAATTTCGGTTCCGGCTGTTCCTGAAAAGTTGAGTTGCCCAGGTGGGTTACACCCGGAGAAGCTGCTGACTCTTAAACCAAAACGGGGGAGTTAATCTGGACCAGGCGAAACCTTCTACCCTGAAGCAGTTTCCAAATTTAGCTGGCGCGTACCTCGTCCTACTTCAGACTTTATGCCTGCATGGATTTTGGAATCTTTATTCTTTATAACAAACCTGGCAATTAGTAACAAACTCCTATAACTATGGTACTTTCACTTCTGAGTTACTGGTGGATCGATGCCAGATTGCTCATGCTTCCCATTGAGTCTTCCTCCTGGGTCCCCGCAGGATTCCGCATTCCGGTCCGCGCCATCACTGCCGGCTCGGAAACGAGCGCCGGCGCGGCCGCGCCGTCCCTCCGCACCGTCAATTCCCATGACACCGGCCTGCTCCACCGTTTACCCTGTTGACTACGATGCCCAGGATTGGCGCCACTCCGTTTTCCTTCCCCGAATTCCGCGGTGCAACCCGCCGTCTGATCCTGCTGAACCTCTTTGCCTACTTTGCCCTGCTTCTCTTGCAATTCGCGATTTCGGGCGATGCGGTGCTCTGGGCTGCCCAACTCAGCTTCGTTCCCAACGCCTTTCTGCACGGCGCCCTCTGGCAGCCCTTCACGTATAGCTTCATTCACGTCGGACTTTTCGGGACCCTTTTTGAGCTGCTCTCCCTCTGGTTCCTGGCCGGCTTTCTTGAGAGCCTTCACAGCGCAAGCTGGGTCACCGGCCTTTACGCCACATCGGTTCTCGGCACTGCGGTCGCTGCCCTCGCCATCTATGCCGCCAGCGGCACCCTCGGCTATTCGCTCCCTGAGGTTTCCCTCTACGGCTGCTTCGGCGGCATCTTCGGTTTGCTCGTTGCCATCGGCGCCCTCTACGGCGACATGGAGTTCCTGCTCTTCTTCACCATTGGCATAAAGGCCCGCTACATGGCCGTCCTTTACGCCCTCATCGCCATCGCCATGCTCTTTGGCCAGCAGCGCATGTATGCTTTTTCCGAACTGGGTGGAGCGTTGGCCGGCCTGCTTTTCATTCGCCTGGCCCCGCGTCGCGGAATCTCCTTTACCTTCAGCGAGAAATGGTACGCCCTGCGCAACCGTTACTACCGCTGGAAGCGCCGCCGCGCCGCCCGCAAGTTCGAGGTCTATATGCGCTCCCAGGGCCGCACTGTGCACTTCGACGGCCGCGGCAAGCAGATCGACAAAGACCACGACGACAAGAAGCGCTGGAACTGATTCCCCACCGAGGCCGCAGGGAACCTGCTTTCTCTCACCACTTGGCTGGGTTCACAGGTCTGTTGGATTTCCACCAGGCAACTCATCGTCCTATTCCGTTAGAATCTCTCTGAAATGTCCACCAAACTCGCTTTTCTCTTCCCGGGCCAGGGTTCTCAGGCCGTTGGCATGGGCCGCGACCTCGCCGAGCACTTTCCCATCGCCGCCCAGACCTTTGCCGAGGCCGACCAGGCTCTCGGCTTCCCTCTCTCAAAACTCATATTCGAAGGGCCCGAAGAAGACCTCAAGCTCACCGAAAATACCCAGCCGGCCATTCTAACCGTCAGCGTCGCCGTGTGGCGCGTCCTCGCTTCCCATGGCGTCCAACCGGCCCTCGCCGCCGGCCATTCCCTGGGTGAGTGGTCGGCTCACGTCGCCGCCGGAACCCTCGCCTTTGCCGATGCTGTTCGCGCTGTCAAGGCCCGCGGCCGCGCCATGCAGTTGGCCGTACCCGCCGGCCAGGGCGCCATGGCCGCCATCCTCTCGTTGGACCCGGCCCAGGTGGCCGAAGCCTGCCGCGAGGTCACTGCCGAAACTGGCCTCACCGTAGCCGCTGCCAACCTGAACTCCCCCAGTCAGACGGTCATCTCCGGCGCCCTCGCTGCCGTTGAAAAGGCCTCGGCCCTGGCCAAGCTCAAGGGCGCCCGCCGCGCCGTCATGCTTCCCGTCAGCGCACCCTTCCACTGCGCTCTTATGCAGCCCGCGCAGGAAGAAGTCGCACGCGTACTCTCCACCCTCAAACTGGCCGATCCTGGCATCCCCGTCGCCGCCAACGTGACCGGAGCCTTGGTAACCACCTCCGAAGCTGCCTGCGATGCCCTCATCCGCCAGGTCACCGGCGCGGTTCGCTGGGTGGACTGCATGCACTCCCTCGCAGCCGCGGGCGCAAATCTCTTCATCGAGGTCGGCCCTGGCAAGGTCCTTTGCGGCCTGCTCAAGCAGATTGATCCAGCGCAGAAATCCTGCAATGTCGAAGACGCAGCCAGCCTGGAAACCACGCTCGCTGCCCTCGCCGCGCCCGAGCCCGCCGGATAAGCCAGATTCCGCTCCATAACGCAAAAAGGCTCCATTCTCCTCGCTCCTCCGCGAAGAAAATGGAGCCCACAACGCTTATCCACAGCAAATTCTGCCGGCTCGCTGACCCACCAGCGGTTACGGCCCCAGATACAGTTCCACATCCGGCGGCGAAAAGCTCATCGTGTGTGTCTTGGGGTCATACGCCAGGTTCAGCGCCTTGCTCTTCCGCCCGTTGATCAGCACCGCCACCAGCAGCCCGTTTCCATACCGCCCTGCCAACGCAATTTTGTGGCTCTGGATCACCCCATATTCGTTGTCCGGGCTCGTCGAACTCCAGTCGCCCTGGAAGCGCGAAAAGGGATAAGCACTATGCTGTTCCGGATGCTGCTGCCAGTTCTTGTCGTGTGTCCAGATCCCATAGGCCTTGGGCAGGTCGTTCTTCTCCACCGCCGTCAGGAACTCGTTTACCGCCGCTCTGCCGAACAGGTAGTTATTCCAGTTCCATGGCCAGTCCACCGGCCGCCCGGCCACCAGCCACCAGCCCACAAACAGTACCAGAAGCAGTCCACCGGCGCTCCAGAAAATCACCCGGCGCCGCCGGTCGCGCACTTCGTCAAACACAGGAGCGTCGAGCAAGGTCATCGCAAAGTTTCCTCGAATTCAGAATACGGTAAGAGAAGGAACAGGGAACAGTCAACAAACAGAAGCGATAAGTCGCACTGTTCGTCAGCCGGACAACCGCTGTCTCTTTAGACACCGGAAGTGTGTTCCCTGTTCCCTGCCCCTTACTCCCTACTCCCTATTCCCTATTCCCTGGTCCTTATTCCCTGCTGTAAATCGTCCGCTTCTTCTCTTCCTGCCGTTCCAGAGCCAGCTCGATCAGCCGGGTAATCAACTCCTTGTAGGGCAATCCCGTAGCCTCCCACAGCTTTGGGTACATGCTGATCTGGGTAAACCCCGGCATTGTGTTCACCTCGTTCAGGTAAATTCGGCGTTTGCCGTCCGGCTCCATCAGAAAGTCCACCCGCGACAATCCGGCAAGGTCGCAGGCGCGAAAAGCCGCCACCGCCATCTCCCGGATCTGCTTCGTCTCGGCCTTGCTCAGCTTGGCCGGAATCACCGGCACCGACCCCTCCGACAAATATTTGGCCTCGTAGTCGTAGAACTCCTTGCCCGGAATGATCTCGCCCACCACGCTGGCTTTTGGGTCGTCATTGCCCAGCACCGCAACTTCCAGTTCGCGGGCCTTGGCTTTTTTGCCGCCAACTCCCTGCTCTACTACCAGCTTGCGGTCATACTTCGCGGCCAGCGTCAGCGCCGGACCCAGTTCCTTGCGGTTGTGCGCCTTGCTGATTCCCACCGACGAACCCAGGTTTGCCGGCTTCACAAATACGGGATATTTCAGGGCCGCTTCGACCTGCGCAACGGCCTTGCGCGGCTGCTTCTCCCAGTCGGCCCGAAGCAGCGTAACATGCTTCACCATCGGCAATCGCGCCTGCGCAAACAGCCGCTTCATCACATCCTTGTCCATCCCCGCCGATGAGCCCAGCACGCCCGATCCCACATAGGCGATTCCAGCCAGTTCGAACAGCCCCTGGATGGTTCCATCCTCGCCAAAGGTCCCGTGCAGCACCGGAAAAACCACGTCCAGCGACTGGCCATCGAGCGCCGCGTGGCTATCGATCGCCGAAGAACCCTCTGGGCCTGGCTCTGCGGTTGTCGCGGCAGGCTCAGCCGGCTCCGGCGCCAGCAGAGTCGGAGTACCCTCCGCCAGAACCTGCGCGCCGAGCGTAGCCGCCGGATCACCTGCCCTTAGCTTCTTGTGAGGCTCCGCCCCAGGTCCATTGCCCTCCAGCAGCCCCTGCGCAGCCCCCGAGGTCAGCCAGTGTCCCGCCTTGTTGATTCCGATCGGCACCACGTCGAACTTGGTGCGATCAATGGCCTTCAACACCGAAGCCGCCGACAGCAGTGAAACCTCATGCTCGCCGCTCCGCCCGCCAAACAAAATCCCAACCCGCAGTTTTTTCGCCATTTCCTTCTTTGATCACCGCTCTAGTTACGCAAAATACGGCCTTGATTCAGTGTAGAACTCCTCAAAGTATCTTCTTCCCAAATGCCGAGCAGGCCAGTTCCACCGCCAGGTCCGCCGTCCGGTTATGCTCGTCGATCACCGGGTTGACCTCGACAATCTCAAAGCTCAGCATCCGGCCGTGGTCCGCAATAATTTCCATCGCCAGGTGCGCCTCCCGGTAGGTCGCGCCGCCCCGCACCGGAGTGCCCACGCCGGGCGCGTCCTCCGGGTCGATCCAGTCCATATCCAGCGAAACATGATACCCGGCCGTCCCGTGCCCCGCCGCGCGCAATGCTTCTTCCATCACCGTCCGCATGCCCCGCTCGTCGATGTCCCGCATGGTGTACACCTCGGTCACACCGGCACGATGGATATTCTCCCGCTCGGCCGCATCGATGTCGCGTACGCCGACCAGCACGGTATTCTCCGCGGCAATCTTTGGCGAGTAGCCAAAAATGTTTCCCAGCGCCCCCGGTCCCAGCCCCATCAGCGCGGCCAGCGGCATGCCATGCACATTTCCCGAGGGCGAAGTCTCCGGTGTGTTGATGTCTGAATGTGCATCGATCCAGATTAATCCGGCCTTCTGCCCACGCCTGCGACAGAACTCCGCCACCCCTGACACCGAGCCGGCCGCAAGCGAGTGGTCTCCACCGAGCAACAGTGGCGTCTTCCCTTCCTCCAGCGTCTTCAGCACGGATTCCGCGGTCCGCGTGCAGGTTTCTGCAATCTCCGTCAAATATCGCGCGCGCTTGTCGCCCGACGTCCGGGTCTCGGCAATCTCCACGCGGATGTCGCCTCCATCCGTCACCTGGTGACCCAGCGCTTCCAACCGCATCTCCAGTCCCGCCACGCGCATCGCGGAAGGCCCCATGTCCACCCCGCGCCGGCTGGCGCCCATATCCAGCGGGACGCCGATCACGCGAATGCGGCGGGTGGGTTGCGCTTGCGTGCCGCTGTGCAAAAGCGATGAAGCATCGGGAAGAATCTCGGCATCCTTCGTCATAAAAACATCTCCTGCGCACCGATTTGCCATTGGCCCTGTCCCGCATACGCGCGAAGGGAACTGGACAAACGGTGTTTGGCCGGATTTCTCCGGCGATCTGGGCATGGCAATTTCCCGCCGCCTTCACCCAAAAAGCCTATTAAACCAGATTCACATGATAGTAAGATTAGGACACATCGAAATCCGGCAGATTCGGTTTGCGCGCGGGCGCGTAGATGGTTTTTTACGCCTGAGAGATTGCCTGAGAGCTTGCTGAGAGATTGATGTGTTGAATCCTGTCTGCAAGAGTTGCCAGAGACTGAATGAACAAAGCTGCTGTAACCGGGTTTTGTCGATGAAGAGGTTGATTCCAGCAGTCGCGTTTCTTCTCGGTTTCGCATCTGCCGTCTGGGCAGCGGCGCCGTCCCCACTCACTACCATTCGAGCCATCCGCGCCCTCAGTAGTGAGGAGGCCAGCCATGCGCTTCCCGTCGCCATCGAAGCCACCGTTACCTACTTTGGCTCGGCGCGCCAGCGCCTCTTTGTGCAGGAGGATGGAGCGGGCATCTATGTGATGGCTCCAAAGGATACCAAGCTGCTTTCCGGTGATCGCGTCCTGATCAAGGGAACCACGCAGTCAGGTTTCCGCACCAATGTGATGAGCAATGACATCACCCTGCTCCACCACGGCGTTTTACCCAAACCCGTTCCGGCCACCTTCGATGCATTGATCCGATCCCAGTTTGACTCCACGCTCGTCACCGTGCGCGCCGTGGTCCGCGCCGCCGACCCGCTGCCGACTTCGGCCGTCACCCCCGTGCGTACCATCGCCCTCAGGATGCTGACGGACGAAGGAAGCGTTGACGCACTCGTGGATAGTGACGATGCCAACGCGCTCAAAGACCTGCTTGACGCCGAGGTAGAAGTCACCGGAGTTGCCGGGGGAGTATTCGACGGCAAGATGCAGCAGACCGGTGTAATGCTCTATGTGGCCAAGCTGGCGGGCATAAGAATTCTCAAGCACGCCGGCGCCAGTCCGTGGTCTCTGCCGGTCACGCCCATGGACCAGATCCTCAGTACCTACAATGTGCAGAATCTCACCCAGAGAATCCGGGTCCGTGGAACCATTACCTACTATGAGCCAGGTTCTACTCTCGTGCTGCAGAGCGGCGCCAGGAGCCTGTTGATCAAGACCCAGACTTACGCGCCCCTGCGCATCGGAGATCTCGTGGACGCAACCGGCTTTCCCAGCGTCAATGATGGCTTTCTGGTGCTCACCGGCAGCGAAATCCAGGATGTCGGCATTCCATCGCCAATCGCTCCCCAACCGGTGGCGTGGCGGCAGCTCACATCCAGCAAACATTTGTTTGATCTGGTCTCCATTGAAGGCGTCGTGGTCACCGCGTTCCGGGGAACCTCTCAAGACGAGTACGCGCTGGTCTCCGATGGTTACATGTTCTCTGCCATTTATCGCCATGCGACTGTGGATGGCGCGGTTTCGCTTTCGCCCATGAAACAGATCCCGGTGGGCTCCAGAGTCCGCGTCGCCGGCATCTGCATCCTCGAATATGCCAATCCGTTCGACCGCAATGTGCCGTTCAACATCCTGATGCGCTCTCCCGATGACATTGCGGTCGTCGCCAGGCCCTCGTGGCTGAACACTCAAAATCTTATTCGTGTCGTCAGCGTGCTGCTCGTCGTGGTGATTGCGTCGGTTTTCTGGGGCGCAACCCTCAAGAGGAAAGTGCGCCGCCAGACCGCTGCATTGTCGGCCCGCATTGATGCCGAGGCCGCCATGGAACGGGAAATGACCCAACTCGAGCAGCGGCGCAGCCGCATCCTCGAGGACATCAACGGATCAAGGCCCCTCGCTGAGATCCTCGAAGAAATTGCGGAATTAGTCTCCTTCCGGCTGGAAGGCGCTCCGTGCTGGTGTGAAGTCGCCGACGGAGCGCGGCTGGGAAGTTACCCGGCTGCACCGGAATCCCTGCGCATCGCTCGTGCAGACATCCCCGCCCGCGTCGGGCCGCCCCTGGGTGTTCTCTTTGCCGGCTTTTATCCCGGAAGTCTGCCAGGTGCCCATGAAGCCGAGGCGCTTTCTGTCGGCGCGCGCCTCGCCACCCTGGCCATCGAAACTCGTCGGCTTTACTCCGATCTGGTCCACCGCTCGGAGTTTGATCTGCTCACTGACATCCACAACCGCTTCTCCCTTGAGAAGCATATGGACGCCCTGATTGACGAGGCCCGCCAAAAAGCCGGCATCTTCGGGTTGATCTACATCGATCTCGATGAATTCAAACAGGTCAACGATCTCTATGGCCACCGCATCGGCGACCTGTATCTGCAGGAAGTGGCTACCCGCATGAAACAGCAGTTGCGTACCCACGACATACTTGCGCGCCTCGGCGGCGACGAGTTTGCCGTCCTTGTAGCCGTGGTCCGCAACCGCGCCGCTGCCGAGGAAATCGCTCTCCGACTCGAATGCTGCTTCCACGATCCCTTTCTCATAGAGGGAAACGTTCTGCATGGCTCAGCCAGCGTGGGGCTTGCCCTCTATCCGGAGGACGGCCTCACCAAAGACAGCCTTCTGAATGTCGCCGACGCCGCCATGTATGCGGCAAAATACAGCAAACGGCAAGTCGAATCAGCGCCGGATGAGTTCCACAGCCCCAGATTGACCCCCAACGACCGCGCATGACACAAAAAGAAAGGCCCGGTTTGCACCGGGCCTCTTGAGTGGATGGAAAGAATGCTTGCTCCGGAAGACGGCCGTTACTCCGCCGCCATCTCCTCGGCCTCGCCTTCCTGCCGCATCAGTTCCAGTTCGCGCTCGGCCGCCTCGATCTCCGCGGTGACCTCCTGCTGCACGCGCGCCGCCGCTTCTTCGAGTTCCGGAGAGAGCTGGACGTTGCGATAGTACTCCAGGCCCGTGCCCGCGGGAATCAACCGTCCCACGATCACGTTCTCCTTCAATCCGCGCAGATTGTCCACCGCGCCGTTGATGCTGGCCTCGGTGAGCACACGCGTCGTCTCCTGGAAGCTGGCCGCGGAGATGAAGCTGTCGGTGGAGAGCGATGCCTTGGTGATGCCCAGCAGCAGCGGGCGTCCGATCGCCGGACGGCCTCCCTGCGCCAGCACCCGCTCGTTCTCCTCGCGGAAGCGGAAGCGGTCAACCTGCTGCTCCAGCAGGAAGTTGGTGTCGCCCACTTCGTCGATCCGCACCCAACGCAGCATCTGCCGCACGATCACCTCGATGTGCTTGTCGCTGATGGCCACGCCCTGTAGCCGGTAGACCTCCTGGATTTCGTTCACCAGGTAAGCCTGCAGCTCCTTTTCGCCCAGCACGGCCAGAATGTCGTGCGGGTTCAGCGGACCATCCATCAGCGGGTCGCCGGCGCGCAACCGCTCGCCCTCTTGCACGTTCACGTGGATGCCGCGCTGCACCGAGTATTCCTTTTCGTCGCCGTTATCCGCGGTCACATAAATCTTGCGCTGACCCTTCGAAACCTCGCCAAAGCGAACCACGCCGTCGATCTCGCTGATGATGGCCGTCTCGCGCGGCTTGCGCGCTTCGAACAACTCCACCACTCGCGGCAAACCGCCCGTGATGTCCTTGGTGCGCGTGCTTTCCTTCGGGATCTTGGCCAGCACATCGCCCGGTCCCACTTCTTCTCCGTCCTGAATCATCAGGTGAGCGCCGCGAGGCAACAAGTACCGTTTGCTGGCCTTCGCGTTCTTCACTACGAAGGTTGGCTGCCGCTTCTCATCGGGGGCATCTGCCACCACCCAACGCGAGAGACCGGTCACTTCGTCCACCTCTTCGTTCAGCGTGATCCCTTCCTGCAGATCCTTGAACTGCACCACGCCGCCGATTTCGGTCAGGATGGAATAGGTGTACGGATCCCACTCAGCCAGCAACTGGCCAAGCTTCACTTTCTCGCCGTCCTTCACGCGCAGACGTGCGCCATACACCACCTGGTAGCGCTCCTTCTCACGGCCGCGATCATCCACAATCGCCACCGAACCGGAGCGGTTCATCGCCACCAGCGTACCGTCCTTGCTTTCCACCGTATTCAGGTTGATGAACCGTACGAAGCCGTTGTTCTTTGCGTCCAGTCGCGACTTGTCCGCCACCCGGCTTGCCGTGCCACCCACGTGGAACGTACGCATCGTCAACTGCGTACCCGGTTCGCCGATTGACTGCGCCGCGATCACACCGCAGGTTTCGCCCAGTTCTACCATGCGACCCGAACCCAGGTTGCGCCCGTAGCACAGCGCGCATACGCCGCGCCGTGACTCGCAGGTCAGCACCGAGCGGATCTTCACCTTCTCCACACCCGCGCCCTGGATTGCCGAAGCGATATCTTCGTCAATGCCCTGGTTTACATCCACCACCACGTTGCCGTCGTAGTCTTTGATGCGCTCCAGTGAAACGCGCCCGATGATGCGGTCGCGGAGCGGCTCGATGATGTCTCCCGACTCCACGATTGATCCCACATAGATGCCTTCCACCGTGCCGCAGTCGTGCTCGGTTACGATCACATCCTGGGCCACGTCCACCAGACGCCGCGTCAGGTAGCCCGAGTCGGCCGTCTTCAACGCCGTGTCCGCCAACCCCTTGCGCGCGCCGTGCGTCGAGATGAAGTATTCCAGTACCGTCAGCCCTTCGCGGAAGTTCGCCGTGATGGGCGTCTCGATTACCTCGCCCGAAGGCTTGGCCATCAGTCCGCGCATGCCCGAAAGCTGGCGAATCTGCTGCTTCGATCCGCGGGCGCCGGAGTCGGCCATGATGTAAATCGGGTTCATGACCCCCTCTTCGTCCGCTCGCTTCATGTTGCCGAACATCTCGTCGGCCACCTTGTCAGTAACCGCCGACCACATCTGAATCACCTTGTTCGACCGCTCGCCGTTGGTGATCGCGCCGTCCATGTACTGCTTCTGAACTTCGATCACCTTCTTGTCCGCGTCGTCCACAACCGTGTACTTGCTGGCAGGAATCACCATGTCATCCAGGCCCACCGAAAGCCCGGACCGCGTGGCATAGTGGAACCCGAGAGACTTGATGCGATCCAGCATCCCCACCGTCACTTCAAGACCCAGGTTCTGGTTGCAATAATTCACCAGCTGCCCGATGCCCTTTTTCTTCAGCAGGCCGTTGACGAACGGCATCCCCGCCGGCAGTGAGTCGTTCAGAATCACTCGTCCCACCGTCGTCGAGATGTACTCTCTGTTGAAGTCCACCGCCTCGGTGTGTGTCAGATCCTGATCGTCGTAGGCCGTGGTCATATCCAGCACCTTGCCCGTATAGCGAAGCCGGATCGGCGAAAGCGTCTCCACTTCCTTGGCTTCCAGCGCCATCAGGATCTCTTCCGTGTTGGCAAACACGCGTCCCTCACCCTTGCCGCCCTTCTTGGCCTTGGTCAGGTAGTAGAGTCCCAGCACCATGTCCTGCGTGGGCACGGTAATCGGATGCCCCGAGGCCGGCGACAGAATATTGTGCGAGGCCAGCATCAGCACGCTGGCTTCGATCTGCGCCTCGGGCGAAAGAGGAATATGCACCGCCATCTGATCGCCGTCGAAGTCTGCGTTGAACGCCGTGCAGACCAGCGGGTGAATCTTGATGGCCTTGCCCTCCACCAGCACCGGCTCAAAAGCCTGAATACCCAGCCTGTGAAGCGTAGGTGCGCGGTTCAGCAGCACCGGGTGGTCCTTGATGACTTCTTCAAGGATGTCCCACACCACCGGCTCCTGCATCTCCACCATCTCTTTGGCCTGCTTGATGGTTGTGCAATGGCCCGTCTGTTCCAGGCGATGATAGATAAACGGCTTGAACAACTCCAGCGCCATCTTCTTCGGCAGCCCGCACTGGTGCAGCTTCAGCTCCGGCCCCACCACGATGACGGAACGGCCTGAGTAGTCCACGCGCTTGCCGAGAAGATTCTGACGGAAGCGGCCCTGCTTGCCCTTGAGCGTATCGCTCAACGACTTCAGCGGCCGGTTGTTGGCGCCGCGCAGCACGCGGCCGCGGCGGCCGTTGTCAAACAGCGCGTCCACTGCTTCCTGCAGCATGCGCTTCTCGTTGCGCACAATCACTTCCGGCGCGTGCAGGTCCATCAGCTTCTTCAACCGGTTGTTGCGGTTGATCACGCGGCGATACAAATCGTTCAGATCAGAGGTCGCAAAGCGTCCGCCATCCAGTGGCACCAGCGGCCGCAGCTCTGGCGGAATTACCGGCAGCACATCCAGAATCATCCACTGCGGCTTGTTGTTGCTCTTGCGGAATGCTTCCACGACCTTCAGCCGCTTGGCGTATTTCAGCTTCTTCTGCGCCGAGGTCTCGGTCTTCATCCGCTCGCGCAGCTCAATGCCCAGTTCGTCGATCTGTACGCGCTTGAGCAGTTCCTTGATCGCTTCGGCGCCCATCATGGCCTTGAAGCCGGAAGGACGGAACTGCTGATCCAGTTCGCGGAACTTGGCTTCGTCCTTGATGATCTCGCGTTCCTTCACCGGAGCGTCGCCCGGATCGACCACCACATAGGACTCGAAGTAAAGAATGCTCTCCAGATCGCGCAGCGAAATGTCAAGCAAGTCGCCGATGCGCGAAGGCAGGCCCTTGAAGAACCAGACATGAGAACAAGGAGACGCCAGCTCAATGTGCCCCATGCGCTCGCGGCGCACCTTGCTCACCGTCACTTCCACGCCGCACTTGTCGCAGATCACGCCGCGGTGCTTCATGCGCTTGTACTTGCCGCACAGGCACTCCCAGTCGGTCACCGGTCCAAAGATGCGCGCGCAGAACAATCCGTCGCGCTCCGGCTTGAAGGTGCGATAGTTGATGGTCTCCGGCTTGGTAACCTCACCATGCGACCAGCTGCGGATCTTCTCCGGCGATGCCAGCATGATGCGGATTGCGTCAAAGTCGGTAATGGGACTGGTAAGCTCAAACGGGTTCGAACGGAACAAGGCGACCCTCCTTGGCGGGCCTTTCGGCGCCTGCCGCGGCTGTTCCCGGGATTCTTGATGGATCCTTCCTTCCCGGGAAGCGGTGTTTGCCGCTTTCAAGAAGGACCCTGAAAAAACTCAACTACTAACTTCTAGCCTCTAGCTACTAGCCTTCTTCTTGCTATCGTCGAAATGCCGTGAAACGAACCGGCAGCACGTCACGCAAGAAGCTGGGGACTGGCAGCTAGAAGCTGTTTTCAATCGGCAACCGCCGCCACTTCCGGCGCGGGCAGCTTCTTCACCAGGTCCGCGCGCTTGATCAGCTCCACGTCCAGGCACAGCGACTGCAATTCGCGAATCAGCACGTTGAACGATTCCGGAACGCCCGGCTCGATCGCCGCCTCGCCCTTCACGATGGCCTCATAAATCTTCGTTCGGCCATACACATCGTCCGACTTCGCCGTCAACAGCTCCTGCAGGATGTATGCGGCGCCATAAGCCTCTAACGCCCAAACTTCCATCTCACCGAAACGCTGCCCGCCGAACTGCGCCTTGCCGCCCAGCGGCTGCTGCGTAATCAGCGAGTACGGCCCAATCGACCGTGCGTGAATCTTGTCGTCCACCAGGTGCGACAGCTTCAGCATGTAGATGTAGCCCACCGTCACCGGCTGCTCGAACTGTTCGCCGGTCATGCCGTCGTACAGAGCCGTCTTGCCCGATGAAGGTAAGCCGGCCGAAGCCAGCAGCGCCTTGATCTCGCTCTCCTGCGCTCCGTCGAAGACCGCCGTCCCGAACCAGATGCCGCGCTTCATGCCGGCTCCAACGCGAAGCAGCATCTCGTCGTCCAGTTCCAACAACTGGCGCAGCGTTGCGGTTCCGGCGAACTCCTTCTTCATCAGTTCGCGCGTGTACGCCGCATCCGTGTTGGCGGCGATCAGCTCGGCAATCCTCTCGCCCAGCACATGCGCGGCCCAGCCCAGGTGTGTTTCCAGCACCTGGCCCACGTTCATACGGGAAGGCACGCCCAGCGGATTCAGCACAATCTCCACCGGCGTTCCATCGGGCAGATACGGCATGTCCTCTTCGGGAAGAATGCGCGCGATCACGCCCTTGTTGCCGTGGCGGCCGGCCATCTTATCGCCCACGGAAAGCTTGCGCTTCATGGCGATGTAGACCTTCACCATCTTGATCACGCCTGGAGGCAGTTCGTCCCCCTTCTGCAGCTTGGCGATCTTCTCATTGGTGATCTTGCGCAGCACTTCGATCTGCCGCGAAGTCATCTCCTCGATTTCGTCGATCTGCTCGTTGACGCGAGGGTCCTTGTCGGCGTAGCGGATACGCTTCAGGTTCTTGGTCGAAATCCGCTCGATGATATCGCGGTCCAGAATCGCTGCCTTGGTCAGCAGGCGCTTGTTGGTCCGCTCGTCGTGCAGGTCGGCCAGGACTTCCTTGCCGCCCAGGATGCCTTCCAGGCGCTTTAGCCGCTCGTCGGTCAGAATGCGGATCTCGTCGCCCAGGTTCTTTTCCAGCTTGGCCACATATTCGGCCTCGATCAGCTTGGCGCGCTCATCCTTCTCCTGCCCCTTGCGGCTGAAGATGCGCACATCCACCACCGTGCCCTCGATGCCCGGAGGGCAGGTCAGCGAAGCGTCGCGCACATCCCCGGCCTTTTCGCCGAAGATGGCCCGCAGCAGCTTCTCTTCCGGTGTCAGCTGGGTTTCGCCCTTCGGCGTCACCTTGCCCACCAGAATGTCGCCGTGCTTGATCTGGGCGCCGATGCGGATCACGCCGCTCTCGTCCAGGTCGCGCAGAGCATGTTCGCTCACGTTGGGAATGTCGCGCGTAATCTCCTCGGGTCCCAGTTTCGTGTCACGGGCCTCGATCTCGAACTCCTCGATGTGCACGGAGGTGTAATAGTCCTCGCGCACCAGCTTTTCGCTGATGAGGATAGCGTCCTCGAAGTTATACCCGCGCCAGGGCATGAAGGCCACCAGCACGTTGCGTCCCAGCGCCAGTTCGCCCTGTTCCGTGCAAGGTCCGTCGGCAATCACCTGACCCTTTACCACACGGTCGCCCTCCCGCACCACCGGCTTCTGGTTGATGCAGGTGTTCTGGTTCGACCGCTTGAACTTGATCAGCTGATAGATGTCCGATCCCACTTCGCGCGAAAGCTGTGTCGGGTGATGTTCGCCCTCCACGCGCACGATAATCCGCTCGGAATCCACCGAGTCCACAAGACCGTTGCGTTTGGCCAGAATCACGGCGCCCGAGTCGCGTGCCGTCACCCCCTCCATGCCGGTTCCCACCAGCGGTGCCTCTGCCACCAGCAGCGGCACGCTCTGGCGCTGCATGTTGGCGCCCATCAGCGCGCGGTTCGCATCGTCGTGCTCCAGGAACGGCACCAGCGACGCGGCCACTGAAACCAGTTGCTTCGGGCTCACGTCGATGTAGTCCACCTCGGCCCGGTTCACCAGCACAAAGTTACCCTGCCGCCGCGCGTTCACAAGGTCTTCGGTAATCTCGCCCTTGTCGTTGAACTCGATGTTGGCCTGCGCAATGGTGTGCTTGTCCTCTTCCCATGCGGAAAGATAGAAGCTGAAGGGAATATGATCGATCGGCCGTTTGCCCGCCTTCTTCAGCGCCGCATTCAGCCGCCCTGCTTCTTCCTTCTCGATGTGATCGCCCACCCGCAGGCCGCTCTCGCCGGCGTTGGAAATCTCCACGTAGTCCAGAATCCGCGAGTCCTTCACCTTGCGATATGGCGACTCGATGAATCCGTACTCGTTGATCCGCGCAAAGCAGCTCAGCGAGCTGATCAGTCCGATGTTCGGACCTTCCGGCGTCTCAATCGGGCAGATGCGCCCGTAGTGCGTGGGGTGCACGTCGCGCACCTCGAAGCCCGCACGCTCTCGTGACAGACCGCCCGGTCCAAGTGCCGAAAGGCGCCTCTTGTGGGTGATCTCCGACAGCGGATTGGTCTGGTCCATGAACTGCGACAACTGCGACGAACCGAAGAACTCGCGGATGGCCGCCATCACCGGCTTGGCGTTGATCAGGTCGTGCGGCATGGCCGTCGACAACTCCTGATACACGCTCATCTTTTCCTTGATGGCCCGCTCCATGCGCACCAGTCCGATGCGGAACTGGTTTTCCATCAGCTCGCCCACCGCGCGCACGCGGCGGTTGCCCAGGTGATCGATGTCGTCCACCATGCCGATGTTCTTGCGCAGCTTCAGCAGGTACCGGATGGTCGCGTAGAAATCCTCCGGTGTCAGGGTGCGGTGATCCAGATGGGTCGCATCCTGGTTCTCGTAGAGCTTGATGTTGAATTTCAGCCGGCCCACGCGCGAAAAATCGTATTTGCGCGCGTCGAAGAACATGCCCTCGAACAAGGCCGTCGCCGTGTCCAGCGTTGGCGGATCGCCCGGCCGCAGCTTGCGGTAAATTTCGATCAGAGCCTCTTCTGGCTTCCTGACCGAGTCGCGCTTCAGCGTGTTGGTGATGATGTTGCCTACATCGTCGCGCTCCGGAAAGAACACCTCGAAGCTCGTCGCCCCGCTCGAAAGCACCTTGTGCAGACGGTCGGCGGTCAACTCCACGTTGGCCTCCACCACCACTTCGCCGGTCGCCAGATCCACCACGTCGGCCGCGGTCAGCGCGCCATCCAGTTCCGCAGCTTCCACCTCGATCCGGTTGATCGCCGCGGCACGAATCGCCTTCAGCGTGTGCGGCGTAATCTTGCGCCCCGAGAATGCAATCTCCACGCCGTTATGAACCACGGCGTGCGCCGGTTTTGCGCCCACCAGGTGCGTGTTGGCCTTCACGTCCTCCGGCACCGCCCAGTGCAGCTTCCCGTCGGCAATATGAAGCCGGTCCACGGTGTAAAAAGTCTTGAGTATTTCCTCATCCGAGCGCAGTCCAAGCGCGCGCAGGAAGATGGTGCCCAGGAACTTGCGCTTGCGGTCGATGCGCACGTAGAGCGTGTTCTTCTGGTCGTACTCGAACTCCACCCACGAACCGCGATAGGGAATAATCTTGCCCAGAAAATACGTGCGGTTGTTTGCCGTCTCAAAAAAGACGCCCGGAGAGCGGTGCAACTGGGAAACGATCACGCGCTCGGTGCCGTTCACGATGAAGGTGCCATTCGGCGTCATCAGCGGAATATCGCCGAAAAACACCTCCTGCTCCTTGATGTCGCGAATGGACTTGTTGCCGGTCTCGGCGTCCTTCTCGTAAATGGTCAGGCGCACCGTGACCTTCAACGGCGCGGAGAAGGTCATGCCCCGCTCCTCGCACTCCTGCTGGTCGTACTTCAACTGCAGGCTCACCGGGTCGCCGCACTTGTTGCAGAAGTCAGGCGTGTTCTTGTTGTACGTTCCGCACTTCTGGCAGAGCACATCGCCTGGAAGGAACGGATCGGTGATCACCATCGCCCCGCAATGCACGCAAGCCGTGCGCAGGTGGTGCAGCCCTTTCAAGTGGCCGCACTTGCACTCCCAGTTGCCGATCGAAAAGTCCACGAAGTCCAACTGCGAGATGCCGCGAAAGTCGGTAATCGGGAAGACCGAGACAAACACCGACTGCAAGCCGGAGTCGTCCCGCTCGTTGGGCAGTTTGTCCATCTGCAGAAAACGTTCATACGAACGCCTCTGCACTTCAATCAGGTTGGGAATCTGGGTTGCGGTGGGAATCTTTGAAAAATCGAGCCGGCTGCGTAAAGCGCGCTTCTCGTTGGGCATGTTCACTCCTGAGGCTCGTCACACCGGCGCCGCCGAACAATCACGGCCAAATCCGGGCCAACGCCCGAGTCTCTTCGGCGCCGGCTAATTACGTTACGGTAAGTAAGTCAAAAATCCAGACTGGCGCACTGCGCAATTCCAGTCTTCACCCGTTCGCTCAGCCAGGGCCATGAGCATGCTTGGTCGGTTCGTGACAGTTGCGTCAAAATCGCGATATGGGCATTGCCGCACATTCGGCAAGTGCGCTAGACTGCGCACAAACGAGGAAGCAGGCGCAACGGTTATTGCCGTGCTGTGTACCTATGCGCAAAAAGCCAGATGTCGCCTGAAAGGCGCTACCTGCTGCGGTCGGGAGACACAAAAAGCCCGTAAGGACGCAATGCCTCACGAGCGCGGCCTGTTGCCTGTGCCCCCATCCGAATTCTGAACCCTGCTCTCGCCGATCCCAAAGCTCGCTTCTGCCGCTCGCCCGCCAGCCACTTGCCACTCGTCAACGGAGAACCCCAGCCAACCCCGTTAACCCTTTGGCACTACGGCATTTAACCACCGCTGCGCGCCCGCTTCCAGAGTGCTTGGCCCTACTCTGACAGACCGGCGCTTGCGTGCCATTCCACAATGCTCAAGACGCGCCGTCCAGCTCCCGCTCCATTCCATAAAAACCGGAAAGAGCCGAAAAGACGCGCAACGATTATCGTAACGCGTCCCGGCTGCGCTTGCAAGTTTCTTACTTGATCTCGATCGTTGCGATCCCTTCGAACTTTTTCCGGATCGCCTCGGCCTCGTCCTTGGTCGCGCTCTCCTTGATCGCCTTCGGAGCCCCATCCACCAGGTCCTTGGCTTCCTTCAGACCCAGCGACGTAACCTCGCGTACAGCCTTGATGGTGTTGATCTTGTTGGCGCCAAAGTCCTTCAGAATCACTGCGAACTCGGTCTTCTCCTCAACTGCCGGAGCTGCCGCGCCCCCACCCGCCGCCACTGCTACCGGAGCCGCGGCCGCGGCCGAAACCCCAAGCCGCTCTTCCAGCTTCTTCACCAAAGCCGCCGCTTCCAGAAGGCTCAGGCCTACAATTTGCTCTTCCAACTGCACCAGATCCGCCATGTTCATCTCCAATCAGAATCGTTTGAATTCGTTTTCCCGGCCCCAGACCCAAAGTGGAAGTTTCCGATGCGCCAGACCCGCGCCCTTCCCGCCTGTTCTCGAGCCAAATCCTTGTTGCAAAACACGCCCACCCGCAGGGGGTAGGCGCCCGGAACTGGGCTTTACGCCGCCGCTCCGGCAAACTTCTCTTTCTCTACTCCCTGGCCCAACACCACGGCCAGGTCGCGGCCCGTGGCATTCAGCACCGTCGCCAGCCGCTGCGCCGGCGAATTGATCAGGAACAGAAGCTTTGCGAACAGCTCTTCCTTGCCCGGCATGGTCGCCAGGGCCTTCACTTCTTCCACGTTCAGAAGCTTGCCGTCCACAATTCCCAGCTTGAACTGGAACTCCGCGTTGTCCTTCGCCCACTTGGCAAAGACCTTGGCCAGCGCCACCGGATCGCCCGAGGTAAAGGCCACCGAGTTCACGCCCTTCAGCCCCTTCAGTGCAGCTTCAACCCGCGTGCCCTCGCCAGAAATGGCGGCCAGCTTGTTCTTCACCACCCGGTATTTGCCGCCCGCCTCGCGAACCACCTTGCGCAGCGCAAAGTCCTGCGCCACCGTCAGCTTGGCGAATGTGCCGATGATCGCTGTCGTCGAAGTCTCCAGCTCACTGGCCAGCAACTGCACCTTTTCCGTCTTTTTCGCTCTTGAAATCGCCATCGTCCTGCTCCATGCAGAGATCAGGGTTCAGAGATCAGGGATCAGCACGAGAAGCATCCGATCCTTGTCCGCTGTTTCCTGGTCCCTTTCCTCGCCCTCAACGGGCGCTCTGTCGCGAATCCTGTTTCCAATGTCTTCGGGCCAGGCACAATCGCCGATCCGATCATCGAGTCAACTGATCTCTGATCCTTGACCCCTAATCTCTGTCGTTAACGCTTGCCGGACGCTTCCGCGACCGCCGCATCCAGTGGCACCCCGGGCCCCATCGTCGAGCTCAGCGTCACGCTCTTGATGTACTTGCCCTTGGCCGCCGAAGGCTTGCTGCGCACAATCGCGCCAATCACAGCCGAAGCGTTGTCAACCAACTTCTGCGGGTCAAAGCTCAACTTGCCCACCGGCACATGCACCAGGCTGGTCTTGTCAGCGCGATACTCCACCTTGCCGGCCTTGATCTCTTTTACCGCCGCCGCCACGTCCATCGTTACTGTTCCGGTCTTGGGATTCGGCATCAGTCCCTTCGGTCCCAGAACCTTGCCCAGACGGCCCACCACCTTCATCATGTCCGGCGTTGCAATCAGCGCATCGAAGGCGGTCCAGTTTTCTTTCTGGATCTTCTCCACCATCTCCTCGCCGCCTACAAAGTCCGCGCCGGCCGCGGTGGCGTCTTTCTGGCGGTCGCCCGTGGCAATCACGGCTACAACCTTCGTCTTGCCCAGACCGTGCGGCAGAACCACTGTCCCGCGAACCATCTGGTCGGCATGGCGTGTGTCTACTCCCAGGCGCATCGTCAGGTCGACGGTCTCGTCGAACTTCGCATACTTCACCTGCTTGAGCAGCCCCACGGCCTCTGGTAACGCATACGCCGGCTTGGTCACAGCCGCGCGCGCCTTCACAATGTTTTTGCTGTCTTTTCCTGCCACATTTCCCTCGTCTCCCACCGCCCCTGCCAGCCCCGCATTGCGGGGAACCTGGAAGTGTTGGCCGCGCGGGCAATCCTTCATGCCATGCGAACAACGTCCTCGAACAGGTTCAGGAACCGTGGTGCCTATGACAGTCCAGGGATTTCCCTGGACGCATCTATGAATGATATCCAAACGGTGAAAGAATTGCAACCGTCGCCTCGGGAACAATTGCCTGCGCAAGTTTCATCCGTTCCGTGCCCAAGGCCCGCAATGTTCAGAATTCAGACGCCGTGTTTCGAAGATAAGATAAATCGATTCAGAAGAGAACAAGAACCAAATCACTCAAGAAGATTCCATTATTTAGTCTAGATTTTGGTTGACTCTGTCACTTTTTGCATCATATCTTAGCTGTCAATCTGCAATCTGGATAGCAAGCTGCATGACGCACAAGTTGTAGCCAAGCCGCAATTGGTGGCATGGCTAACAATTTGCGGCGCGGCTCACAATTTAGCTCACAATTTTTGGAGGCTCCAATGTTCCGGAATAGGTTCCTTTCTTCTGGTCGTCGGATTGGTGCGGCTGTTTGCCTTTCCGTGATCACATTGTTTGCAGCGTTCAGCCTGTCCGGTTGCGGAGGCAGCTCCAACCCCGTAAGCGTTGCGGTGACGGCGACGGCGACTACGGTGGATGGCAAGGATACCGTAACGCTAACCGCGACCGTTACGAACGACAGCAACGCAGACGGAGTCACATGGGCCGCGAGCGGCGGAACCCTTTCCGACAACACGACCACGTCGGTGACCTTTACTGCGCCCGCAGCCACCACTTCAGCGCAGACTGTGACCATCACGGCCACTTCAGTGGCCGACACCTCAAAAACCGCCACCATTACGCTGACAGTGCCGGCGCTGTTGGCGAACTCCACCACCACCCAGCAGTTGACGGGCCAGGTGGGGTCGGCGTATTCGGTGCAGCTGACCGTCTCGGGCGGCATTTCCCCGTACACTTGGAAGCTGGATCCCGCGAGCGGCCCGCTTCCGGCAGGCTGGACCATCAGCACGTCCGGCGTGTTGTCCGGTCCAATCCCCACCAGCGGACAGGCGGCGGCCTACAATTTCACCGTCGATGTAACTGACTCCGGCTCACCCACGGCGCTGAGCACGACGCTCTCGCTGACTTTGACCATCAATCCGGCGCCGACGATCACTTTTCCGGCATCGGCCACGCTTGCCGCGGGGACATATAACGTTGTCTACACAGGCGCGAGCGTAGCTGCCACGGGCGGCGCGGGTGCGCTTACCTACAGTCTGGCCAGCGGCTCCCTGCCTTTCGGGTTGAGCCTGAACCCAGGCACCGGCGCGATTGCCGGAACGCCAACCACGGCCGCCTCCGTGGGCACATTCCCCTTTACCGTCAAGGCCATCGATGGTTATGGGGACTCGGCGACCTCTCCGCAGTACACCATCGTGGTCAGTTATCCGCAGCTCACGATCTCCACGGCGACCACGCTGCCGGAAGGCTATGGCGGAACGGCCTATTCACAAACGCTGGCGGCTTCGGGCGGTTCCGGCGCCGGTTACGGTTGGACAGTGACGTCCGGCGCCAGCAGCCTCTCAGCCGTCGGACTGGGCGTCTCCAGCGCCGGCGTCGTCTCTGGAACCACGCCCATTGCCGGCAGCGCCAGCTTTACCGTCAAGGTGACGGACTCGGCCAACAACACAGCCAGCCAAACCTTCTCCGTCACCATCGGCGCGGGATTGACTATCACCACGGCCACCACACTGCCTGAAGGGTATGCGGGAACGGCGTATTCGACCACCCTTGCGACCTCGGGCGGCACGAGCCAGGGACTGACCTGGACGGTCACAGCGGGCGCCAGCAGCCTGACGGCGGTCGGCCTGAGCGTCTCCAGCGCCGGCGTTGTCTCCGGAGCTACGCCCATTGCCGGCAGCGCCAGCTTCACTGTAAAGGTGACAGATTCCGGTGGAAACACTGCCAGCCAGGCTTTTTCTGTCACCATCGGCGCGGGATTGACCATCACGACAGCCGCAACGCTGCCATCCGGTTACGCGGGGACAGCCTATTCGACGACGTTGGCGACCTCCGGCGGCACAGGCCAGGGACTGACCTGGACGGTCACTTCCGGCGCCAGCAGCTTGACGGCGGTGGGCCTGAGTGTCTCCGGCTCCGGAGTTGTTTCCGGAACCACGCCCATTGCGGGCAGCGCCACCTTTACCGTCAAGGTAACGGATTCGGCTAACAACACCGCCAGCCAGACCTTCTCCGTGACCATCGGCACGGGACTGACCATCACTACGGCAGCTACCTTGCCCGAGGGATACGTTGGAACGGCCTACTCGGTGACCCTGCAGACCGAAGGCGGCACGGGCCAGGGACTGACCTGGACGGTCACTTCCGGCGCCAGCAGCTTGACGGCGGTGGGCCTCAGCGTCTCCAGCGCCGGAGTTGTTTCTGGAGCTACTCCCATTGCCGGCAGCGCCAGCTTCGCTGTAAAGGTGGCAGATTCTGGTGGAAACACGACCAGCCAGACTTTCTCCGTCACCATCGGCGCGCAACTGACCATCACTACCGCAGCAACGCTGCCCGAGGGATATGTGGGTACGGCCTACTCGACCGCCCTCGTAACTTCCGGCGGTTCGGGCCAGGGCTTGAACTGGACGGTCACTTCCGGCGCAAGCAGCCTCTCGGCTGTCGGACTGAGCGTCTCCAGCGCCGGAGTGGTTTCCGGCTCCGCACCAATCGCGGGCAGCGCCAGCTTTACCGTCAAGGTCACGGACTCGGCCAACAACACAGCCAGCCAGACCTTCTCCGTCACCATCGGCGCGGGGCTAATCATCACTACGACCGCCACACTGCCGACCGGCTATGTGGGGACGGCCTATTCCACCAATCTGGCGACCTCGGGCGGCACGGGCCAGGGCTTGACCTGGACCGTCACTTCCGGCGCAAGCAGCCTCTCGGCCGTCGGCCTGAGCGTGTCCGGCTCCGGAGTTGTTTCCGGAACCACGCCGGTCGCAGGCAGCGCGAGCTTTACCGTCAAGGTCACGGATTCGGCTGGGAACACAACCAGCCGAACCTTCTCCGTCACCATCAACGCAGCACTAACCATCACCACTTCCGCGACACTGCCTGAGGGGTATGTTGGAACGGCCTATTCGCAGGCTCTCACGACTTCCGGCGGTTCGGGTCAGGGCTTGACCTGGACCGTCACTTCCGGCGCAAGCAGCCTCTCGGCTGTCGGACTGAGCGTGTCCGGCGCCGGAGTCGTTTCTGGAGCTACTCCCATTGCCGGCAGCGCAAGCTTTGCCGTCAAGGTCACGGACTCAGCCAACAATTCGGCCAGCCAAACCTTCTCCGTCACCGTCGGCGCGCAACTGACCATCACTACCGCAGCAACACTGCCTGAGGGGTATGTGGGTACCGCATACTCGACCGCCCTGGCAACTTCCGGCGGCTCGGGCCAGAGCTTGACCTGGACGGTCACTTCCGGCGCAAGCAGCCTCTCGGCCGTCGGCCTGGGCGTGTCCGGCGCCGGAGTCGTTTCTGGAGCTACTCCCATTGCCGGCAGCGCAAGCTTTACCGTCAAGGTGACGGATTCGGCCAACAACACCGCCAGCCAAACCTTCTCCGTCACCATCGGCGCGGGGCTAATCATCACTACAGCCGCCACACTGCCGACCGGTTATGTGGGGACGGCCTATTCCACGAGCCTGGCGACCTCCGGCGGCACGGGTCAGGGCCTGACCTGGACGGTCACTTCCGGCGCCAGCAGCCTGACGGCGGTCGGCCTGAGCGTGTCCGGCGCCGGAGTTGTTTCCGGAACCACGCCGGTCGCAGGCAGCGCGAGCTTTACCGTCAAGGTAACGGACTCGGCCAACAACACCGCCAGCCAGACTTTCTCTGTCACCATCAACGCAGCACTAGCCATTACCAGCCCGACCACGCTCCCGGCAGGTTATGTTGGAACGGCTTATTCGCAAGCTCTCACGACCTCGGGCGGTTCAGGTCAGGGCCTGACCTGGACGGTCACTTCCGGCGCCAGCAGCCTCTCGGCCGTCGGTCTGAGCGTGTCCAGCGCCGGCGTTGTCTCCGGTTCCTCGCCTATTGGAGGCAGCGCGAGCTTTGCTGTCAAGGTCACGGACTCGGCCAACAACACGGCCAGCCAAACCTTCTCCGTCACCATCGGCACGGGGCTGACCATCACCAGCGCCAACCCGCTCCCGGTGGGTTATGCGGGAACGGCTTATTCGGATACGTTGACGACCGCGGGCGGTTCGGGCCAGGGCCTGACCTGGACGGTCACTTCCGGCGCAAGCAGTCTCTCGGCCGTCGGACTGAGCGTGTCCAGCGGCGGAGTCGTCTCCGGCTCCTCGCCGATAGCCGGCACAGCCAGCTTTACTGTCAAGGTCACGGATTCGGCTTCGAACTCAAACACGGCCAGTTTCAACGTAACCATCAACGCCGGGCTGACCATCACCACCGCAGCCACGCTGCCAGTGGGCTACGCCGGAGTGTCCTATTCGGAGACCCTGGCGACCTCCGGCGGCACGGGTCAGGGCCTGACCTGGACGGTCACTTCCGGCGCAAGCAGCCTCTCGGCCGTCGGTCTGAGCGTATCGGGTTCCGGCGTGGTCTCAGGGACCACTCCGGTCGCGGGCAGTGCCAGCTTTACCGTCAAGGTCACGGATTCGGCCAACAACACAACCAGCCAAACCTTTTCCGTCACCATCAACGGAGCACTGACCATCACCAGCCCAACCACGCTTCCGGCAGGCAACGCTGGAGTGTCCTATTCGGATACCCTGACGACCTCCGGCGGTTCGGGTCAGGGCTTGAGTTGGACGGTCACTTCGGGCGCAAGCAGCCTCTCGGCCGTCGGACTGGGCGTATCCAGCGCCGGAGTCGTCTCTGGAACCACGCCCATTGCGGGCAGCGCCAGCTTTGCTGTCAAGGTCACGGACTCGGCCAACAACACAGCCAGCCAAACCTTCTCCGTCACCATCAACGCCGGCTCGCAGGTGAGCGGGCAAATCAATCTCATCAACTTCTGCGGCAACGGCAGCAGCTTTACGCTGCCCACCTTCACGGTGAGCATCAACGCAACTGGCGTGCAGCCGGTAACCACCGACCCCAACGGGAACTACTCGTTCGCGAGCGTACCGAATGGGACATACACCATCACTCCGTCGATGACGGGATCGAATCTGCCGGAGTACGAGTTCTATCCCGGCACGCTGGCCAACGTGGTCGTGGATAACAACTCCGTGAGTGGAGAAAACTTCGGCGTTTCGCTGGGTTATACAGTCTCCGGAACACTGAGCTACACCGGGTCCACGACGACTGGCCCGTTCTACGTGGAACTGAACAATAACAACTGCGGAGGCGGGGGCGCCTCCAACGGAACCACCATCACCGCGCCGGGAGCGTTCACCATTCGCGGCGTGGAGCCGGGCAGCTACACCCTGAACTCCTGGAGAGACATCCAGGGCTTTGGACAGCAGAACGCGTCTGACCCGACGGGCAGTGTGTCCAACCTCACGATTTCCAATGCCAGCCTGACGGGCGAGTCCGTGACTCTCGCCGATCCATCGGCGGTGACGCTCTCCACGGCGCCGACCCTCGGGGAAATTGACGGCTTCACCGATGGAGTGCTCATCAATTTCACCGCGCCCACCAACAGCAACGGAGTGGAGACTCCAACCTCCTACACCGTCCAATGGAACAACACCAATAGCTTCACCAGTCCGGCGGGAAGCCATAGCTTTGCGGCCTCGGGCGCAAACGGAAGCAATGTGTGGATTCTGAATTCGGCCAACGTAACCGGACTAACCCCCGGGGACTCCTACTACTTCCGCGTGCAGGGCGTGGCGGGCACTTCCACCAGCGCCTGGTCATCGACTGTGGGGCCCATAACACTGGCCGAGCAGACGGCGGCCAACACGATCACCGGCCAGGTGACCTTCACCGGAACGGCGAAGGGACCGCTTTACGTCGGTTTCTACGACCAGAACACGGGGCAGGCCTGGGCCACCCAGGTAGGCAGCAAGACAACGCCTCCCACAAGCCCTGCGTCCTACAACGTTGAGGTTCCCAACGGCACCTACGGCCTCTTCGCCATCATCGACCAGAACAACGACGGCCTGATCGATGCGGGCGACATCACCAATACCAACACCGGCAATGGTCCTCCTTCCGTGACCATCTCCGGCAACGCCACTGAGAATGTGACACTGCCCAGCACCAACAGCACTGTCGCGGTGACCACGCAGTACTCGCAATCGACGAGCGGCGGCAACACATCGAGCAATTACAACATCTCCCTCGAGGTGAGGGGGGGCATCAAGGAGCCGATAGCGGTTACGCTGACTTCGGGCCCCAATCTGATCAACCCGGTGGATATGGGCGCATGTGGCTCCAACTGCGGCAATCCGGAGTTCCAGTACAGCGCCAGTATCGGCGGCAATGTGCCGAAGGCGGGCGACAGCTACACCTTCACGGTAGCCTACAGCGATGGAACCACGGACACGACCGTGACCGGCGCGGTAACCGGGGTGCTGACTTCCAGCGCGCTTCCCACTCTCAGTTCGCCCACGGGCAGCGGCATTGGCTTTACTCCCAACTTCGACTGGACCTACCCGGCCAACGCAAGCAGCTACGTTTACCAGTTCTCGCTGTGCTGCGGCACCCACGGGACCATCTGGCGCATTCCGAGCAACAACTCCAATTCCAATGGTTTCACCAGCACGCAGGTCGTGCCACCGCTGGTCTGGGGCGTGGATCCGACGAACCCGAGCAACACGCCGTCGCCCGCAAGCCTGAGCGCCGGGACCTACTATGGCTGGTCGGTTCAATCACAGGACAGCAATGGTAATTTGGCGCAGGCGCAAATGAACTTCGAGACCCAGACGGGGCCGGTATCGCTGCCCGCGGCCAGCTCCAATCCTTTGCCGTCGGGCGTGGTTGGCGTAGCTTACTCGGGGGCCATCAACGCGTCAGGTGGCGCGGGGGGTGGCAACTATTACTTTGTGGTGAACGGCACCACCATTCCCACCAACAACAGCTATGCCAAGCCACCGAATACAGACGGGCTGACCTTCGCCAACTCCGGCGGCAACACGTTGTCGGTAGCCGGTACACCGTCCACGGCCGAATCGGTTTCCCTGACCATCGAGGTCATCGACACCACCAACCCCAGCGGCGACAATGCCACCATCACGTATACCGTGGTCGTCAGCAGTTCGGCGCCGCTAACTCTGACCGCGGCCGGCACTTTGGGGAACGCGGTCGTCGCCCTCCCCTTCGGTTCGGGGGTCGTGGCATCAGGTGGAAGCGGATCGGGCTACGTCTTCTCGGTGAATGGCACCGCAATCTCTACCAGCGGAACGCCTCTCAGTCTCGCCAACGGCCTGAGCGCCTCCAGTACGGGCGGCAGCATATTGACCATCAGCGGAACGCCCACCACGACGGCCAACGTCTCGTTTAACGTCTCTGTCGTCGACGGCGCGAGCAACACCGCCGGTCCAAACTCCTACACCGTCTACGTCACCAGTGGGCCGAACGGCAACAACAATAGCTACCTCAGCGGGACGTACGTCTGCGAATTGAACGGCCACCTCGACAAAGACGGAACACTCTGGGCATCTCTGTTCAGCTTCCAGGCAAATGGAAGCGCCGGCACCTTCACCAGCGGCATATTCGACTCCAACGGCAACAACACCACCGACTATCCGACAGAGGTGACGGGGACGGTGACCGGCACCTACAGCGTCGGCTCCGACAACAATGGGTTGGCGAGCTTTACCACCACTCCATCGGTGATAGGGTCGACTACCTCGCAGTGGGCGATTGCACTGACCAATTTCAGTGGCCCTACGGCCGCGGAGTTCCGCATGGTCGAGATCGACGACGTCGGCGCAACGCCTTCCGGGCACGTTGGTACAGCCGAGTGCTACCAGGCAACGACGAGCGCCTTCGCCTCCAGCACCATCAGCGGCAATGGCTTTGCCTTTGAACTGAATGGCGAGTCCCAGGCCGGCGGTGTGAGGATCACCGTTGGACGCTTCACCACCAGTTCCTCGGCTGAGACCGTCACCACAGGCGATATCGACCAGGCGAAGGGCATCCCCGTAGTATTGACGAACACAACCTTCACTGGCACCTATACCCTGCCCACTTCGCCCAGCTTTACAACCACGGGCCGCTACACGGCGGCCTTCACTGCAAGCAGCGGTACGGAAAATCTAGCCATCTACATCATCGATTCCGCCAGGATGTTCATGCTTGAAACTGATTCCGAGAAGGGTGTCGCGGTCGGACATGTGCGCACGCAGCAACAGACGTCGTACTCCGCGGCAAATATCGATGCGCCATTGGTCTTCTACGCGCAGGGGCTCACTTACAACGGAAGCAGCCTGACGGGATACTACGCATGGGCCGCTCAGGGAAGCGGCGACGGCGCCGGGAACATGACAATCAATGAGAGTTATAACGACGACAGCGGCGCCTATGTTTCCGGTACCGAGAACGGAACACTTCCGCTCACCTTCGACTCCTCAAACCCCGGCCGCGTTACGATGAACCCGGGTGGCGGCACGGATATGGTTTATATGTACCTTTACAACAACAACGCTGCCTTCGAAATGAATGTGAATACCAAATCCAGCGGCACCAGCAACGTGGATGCGGGCTATATGGATGCACAGACCCAGACCGCCTTTACCAATGACTCTGTGGCCGGCAATTACATGCTGGGCCAATTCCCGCCACTGAGCTCCACCGGTATCGCCAGTGTGGGTGAAATCGACAATGAAACCAACGGTAATTACACGCTCGACGGCACCACCGCCGGCGAGGGATTATTCGATTGGGATCAGTCTGAAACTGGCCTGACCTACACTTGGCTCTCAACCACCTACGGCGTCGCCTCGGCCTTAGCGAACGGATCGCCCGAGTCGACCTGCATTGACATCAGCTCGACAAAGTACGTCTGCATCAGCAACACAACGGTGGTTCCGGCAGTGCTGATCCTCCAGCAGTAATGCCGATGCAGCGGTAAAAGAGCGTTCTACCGCATGAGGCCCCGTCGCAAAGACGGGGCCTCACGCGCTTGCATCTCTCGAAAAGCGCGAAAGCTTCATCCCATCAGCGCGTGCCGTAGCCGCTTCCCTGACGCCTGCCAGCGCCGCACGATCTCGTAGACGATCACGGTTGCATATGTTACGGCGATCCATACGCACACTTCTTCGATGGGCAACCGGCTCCATGCCGTGATGCGCAGGCCCATCATTGCGGCATCCTGGAAGCCCCACCATCCATAGGGCACGCCCAGCGTGGCCTCCCAAAGCAGGCTGGTCAGCAGGATAATGAACTGCGTCAGGCTGAAGGCGCGCCAATTGATCACCGGCATCGCCGAAGGAAGCAGCGCCGCCGAAGGTCCCAGAGCGCCGATCACAAGAAAGGTGAAGTAGCTGGGAAAGCCAGGCTCCCTGACTTGAGTCCACCTGTACAGGATGGCTGCGCCGATCAGCGCAACGGCCCATACCGCGGACTGCGGGTGAAAGCGGAGCAAACGGTCGAACTGCGCTCGCTCCCTGGCGTCTGAAGGGATGCGATAAGCCGCCAGCCAATACTCATCCAGCCAGATATACATCAGCAGCACCGCTACGAATCCGGTGAAATAGAAGAAATACTCCTCGATAGGTACACCGCCGCCCAGGGCCGGTGCCGTGATACGCAATGTGGCGCCCGGATTCGGGAATTCGAAAAAGGATCGAGCAAAGAAGAAGTCCAGAGCGGCCCCCATCGGAAACAGGATGGCAATGGTGCGTGCGAAAGCCCTTTTCGATATCTTCACGCCCTCCTGCGGCGCCAGCCATGCGCCGATTGCGACGATTGGCACGATAAACAGAAGCAGGCTGACGGTGTACCCGTAAGGGGTCGGGTTAGCCGCCGATGCGCCGGCTCCGGCCGGCGTCCGCACGGTATGAAGCGTCAGCGCCGCGGGAATAGCAATCATGCCCAGCATGGCCATCACCAGCCGAAAACTGGTCTGCGGCGAATCGGGACCGGGAAGACTTGGCATTCTGCACCCTCCTCCAATGGCGATCGGATTCCGAAATATGTGAAATATACCACCGACCGCGCAGAGCCTCTGCATTGGTCTTTCCCCCCGCAACCCTTTTGTGTCACACTTGCACCCATGGGAAGCAAAGACAAAGGCAGGAAGGAAGTCAAGAAGGCGCCGAAACCCAAACCTAAACCAGAACCCGGCCGCAAGCGCGAAGGGTTCACCCCAGCCCCGCCGAAATAGGGGAACTCCTGTAGTTTGCCCCCTCCGGCGCGCCACAAATCGCACAATGCAACAAGGCCCTCCCTGTTGGTGGAGGGCCTCGCTGCATTGTGAAGGCGCATGAGTCCGCTGCCGTCCAACCCCATCGACGCAACGAACTCGTATTCTCGTGTTTTTCCCTCTCTCTGAACGGACAACCCGCCTTACGTACTCATCCGTGTCGCTTCTCTTTCCGCACCCGCCGAATCGATTCGCCCCGGAGGCGGTCTACAGCGGTTCTCCTATTGCTGTACCCCGAATCCACTGCCCTCAAGCGGCTTTTTCCTTAAGGAAAAGCCGCCTTGCACAGTATGACGAGGGCACGTGAATGGGAGAACTGCTCTAATCTCAAAGAAGAACCTGACCAAAGGGGAAATCCCGTGCCGTGGAAGCGTACCGCAACACTGATTGCCGCCGCCATATTCGCAACCGCCGCCTGGAGCCAACAACCTGACCTCCCATCGGACCGGCAACCAGACCAGGCCCTCCCCAATTCTGCCCATGCCCCCGCCGACCTCTCAGCCTTCCCATCCCCTCTGCCTGCCATTGCCCCGCCCGGCCGTCCCGCTGTGGGCCTGGCGCTCGAGGGCGGCGGCGCCCTCGGCCTGGCGCACATTGGAGTGATCCAGTGGTTCGAGGAGCATCGCATCCCCATTGACCGTCTGGCCGGAACCAGCATGGGCGCCCTCGTCGGCGCGGTCTACTCCACCGGCAGCACTCCCGCCGAAATGCGCGCCCTGGCCGTCAGTGACGCTTTCACCTCCGTCTTCACCCTGCGAACACCTTACGTCGACTCAAGCTTCCGTCGCCGTCAGGACCGCCGCCAGAACCCCGCCGCAATCACCATCGGTCTCAAGCACGGTCCCGGCGTGCGCAACGCCCTGTTCTCTGACCGCGGCATCGATGCGTTCCTCACCACCAACCTTCTCGCCTATAACCGCCAGCCACTGGATTTCAACCGCTTTCCCATTCCTTTCCGCTGCGTGGCCACTGACCTCAACACTCTCAAGGCCGTTACCTTCGCCGCCGGACCGCTGCCCCAGGCTGTCCGCGCCTCCATAGCCATCCCCGGCGTCTTCACGCCCGTCCAGGACCACAACGGCCACTACCTCGCTGACGGCGGCATCCTCGACAATTTGCCCACCGATGTCCTCCGCCACGACCTGCAAGCCGATATCGTCATCGCCGTCCGCCTGGAAGACGCTCCCCTCGCCGGCATCGATGTCTCTTCCGTCGTCGGCGTGCTCAACCGCGCCTTCTCCGCTGGCATTGTGCAAAATGTCGACCGCGCCGAGCGCCTCGCCGATGTCGTCGTCACCGTCCCTGTCGCCCGCTTCTCCTCCACCGACTACGCCAAAGGAAACGAGCTCATCGATGCTGGCTACAAGGCCGCGGAGGCGAATCGCGACGCCTTGCTCCGCTATGCCCTCGATGATCGGGGCTGGAAAGCTTACCTCGCCGCGCGCGACCTCCGCCGTCTCGCGCAGCCCGGCATCCTGCGCCAGGTCCGCGTCAGCGGCGGCCTGTCCGGCGCCCAGCTTCAAGTCCTCCGCGATCTGAAGCCCCTCCAGGATCAGCCAATCTCGCCCGCCAAGACCCTCGATGCGTTGAAACCTATCCAGTCAAACGGCGAATACAGCGCAACCTACCAGACCTTCGGCCCGCCTTCTGCCGCCTTTGGCGCCACGCCTCCCACCACCGCCAATCAAGGCGCAAACGGCCCGGACACCGGTATTCTTGTCCATCTCACCGAAGATCCTACTGGACCGCCCTATCTCCTTATCGGCCCCGATCTGGCTGCGGAAACCTCCAACATTACGCGCATGGAACTCGACCTCCGCCTCGTTGACCAGGACCTCGGCGGATTCGGCTCCGAACTCCGCGCCAACGCCCAGGTTGGCTTCATGACTGTTCTCAACGCCGAATACTACCGCCTCCTCAGCCCCAACGGCTTCTTCCTCGAACCCCGCGCCGGAATCCTCCGCGAGCCCGTCTACATCTGGGCCAACCAGAAGCGCGTCGCCGAGCGCCTCCAGCAAAACCTCGACGCCGGCATCGAGGCTGGCCGCACCTTCAGCAATTCCCTCCAAATCTCCGCCGAGTGGCGCGCCGAGGACACGCGCTGGAGCCTGACCACCGGCACCGGCGGCGGTCCCTATCTCTCCGGAACTGCCCAGACAGGCCTGCTCCACATCAACATTGATAAGGAAACCTCCGGCTCCGTCTCCCCCCAGGGATTCCGTCTGAACGCCTCCGCCGGCGCCCTCTACCATGCCGAAGCAAGCAGCAATGCCCCTCTCGTCATGCTCTCCACTGCCCACACCTGGCTTTGGAAGGAACGCAATATTTTTGGCCTCACCGCGGATATCAATTCCTATCTCCGCGCCAATGTCGCCCAGCCTTACCGTTTCACCCTCGGCGGCCCGCGCCGTCTCTCCGCTTCATCCTTCGACGAGTACCGCGGCACTGACACCTACCTGGCCCGCGCCGGTTATCTCCGTCGCCTCGCGGCACTCCCCACCGGCCTTGGACAGGGCCTTTACGGCATCCTCGGCTACGAGGCCGGCGAGGTCTGGTCCCCTGAGGCCCGCGCCATCCTCCGGCAGGACGGAACCGCCGGACTGGTCGCGGCTACCCCCCTCGGCACCATCTCCTTCGGCGCCTCCGTTGGCGACGCTGGACACCGCAAAGTCTTCATTACCATCGGCCGGCTCTTCTAGGTCCTCGTTCCTCTCCTCTCACCGGGCGCTGCCCAAACGCAAAAAGGCCCTCCCGCCAGGGAGGGCCTTTTCGCGAATAGACGAGCCTACAGCGGTTCTCCAATTGCTATACCCTGGAGCACAACCCCTGAGTGGCTTTTTCCTTAAGAAAAAGTCACCTTGCACAGAGCTGCAGAGAGCATGTGAATTGGAAAACCGCTCTAAAACCTAACCTACAACCTCAATCCCCATCGACCGCGCTGTGCCTTTGATGCTCTTGATCGCCGTCTCCACTGAAGCGGCGTTCAGATCGGGCATCTTTTGCGTGGCAATCTCGCGCACCTGCGCTTCGGTCACCTTGCCGATCTTTTCCTTGTTCGGCGTGCCGGAGCCCTTGACGATCCCGGCTGCCTTCTTCAACAGAACGGCCGCGGGAGGCGTCTTGGTGATGAAGCTGAAGGTCCGGTCACCGTACACCGTAATAACGACCGGAATGATCAGCCCGGCCATCTCCTTGTTCTGCGTGCGCGCGTTGAACTGCTTGCAGAACTCCATGATGTTCACCTGCGCCTGGCCCAGTGCAGGACCCACAGGCGGCGCCGGTGTCGCCTTCGCGGCTTCAATTTGCAGCTTCACGTACCCGGTAATTTTCTTCGGAGGTGCCATGATTTGTTTCCTTTAAGGCCAGCTTCTAGCTCCTGGCTTCTAACCTTTAGCTGGATATGCCCTTCATTCAATTTTGGAGCTGCCGCTCAAGCGTTCGCTTTCAACCGGCGCCCGCCAGGTAGGCTCGACCGGTTAGAAGCTGGAAGCTAGTAGCTAGAAACTGCAACTACTCAATCTTTTCCACTTTGCCAAATTCCAGCTCAACCGGGGTGGAGCGTCCGAAGATGGTCACCATGACCTTCAGCGTCTCGCGATCTTCGTTGATCTCATCCACCACGCCGTTGAAGTTGGCAAACGGCCCGTCGGTAATCCGGACCTGCTCGTTCTTCTCAAACTTGATCTTGAGCCGCGGTTTGTCTTTGGCCGTCTCTGAACGGAAGAGAATCGAACTGACCTCTTCTTCGGAGAGCGCCACCGGCTTGTCGCCCGTGCCCAGAAATCCCGTCACCTTCGGCGTGTCCTTCAACACATGCCAAAGATGGTTGTCCAATTCCATCTCCACCAGCACGTAGCCGGGCAGGAATACCCGCTCCACCGTGCGCTTTTTCCCGTTGATGATCTCCGTCACCGGCTCGGTGGGTATCATCACCCGCCCTACTCTGTCCTTCAGCCCGAAGGCTTGCACCCGGCTCTCAATCGACTCGCGCACCTTGCGCTCGAAGCCCGAGTAGGCGTGCAGAATGTACCATCTGAAGCGCTCATTGCGTTCCGGAGAGGGCCCTGCCTGGGGCTCTTGCTGTTCGGCGGGTTGTCCTAACTCATCTGCCATCATGTTCTCGTTTCGCGGCTGCGGTTACTGTTGCACTCCGCCTAGTTTGCTCAGTAGGGAGTTCAGGCCGAGGCCGAAAATCCAGTCCACTATGAAGAAGAACAATCCGAAAATGAAGACCGCCACGATCACCACCGTCGTCGTCGCCTCCACTTCCTTGCGCGAGGGCGTAACCACCTTGCGCATCTCCCCCCGGACATCGCTCAGAAACTGCGTGAATTCTTTCCAAACGCCCATAGTCTTGTCCACCGCAGTGAGCGCCGCATTCGGCTCCTGCCGCTTCGCCGCTGACTTGACAGGCGTCGGCTTCACAGGTGAAGTCTTCACCGGCCCAAGCCCGTCTTCGCCTTTTGCGAGTGCTGCCTTCGTTGCCATACTTCCATTCCTTCGCGCCTGGCGCCCTGCCAGCCGCATCTCATCTCAATCTGGCAGGGGCGGAGGGATTCGAACCCCCAAGTTCGGTTTTGGAGACCGACAGTTTAGCCGTTGAGCTTACGCCCCTATAAAAGATCAGGGCTCAAAAATCAGCTTTCAGCGTCCCGTTTGCAATGGACTTACTGACCCCTGATCTCTGGTCTCTGTCTTTACTTCGTTTCCTTGTGCGGCTGGTGCTTCCGGCAGCGTTTACAGAACTTCTTGAACTCCAGACGGCCCGTGGTCGTCTTCTTGTTCTTCGTCGTCGAGTAGTTGCGCTCCTTGCACTCCGCGCATTGCAATGTAACAATTTCCCGCATCTTTAATCCTAACCGATCCGCCGTTCCCGGCGGTTCTGTCAATTTCCTGAAACCCAGTCGTCAGGGATCAGGGGCCAGCTCTTTCGTCGTTCTGACCCCTCATCCTTGCTACTTCAAAATCTCCGAGACCGTGCCCGCGCCCACCGTGCGCCCGCCTTCGCGGATCGCGAACCGAAGTCCCTTTTCCAGGGCCACCGGCGTAATCAGCTCCACCGTCAACT
>Ga0181520_10001771_pt1 | contig 42679 bp, 46 predicted proteins | sample PEATcosm2014_Bin_29_FD_132451 | JGI IMG/M metagenome (GOLD analysis project Ga0181520, IMG submission 132451) | Peatland microbial communities from MTU Mesocosm Facility, Houghton, MI, USA - PEATcosm2014_Bin02_30_metaG | ecosystem: Environmental > Terrestrial > Soil > Wetlands > Peat | place... | reverse complement strand
GGCACAGAAAGCTGGCTATAAGCCACCAACAGGATTACTGCCTGCGCGTCCCAGTTCGAACTCCAGCCCAGCATACCGCTGAATCGCCCTCGGCAAAACGCTATGCCCGACACGCACCTAGAAGGTGAATATCCTTGAAAAGCGCAACCTTTCAAGCCAACATTTTGAGGGGTAAACCGCACCACTTGAGCGAACATTTGCCTCTTTCCAGAAACACTTCAGGCCAACGTTTCTCATCTTTCCCCGCGTAGACAGAAGAACACCTTTATCATCAGGACTATGCGGTTTGACATCGTCACCATCTTCCCCGCCTTCTTTGCCGGAATCTTCGAGCACGGCATCGTCAGCCGCGCTCAGGCCAGAGGCCTGGTGACCGTTCAGGTGCATGATCTCAGAGCCTTTACCCACGACCGCCACCGCACAGTCGACGACCGCCCCTTCGGCGGCGGCGAAGGGATGGTCCTCAAGCCCGAGCCCCTGGCCGAAGCCCTCCACGCCCTCGGCATCGAACCCAAGTCCTCCCGCAACGGTCCTGTTTTGAATGAATTAGCCGCAGACTCGTCTGCCCGGACACAGGTGATCCTGCTCTCCGCCCAGGGCCGCCCCTTCACCCAGGCCATCGCCCGCCGGCTCGCCTCCCTTGATCGTATCTTGTTGATTTGCGGCCGCTACGAGGGCATCGACGAGCGCATCAACCAGCTCTATTGCGATCAGGAGCTTTCGATCGGCGACTACGTCCTCAGCGGTGGCGAGCTCGCCGCCGCCGTCGTCGTTGACACCGCCATGCGACTTATCCCAGGAGTGTTAGGCAATGAAGCCTCGGGCGAATTTGAGAGCTTCGGCGTCCCCGACGCCGACATATCCACGGATACCGACCTCGTCCCCAGGTCCCAGCACGGCGCCGGCGGCCTTCTCGATTACCCCCACTACACCCGCCCCGCCGAGTTCGCTGGCCTCCGCGCTCCCGAGGTCCTTTTGAACGGCGACCACTTCCAGATCCGCCGCTGGCGCCGCCGGCAGCAGTTGCGCAAGACCCTCGCCAACCGCCCTGATCTGCTTGAAAATGCTTCTCTTAGCGACGATGACCTCCGCCTGCTCGATGATCTCCGCCGCGAACAGGGCTGACAGCCCGCACCCCGCAATGTTTTACTGTTCCGGGAGAAAACCCATGGCCAATTCCTCGCTCAACCACTCCACCCGCCGCTCTTTCCTGCGTGCCGCAACTGCTGCGGCTGCAACAGGTTTTGCGGTCAGCACTCCAAAATTGATCGCCGCGCCCAGCCCAGTCCAGGCTGCGGCGCCGTCTGCCCTTCAATCCTTTCAACTCTTCACCGCTGAACGGCTTGCGGCGGAGTGGCAGGCCCTCGACACCGTCCCCGCAAACAAAATCCTCGTGGATGGCGGTACCTACACCATCATGTACACCGTTGAAACCGCCCACAGCGCCCAGGAGTTCGAGTGGCACGAAGGCCGCGACCACATTCTGCAAATCGTTGACGGATCAACAGTTTACGAGGTGGGCGGCACGCCCAGGGGCGCGCATAGCACCAAGCCCGGCGAGTGGCTTGCCCCCGAGTCGGAAGGCGCAACAAAAATGACTTTGAAAAAAGGCGACCTCCTCCTGATTCCCCGAGGCACGCCCCACAAGCGCATCACCCCCGCCTCCGTCACCCTTACGTTGATTTCGCCCATGGGCGTAAAGGCCTAGACGCAAAAGCTTTAGGACTACGGCTGATCAGTCATTGCCTGAAGAACGACGCGCGCGGTCGAATCCTCATCCTCATGGGAAGAGATCATCAGATCGTAAAGGTGCGGGTTGCACCAGTTCTTGCCAAACCTCTGCTGCAGGTATTTGGCGCGCTCTTCGTCCACGGTGCGGATGCGGTGTTCGATGCTTATTCCCCTGGGCAGCCGCTTTTTCAAGCGCCTGATGCGCTCCTGAAACGGCGCATAAACAAAAAGATGAAAAACATCCGCGCGATTTTCCAAAATGCACTGCGCCCCTCGACCCACAATGACGCATTCGCCGCTTGCGTACGCTTCCTCGATGATGGTGCGCGTCAACTCAGTCATGACGTGGGCGTCGAAGATGTCGTTTTCGCCGAGCGGCTGGCCTGAGGCCATGGCGACGCCACGCACGGCCTGCTCATTGATGCGGCGCAGCCAGGAGTCGACACGCTCATCGTAGTGGCTGACAACATGCGAATCGACGTGCCCACGACGGGCAATGGCAGTAATAATGTCGCCGTCAAGCAGCTTCCATCCAAGCCATCCGGCAATCGTGTTTGCAATGCGTCCGCCGCCGCTGCCAAACTCTCTTGATACGGTCAAAGCACGGTACTTCACGGTGTCCTCCCCGTGCTACCGACCGCCTCAAGGTTACTCCTTTTTGAGGCTTCGACCCAAGTCCGCGGACAGGGAGGGCACTGTTTGTGCAGGGATGCGGCGGCCTGCACGGCCGCGGCGGGCATTCTATGAATCCTGACGTACACTGTAGCCGTGCAGATCCATGGCGGCATGACCCGCATGCGTGCCGCCATGCAACAGGAGAGCAAGCATGAAGACGATCGGTATTCTGTTCGGCATGGAGAACAGTTTTCCCGGTGCGCTGGTGGAGCACATCAATGCCAGAAACGTCGAGGGGGTGCGGGCAGAGTTTGTGCGGACAGGCGCGGTGCATCTCGAAATGGCTTCCCGGTATTCGGTAATCGTTGACCGCATCTCCCACGAAATTCCGTTCTATCGCGCATTTTTAAAGCATGCGGCCCTCCATGGAACGGTGATCATCAATAACCCCTTCTGGCAGTTGGCAGACGACAAGTTTCTTAACTACACACTCGCCCAGCGGCTTGGTGTAGCTGTGCCAGCGACGGTAATTCTGCCACACAAGCAACTGCCTGCGGAGACGACGGAGCGATCGATGCGCAACCTGGAGTATCCGCTGGATTGGGAGGCCGTGTTTGCGTATGTGGGAGAGCATGGATTTCTGAAGCCGGTGGATGGAGGAGGTTGGCGCGACGTCTACCGCGTGCGCAGCCGCGAGGAGTTCTTCAGGGCCTACGATCAGTCGCGCGACTTGTGCATGATGTACCAGAAGGCAGTGGACTTCAAGGATTACTTTCGCTGCTATGTGGTGGGGCAGAAGAAAGTGCACATTATGCCGTACGATCCCGGCCGACCGCACACCGAGCGCTACCTTCTGGATTCGCCACGATCCAGCAGAGCGCTGCTGAAGCGGATGAAGCAGGACGCGCTCAAACTTTGCCGCGCACTGGGGTACGACCTGAATACTGTTGAATTCGCCGTGGAGAATGGCGTTCCCTACGCCATCGACTTCATGAATCCGGTGCCGGATGCGGATTTGAACTCAGTGGGCGCGGCCAACTTCGAGTGGATTGTGCGCGCAGTGGCGGAGATGGCCATTGCCAAAGCCAAGGCGACGCCGCATCTTCCTGAGTTGAGTTGGTCGGCGTTTTTGGGCGCTACGACAGGCAAGGCCGCGAAAGGGAGCAAAGGAGCGAAGAAAAAGGCCGCCGGAAAGAAGTCTCCAGCGGCCAAGGTTTCAGCAATGAAGCAAGACGTTTAAGCGACTGCTATGCCAACTGAACCTTCAGCGTGATGCCTATGTCGGATAGCCTTTCGACAGGCATTTTCACCTTCAATGCCGCGTCTTCCTGCTTCCATGCAAGCTCACCCCTGTGGCCGAGCAGTTCCACTTTGAGAATCTTGCCGGGCTGCTGCGGGCTGGCAAGGCCGAATGCCTGCACCCTTGCTTCCGTCTCCGGCCATCCCATTACGAACGCATAGAGAGTGCTGCCTTTGGCGGTGAAGCGGACGTCGTCGGCAGTGAGGCCCTTTTGCTGGTCTTCGTTAAAATTGCCGGCATTGAGCTGGTGGAGTGTCGATGGTCCTTCACCGTAAATCTTCCAGGGGCGCGTCGAATATATGCCTTCGCTATTGATCTGCATCCACTCGGTGATGCCGTTCAGTGTAACCATTTCTTCGTAGTCCAACTCACCCGAGTTGGGCAGCGGGAAGTTGAGCAGCAGGTTGCCATTCTTGCTCACAATGTCTGTCAGCAGATCGATAACCTTCTTGGCTGTCTTGTATCTCTCCCCGCGCTTATAGTGCCACTGACCGATGCAGGTATCGGTTTGCCACGGATTGGCGGCGATGCCGTCGGAGATTCCGCGCTCACGATCGAGCACGCAGGTACCGGTGGTGCAATCTGATGGCATCTTACTGGTGTAAACGGCCTCAGTGGCGCCGCCGTGCCTCTGCGCGCTCACGTTATAAAGATGCGCGACCATCTTCAGGCCGTATTCCTCAAAGGGGAGGTGTCCGTCCGTGTAGAGCAGGTCGGGCTGATACTTGTCGATGAGGTCGGTCATGCGATCGAGATAGTGGCGGCGCCAGGAATCAGGAATGCCATTGTCGTCCCATTGGAGCGAGTCAATAAACTGCGCGCAGCCAGCATCGTGATACAGATCAGCATATTTGGGATCGGCGCCGTCGTAGGCGACGCCCGCCAGGGGCCCGGTCTTGTCTGCGCCGTGACTCACGGCAAACCACTTGTAGCTGATCCAAAGATGCTCGCTCACGCCGAAGCGCAGGCCATTTCTGCGCGCAGCGGCGGCCCATAAACCGACTACATCCTTCTTCGGGCCCATATTCACGGCATTCCAGCGCTGATACGTCGAATTCCAAAGATCGAAGTTGTCGTGGTGAACGCCCATCGAGAAGAAGTATTTCGCGCCTGCCTTCTTGTAGAGACCAATGAGATGATCAGGATCCCACTTGGCGGCCTTCCAGATATCCACCAGGTCTTTGTACCCAACCTTCGACGGATGGCCATAGGTCTCGCATTGGTAGAGGTAATCCGGCGAACCCTGCATGTACATGTTGCGGGCATACCAGTCGCCATACTCGATGGCCGACTGAGGCCCCCAGTGCGACCAAATACCAAACTTGGCATCGCGAAACCAGTTTGGAACTTCATAGGACTGGAGAGACTGCCTGGTTCCGATGAAACCGCCAGCCTGAGCCTTTAGATACTTCGAGAGAGCAAGGGCGGAACATGCGCCGCCCAACGACTTAAGCAAATCGCGCCTGTTGATTGCCATCTAGAACCTGTCCTTTCACTGCATGATTCGTGCACAACTCTTTTGCTGCAATCGAGCTGCTTCTGTCCTAAGTAACCGTGCGACCTCAATCCCGAGCTGAAGACCGTGTTTCAGAGGGGCCGGCCCGCTCACTTTTCAGCGGCGCCATTGAAGGCAACAAATCCACGAGCGTGGCCTTCATTGCCGGCGTCCTTCGATTCCCTTGCCATCTTACTCTTGAAATTGCGGATCAGCCTTTTGTGTCGACGGCCAAAATTGTCTCGCGTAGGAGCTGCTCCGCTTCAGCGTTCCAGTAACCGCAATCGAGTTCGAAGAAGACCGAGGTATAAGGGATGGTCATATCGGTCTTGATGATCAGGATGCGGAAGACCTGTCCGGATCGATCGAGTTTCGCGATGATCTGATCGTGGGGAAGGTATGCGACGCCGGCGCCATGAAGCGCAGCGCTGAGTTCCTTGCGATAGTCGGCGATACCGGGCGCGTCAACTTCGGTGACGAAAGCGAGTTCCTTGTCGGCATAGACGTTCGCTCTGACGTGGCTGGAGGCGGTGATTGCGCCCAAAACTTGCTGCACAACGTGAACCTGATCGGCGCCGGACACAATAGTCTCGATGCCGGGATTCGCTTGCGCGGGATAGGCAGAATCGGCCACGACAATCCAGTTGCGATGGCCGAACAAGGGAAGGATTTCGCTGAGCCGGGCTTTCCAATCATTCATTGCGGGTTCCGAGGTGGCGGGCATCCGTTCGCTCTCCGAGTTGTGGATCTACTTCAATTCTTCATCTGCGCAGACAGCCACCTTGCCGCACTTGCCTGAGGACATCAGCGCGTAGGCTTCGGCAGCGCGATCTAACGAAAATCGGTGAGTGATGATGTCGGCGGGGTGCAGGTTCCATCGGACCAGCCGCTCCACCAACTCCTCCATAAGCCAGATGGACGTGACCCACGACCCGTAAATCGTCTTCTGATCGTGAATAATATCGGGCGAGGGATTGAATTCGACCGTACCGCCCTCGCCGAGGAAGACGATCCTTCCCCACTTGCGGGTGGCGCGAATGGCCGCGGCGCGCGCGGCATGGTGGGCCGAACAGTCGACGGCGCGCTCCACGCCCTGGCCGCCGGTAAGGCCTTTGACCTGGGCCACATTTTCAGGACCCGAGGTCAGAACCGCGTCGCACAGCCCCAGGTCGATCGCGATCTTCATGCGTTCGGGCACCACATCGATGCCGATGATCTTATTGGCGCCGAGTTTGCGGCAGAGCGCGGCAGTCGCCAGACCCACGGGACCGAGCCCGGTGATGAGCACGGCGTGATTGCCGTCGATGCCGATTTTTTGAAGGCCTTCGTAGACGGTGCCGAATCCGCAAGCAACCTGTGCGCCGTCAGCATAGGAGAGCTCATCCGGCAGGGCGATGAGGTCCTTTTCTTCGGCGATCATGAACTCGGCCATGCCGCCGTCTCGCTGCCATCCGTAGGCGCGCCTGTACTTCTCACTGGTGCAGGAAATCATGTAACCACGGCGGCAATCGTTGCACACTCCGCAGCCGGAGATATGGTAGACGATCACGCGGTCGCCAATCTTGAAGCGACGGCAGCCCGGGCCGGCGGCCACAATCTGCCCGCAAGGCTCGTGGCCGGCGATTACGCCTTGATAGCCTTCAGGACCTTTGCCAAGATGCTCGTGGTAAATGGCGCGGATGTCAGACCCGCAGATCGTCGAGGCTTTAATGCGCAGAAGAACTTCTCCGTGGCCTGGCACTGGAACAGGCACGGTACGCATCTCGACGGTAGAGTTGCCGGGCAGGTACGCAGCGGTCATTGTTTCTTTCATTGCACTCATCTCCACTGATGTCCCGCTCCTTGAGCAGGCAAGAGCCCTGAACTTGCAGTGCGGCAGATTACGGTGGCGTGATTTCTCCGTCCACATCCCAGAGCGCTTCCCAGGTCTGGCCTTCTTTCCACAGAAAGACCTGGCCCTTGATGAAGCGGCAATTCCGGTCGATGCCGGCAATCGCCCGCATCTCTTCCTCAGTTAATGGATCGGCCGTGACGCATTCCAAATTGTCGCGATAGTGATTCACCGAAAACGGGATGGGTGTTTGCCCGCGCTGCACGGCCCATTTGATGCATACCGCGGCCGGAGAAATTCCATGACTCCGGGCAATGCCGACAATGACCGGATCCTGGGTTGGCGTGGTGTCTTCCGGAGTTCGGTCGCGCTCAGGACGGCCGGGCGATCCAATGGGACAATAACCGATGGGTTGCATGCCGTTGTCGAGAACAAATTTGAACAGGTCCGGTTGCTGAAAGTGCGGGTGCAACTCCATTTCGTTGCACGCGGGCCGGATGTGGGCGTCGCGGAGAACCAGCTTGAGCTTGGGTATGGTCATGTTGGAGGTCCCGATGTGGCGAACTAGCCCCATATCGACGAGTTCTTCCATCTTGCGCCACGTCTTCATGTAGTTCTCGTGAATGTAGGGTTTCGCGTTGGGGCTTCGGGAAGTGACATCGCAGTGCGGCGGATGAAAGTTGGGAAACGGCCAATGAACGAGATAGAGATCGAGATAATCAAGGCGAAGGTCCGAGAGCGACTTCCGGCAAGAGGCGATGACATCCTGCTCGCCGTGTTTGTCGTTCCAGAGTTTGGACGTGATCCAAAGCTCCTCACGCTTGATTCCGTTGCTCTGAATTGCCTGCAGCGAAACACCAGCTTCAGCCTCATTGCCATAGACCGAGGCGCAATCGAAATGCCGGTAGCCGACCGCCGCCGCGCCTTTCACAGCCGCGGCCACCTGGTCCGCGGTGACGTAGTCGGAGCCGAATGTGCCCAGTCCGACCGCAGGCATGGTAGCCCCGGTATACAACTTTCTTTGTGGAACCGAAGCGGGATCGACGGCGACGGGTTGGAACTGGTTCGCGTTGCTCATTCGGGACTCCCTGGCAATAAAGTTATCGATAACTGCAGCGCACGAAGCATACGTGATCCGGCCACTCATGTCAATGCCGAAAGTCATGCAAAATAAGAAGGGTTATCGATAAAGTTCGTGCCGGGATGATAAGTTGTTGATGGAGGGTTGGGACGCAAACCAATTCTAGCGCAAGAGAACGGGTGCAAGGGAGATGACAAAGCCACCTGGCGGCAAGCAGATCCAGCCGGTGTTTCGTGTCGGCACTCCAGTCCGGATGAAGGATATCGCGCGCGATATGGGCCTTTCGACGGTGACCATCTCGAAGGTGCTCCGCGGACACTCCGACATAAGCGAAGAGACGCGAAAGCGCGTTCTCAGGCGCATGGAGGAGTTGCACTATCAGCCAAATCTGGCGGCCCGGTCCCTGATCACCGGTCGAAGCTGGACAATTGGGCTGGTGGTTCCCGACCTGCTCCATCCCTTCTTTGCGCAGGTCGCAAAAGGCGTTTCGGCGGGAATCCGGGGGCAGGGCTACAGCCTGATCATCACCAGCTCCGAGGACGATCCGGAGCTTGAGCGACAGGAAATTGAACAGTTGCTGGCGCGGCGCGTGGACGTGCTGCTGATCGCGTCGGCGCAGGGGACAATGGAAAGCTTTCGCCGTATTGAGGAGCGAAAGATTCCCTATATCCTGATCGATCGCTGTTTTGCGGGACTTAAGGCAAACTTTGTCGGCGTGGATGATGAAGCCGTGGGCCTGATCGCCACCAGGCATTTGATTGATCAGGGCTGCCGGACCATCGCTCACGTTCGCGGGCCCGAGGCCAGCACGGCTCTGGGGCGCCTCAAGGGGTTCAGGCGAGCGCTTGCGGAGGCGCATCGAGTGCCCTTACCGGAACACATTTACTCCATAGGCAGCTCAGGGGACGATCGAGCAGAATCTGGCGGTTACGAAGCGGCGAGAAATCTATTGAACCTCCATCCGCGCCCGGACGGGATATTCTGCTACAACGACCCCATCGCCCTGGGTGTAATGCGCGCGATTCTCGATGCGGGGCTGCGCATTCCCGAAGACATTGCAGTGGTGGGATGCGGAAACGTGCTCTATTCGGACTTCCTGCGCGTTCCACTCACGTCGGTAGACCAGGACAGCTTCGCCATCGGAATGCATGCAGCGAAGATGGCTTTGAAGCAGGTCACGTCAAAGACACCGGTGCGTCGGAGAACAAAGCTGATCGACCCGACACTAGTGGTGCGCGCGTCGACTCGGCGCGCCTGAGCGCGGCTTTTTGAGCGGAGCTATCACGTTGTTCGGGGATTAGTGGAATGAGTCCGGCGCTCCAGGGATGTCCAGATGAAGTCAAGCAAAAGCTCTGAATCGCTGACGGGAACAAGATTGCTTTGCGCAAGCAGGCTGCGCTGAATGGTCCCCCTTGTCATGTCGACAATGAGCCACGCCGTTTTTTCCGGGTCGAGGGCCCGGATCTCGCCCTTTTGCGCGGCCTTCTCGATTGCCGACGCCAATTGAAGCACGGGCTCGCGGAGCCAGTCGCGGTATTGGCTGCGCGTGTAAGTCAAAGAGTGGGAATCCGAATCCATGATGCGGAAGATTTCCCGGTTGGCCGCCGCATTCTCAAGACGGGCAAGGATAAAGGCGCGGATCTTGTTTTTCAGGCCCTTGGCCGCATCGAGACGCTCCAGGGTGCTCTCCTTGATTGCTCTCATATCGTGATCGAGAACGGCCTTGTAAATTTCCGTCTTGTTGCGGAAATAAAGATAGAGGGTTCCTTTGGCGACTCCCGCCTCTTTGGCAATCTCATCCATGATTCCAGCCGCAAATCCTCGGCGCGCGAAAACCGTTCGCGCAGAGACGACGATCTCAGCACGGCGGAATTCCGATACAACCTGTTGCTTGGTCTTCATCGCGATGCGGTCCGCTCCTTCCCGGATCTGGAACTCCAGAAGCAATACTGACTGCATAGTATATTAAACTGACTTTATGGTCAGTCGAACCACCATCGGCACGGTAGCGAAGCCACAAGGCGCTGCGAGCATGAGCACCGGAGAGGCCGATTGGAAGCCCACGGTCAATCCCTGGTTGGTGGCGACTTCGGTGATGCTGGCCACATTCATGGTGGTGCTTGACTCTTCGGTCGCCAATGTCGCATTGCCGCATATCGCCGGGACCCTGTCGGCTTCAACAGACGAGTCCACGTGGGTGCTGACCAGCTACCTGGTGGCGAATGCAATCATGCTTCCGGCGTCGGGATGGATCGCGCGGCGGATCGGGCGCAAGCGGTTGCTGATGATCTCGATCCTGGTGTTTACTGCCGCTTCATTGCTGTGTGGGATGGCGATCGACATGCCCACGCTGATTATGTCGAGGGTGTTGCAGGGGCTGGGGGGCGGCGGAATGCAGCCGCTGGCGCAGTCGATTCTGCTGGAAAGCTTTCCCCCCACCAGGCACGGGGTTGCGATGGCGGCCTACGGAATGGGGATTGTGGTTGCGCCGGTCATTGGCCCCACCCTGGGCGGATGGATTACCGATAGCTATTCATGGCGCTGGATTTTTTATATCAATCTGCCGGTGGGTCTGCTGGCGCTGTTCATGGCCAATCTTTTTATCGAGGACCCGCCCTATCTGCGCCGTGCCTTTCGTGGGGTGATCGACTACCTCGGCTTCGGGCTAATGGCGGTCTGGTTGGGCACTATGCAACTGGTTCTGGATAAGGGACAGGAGGCTGACTGGTTTCAGGCCAGCTGGATCCGCGTGACGGCGGTCGTGTGCGTGGCCGCGTTTGCTGGCTTCGTGGCGCGCGAGTTCATGACCGGGGAACCTATCGTGCAGTTGCGCGTTCTCGCCAACCGGAGCTTCTGCGTGGGTACCCTGATCGCCACCATGTACGGCTTTTCGCTTTATGGCCTTACGGCCCTGTTGCCGCTGTTCCTTCAGACCCAGTTGGGCTACTCGGCAATGGACAGCGGATTGGCTGTGAGCCCACGCGGCCTGGGCTCGCTGATTGCCATGGGCGTGGTGGGCATGCTGGTCAATCGCGTGGACAGCCGCATTCTTTTAGCCTGCGGCTTTGCCGGGTTCGGCTATACGGCATTGGTCCTGAGCCACATTAATCTCAGCATCTCGACATGGTCTGTCGCCATGCCAAATTTCTTCAACGGCTTTGCCGGCGGCTTTATCTTCGTTCCGCTGACGACGATGACCATGGGCCAGCTGCGCAAGCAGGAAATCGGCAATGCGGCCGGCATTTACAACCTGATGCGCAACATCGGCGGCTCGATCGGCATCGCCACGATCACCACATTTCTGGTTCGGGGCTCCGAGACGCACCAGAATTATCTGGCAGGCAATATCGCGGCAGGCAATCCGGCGGCGACGGCGCTGCTCCAGGGGTTGCAGGCAAGATTCGTTCGCGAAGGCTCCGACGCCGTCACCGCGCACCTGGCTGCGCTGGGTGCGATTTACAGAAGCCTTGAGCAACAGGCGGCTCTGCTTGCCTATGCCGACAACTTCCGCTTGATGGCATACCTGTCGCTGCTGTGCATACCGCTTCTGGTTTTGCTGGGGCGGCAAATGCATCGTACCGAAGGCACAGCGGGGAGTGTCAGCGAGTAGCCGCTATCAGCCGCAGGGCTCCTTATCCTTCGGCGCGCAGGATCAGGCAAGTGATGTTGTCGCCGCCGCCGGCATCGTTCGCGGCAGATACCAGGCTGGCGCAGATCTCCTTGGGCGCCAGGCCGCTATTGAGAAGGGATTCGATCTTCTCGTCGGGGAGTTCGCGGGTGAGGCCATCGGAGCAGAGCAGGAACAGGTCGCCGGGGTCGGCTTCAAGATCAAAGATATCCGGCGTGACGCGGCTCTGGGTGCCAAGCGCCCGGGTGATGACGCTCCTGAGCGGCGAGCGCAGTGCTTCGGCAGGACTCATGCGACCCAGCCGGACTTGCTCATCGACGAGAGAATGATCCTGGGTGATCTGCTCGAGATGCTGGCCGCGCAGGCGGTAACAGCGGCTGTCGCCGATGTTGAGGACCCTGACGCGGCGTTCATCAACCACAATCGCCACAAGCGTGGTGCCCATGCCGCTGAATCTTGGATTGCTTTCAGAGCGGGAAAAGATGGCCCGATTGGCTGCGGAAACAGCCTCTTCAATGACCTCGTCGAGCGCCATGCCCGGGGCGCGGCCGGTGAGCCGATGCATCACTTCATCGACTGCCAGAGAGCTGGCGATCTCCCCTGCCGCGGCTCCGCCCATGCCGTCACAAACCAGATATACGCCGTATTCGATGGAGTATCCGAAAGCATCCTCGTTGGAGGCGCGCTTGCGGCCCCGGTCGGAGACCGCCGCAGCCGAATAGTGAACGACAGCCGTGGCCAAGAGGAAGCTCCCGTCGGCTAGTGTACACGGCTTGACGAAAGCTGGGCGAGTAACCTCTGGGTAACGGATTTGAGCCCTTACCGCCACTCTTGGAACGGAGTGGGGGTAAAATCGCTGCTACGCTAACCTTTGAGGGTGAAAGCCGTGAAATATTGGCCGTGGTATAAGATCCTTGTCTTCTTTGGCTTCCTTCTGGTCGTGGTGGGCGTGATGCCCGGAGCTTACGTTGTATTCCAGTTGGGGAGCGGTAACCACGCGAAACCCCTTTCGGTCCCGGTTTCACTCAAGCAGGGTGTCTTCACGTCGCCTGAGTTCACGTCGGATTCGAGCGGCCCATACCTGGTCGAACTGGATTGGAGGGGGTTTCCCCCCAGGCAGACGGCTGTGGACCTGGATTGGATGATCGTTGCCGATAACGGATCGGTGATCCAACAGGGAACATTGAGCACCATTCTGCGGGGCGCCAACACCCTGCCGCTTGGGCAGTATAAGCCCAGTTCCGGACAACACCAGAAGGTCGTGTTGAACGTCCATACGGATACCGCGGGGACGGGCGTAAATGCGCAATTGGAAGTAGGCCCGCAGGAGAACTCACTGACCTTGTCCTCCGAGCTCCCGCTGGTTTCCATGTGGGCGCTGTTTGTTGCTCTTCCTGGCGCGCTCCTGCTGCTGGTGATGCTGATCGTGAAAGCGATTCGCGAGAGAAAAGCGGCCCGCTGAAGCGCTTTCGGGATTGCCGTACCCAGAAAGCAATGCACTTAAGTCGACCCGACCTCAAGGAGGGGCGACCTGGCACAAAGCGCAATAGGGCAAACCTATCCTGAAACCGCGCTGAAGGGCGTGCTGCAATTGGAACGTCGAAACCAAGCAGCGGGGACGCTCAGCGAGCGGCTCGTTTCTCTGACTTGCCAGGCTGCGGTAGCGGCCCCGGAAACGGGGGCGGAGCAGGCAGTTCGAAGACTTGAATGGCCCCGTCATTGAGCACAGCGGCCCGGCGGCCTGAAGGTGAGATCGCCGCATTCCCGCCGGCATCGAGCACCGGGCTCAAAGGCGACTCAAACGCCAGTTCGCCGGTGGCTGCATTGAAGACTCGAAGCACCTGTCCCTTGATATCTTCGCTGTCAAGGGGCGCATAAGTGCTGACAGGGCGGGAAACGGCCAGTGTCTCTTGTGCGATGCGGAGCCCATCGGGCGAGCGCGCCAACAACGGCCAAATTGCCGTATCCGGGTTCAGATCGGTCCAAAGGGTCTTGCCTTCGGTGGTCAGAGCAACCAGTTTGTGGGCTCCCAGGGAATCGCAGGCTATCGCCAGCACCTCCTGCTGCGAAACAAACTCCAGTTCGGGAACGCATACCGAGTCAATTCTGCCCAGAATCCTGCTGCCGCCGGTAAAAAAGTTCAGATTCAAGACCCACTGCGTACCCCTTCCTCTCAGGCTCTCAAGGTAGCTTTCAGAGTTGATGGGTAGATGAACCTCGGACCGGGCGCGGCTAACCAGCATCACCTGGCCGGACTCACGCCGGAGGATGCGCACCACGATATCCGAATCGCTGGAGGGGTTCTGGTTGCCCGACGTCATGGAAGTCTCCGCCGTGGCAGGACTGTCAACCGTACCGAGCTGGTTGGGGGCTGCGGCTGGCTCCAACGAGTTAGAAACAAGGAACTGCTGGGAAGGATCCATCTCCAGATCGAGGAGCGAACCGGGAAACTGGAGCAATGGTTTCACCTCCAGATGGGCGTCGCCCAGCCCAAGGTTTTGCCTGTCCCGTAGCAGAAAATGCCCATCCTTGAGCATCCACAAGTACCGGGCCCGGTCATGAACGGTCCACAGGGCCTCCGCTTCGACAGTTCCGGCCGGCAGCTCAAGAACCACCGCCCGAATCTGGCGCTCGTCCCCTTCTCCGCTATCTCCAGGCTTAAGCTGGCGATGAATGAGCCCGGGAACGCGGAAGGTGAATAGAAGATGGTCTTCGTCGACAAAGTCCAGCGAGACCAGGCTGTTGCGCTGGCCCAGGTAGAGCGCGCCGGGAGGGGAAAAGCCCAAAACCTCAACAGGAATGGTAAACGTGGGCGGCAACGAGGGCTTGAGGGGGTAGCCCCCAGGCAACACGCGCTCCCTTACAGCGAGGGATCGATCGGGGGCGAACCCCGAGCCGGCCTGCGTAGGCGCAATACGAATGGCTGAAAACACCAGGCTCACAGCCGCCAGCCAGCGACCGGCGTGCACAATCAAGCTCCCCCTCATCAGCCGTTTCGCCATCGATATGTATTCTCGCCGATACGGGCCGTTTTGGGCAGTGATACTCACTTCTCTCACCTGTGCGAGAGTAAAGATGGGATGGAACAGCACTCCGCAATAGATCGGCGCATCAGGCTTCTGGGTTACGGCGCCTGTGCATTGGCAAGCTGTCTTTGGGGTACCGGGTTCTACTTCGGCAGGCTGGCGCTCAACGAGATGAGCGTAGAGTCGATGGTGCTCTATCGCTTTGTTTTTGCCTCCCTGGGCATGCTGCCGGTGATGCTGTTCCATCGTGGCGGGCGGGTGCGGTTAACTGGTGCGGAGGTGCGCCTGCTGCTTGTGGCGGCGGCCTTCGGTGTGCCCATTCAGTTCCTTCTGCAATTCCAAGGGTTGGTTAGGACGACGGTGAGCCACGCCTCGCTGATGGTGGGCGCGATGCCGGTTATGCTGGCCGCGGCTGCCGCGCTCTTTGCCCGCGAAAGGCTCGACCGGCTGGGTTGGGTCGCCCTGTGCGGATCGACCGTAGGCGCCGCGCTGGTGACCTTTGGTGGAAGGAACGCCGCGGCGGCATACGAAGTTTCGACACTGGCGGGGGACATGATGGTGATCGGTTCCCTTTTCGTCTCTGTGGCGTGGATTCTGTTGAGCAAGAAGCTAATGGAGACCCACAGCCCGCCGGTGGTCACGGCCTACACCATTCTTTCCGGGACAGGGATGCTCGCATTGTGGGTTCTGGGGCCGTGGCTGCTGTCTCCTTTGACTCACGCAAGTGAGAAGGCGCCGCCGTTTGCGCACGTGAGCAGTACTGCCTGGGCGGCGCTGGCCATCAGCGGTCTGCTGTGCACGGCGACCACCACCTTGTTGTGGAATTGGGGCATCCATCATGTGCCCGCTTCCCGCGCAGGAGTCTTCCTGAACATTGAGCCGGTTTTGGGTGCCTGGATGGGCGTGGAATTGCTCGGCGAACACCTGGGCCCGTACGCATGGGTGGGCGGTGCGCTGATTTTGGCCGCGGCCGTAGCCTTGACCACGCGCGGGCGCAAGCCGGAGCCCGCCGTGATTCTGGAATAAGCGGCAGAGATTGCCTTAAGATCGAGATTATGACGGCCGGCAGGGCTTCGAACATAGATGACGTCAGCTCGCAAGCCGCTCGAAGCAAACGGCGGGCACTGGCGGAGATTGCGATTGCCTACGGGCTCATTCTGCTGGTGATCTGGACGCCGAGGCCGTTGCAACGGTGGCTATGGCTGGTGGCCGTGGGCGCGCTCGCGTCGATGACGTGCCTTTCGATCACCCCTCGGTGGCGCGGCGAGCTTCGTGCCATGGGACTGCGCAGGGAGAACTTCCTGCGCTCTCTCTGGATAGTAGGCGCAGCCTTGGCGCTGGCGGGGATCGCCGTTGCGGTGGCAATTCATTTTCGTACCCTGCAGTTGCCCGAACCCCCGGCAACCGATCCCGGCATCATTCCGTTCATCATGACGTATTGGGGCTATGCAATCTGGACATTTGTGCAACAGTTTCTGCTGCAGGGCTTTTTCCTGTTGAGGCTCCTGCGGCTATTGCCCGGGCCCCGAACGTCGGCATTCGCGGCTGCTGGGTTGTTTGCTCTGGCGCATCTGCCCAATCCCATTCTTGCGCCGGCCACTTTGATCTGGGGGTTTGCCTCCTGCATGCTTTTTCTTCGCTACCGCAATCTCTATCCTCTTGCCATGGCGCACGCAATCTTCGGCATCACGATCGCTATTGCGGTTCCCGGACCGGTGGTGCGTAACATGCGAGTTGGGCTGGGGTACCTGCGCTACGGACACATGCACAGGCCGCACAACCTACTTGAGCCACAGCGACCAGATAGTATCCACTGAGGCGTGCGTCACGGCGGATGCGCCCACGCGGCGATCGCGGCGCCATGCGCGGCCATAAAAGAAGCCCGCAATCGCGGCCAGCAGCACGTAGCGCCAGTTGAAGTGGACGGCGCGCTTGTTGAAGTGGGCCAGGCCAAACAGAACCGACGTGAGCAGCAGCGCGCCCGTGCGCCCTATGCGGCGCTCAAGAAGATTCTGCAGCCAGCCGCGAAAATACAGCTCTTCAGGAACGGCGATAAAGAAGAAGGTGAATAACCATGCCCCGGTGATTGAGGCTGGGCCGGGCAGCACCGCGTGCAGATGCAGGAATCCCAGGCTCAGGCCGAGCGCCAGCGCAATGGGCGTGTAGAAAATCACTTCGCGGAGACCGATGGCGGCGTCGCGCCAACGCAGGCGAAGGTCAAAGCCGACGCCGTCAAGATTGCGCAGCACGATAAATCCGTAGATACCGGCATCGAGCAAAAGCACCTTGTTGAAGATGGCCAGGTGGGGCGGCCAGGCGGATTCAAACCAACGGAGGTCGACCGAGAGGCCGAGCACGGCCAGAACCAGAAAATCCTGCCAGGTCCCGCGTTGCGCGGAAGGGCTTTGCGCCGCCTGCCAGAGCAGCAAGGCCACCGCGACGGGAAGGGCAGCATAGAGTGCTAACCAGCCCCAGTAAAAGACCCCTGCGGAGCAGCAAACAAGAATATAAGGAAGGCAGAGGAGGACCGGGCACGCAAGCTGAAAACCGGCAGGGAGCCTGCGCACCCCTGCGGCAACCTGCTCAGGAAAGAAGGCCGCGCTCAGAAATGGAATGAGAGCCAGCAACGCCGCGATGACATTGGCCGGAGTAACAAGAGTGGACAGATTCATGGTGCGCCTTTATCCATTGTGCGCCCTCGTCGGCAGAAACTGCCGCCACGAGCCCAAGTGGAGATTGAGGGCAGCGAACCAAACCTTAGTCACCGGAAGGCGCAGATTGCAGGTAACGCGGCGGCGGAAACCGACGATATGTCCTTCAGTGATTTGTGGAGGCTCATGTGTCGCTTCTAACTTGGAACCACGCCTGCTCGGTGGACGTTCGCGCCATGGACGACCAACACGGGATCCTGATGGATACGATGAACGAACTTAGACTGGCGCTGGTGCGGGGCTGCGGGCGGGAGCAGGTGAGCGAGTTGCTTGACCGGCTCATCGAGTTCACGCGGATGCATTTCCAAAGCGAGGAGCAGTTGATGGAGCAGGCGGAGTTTCCCGGCCTGACGGAGCATCGCACAGAACACCACAGGATGTTGGCGGAGATGCTGCAGTCGGCTCATCACCTGCAGCACGGCAAAGACGTGCAGACCCGACAGATGCTGTGCGCGCTGCGCAACGGGTATCTCGAACACATTGAGGGACTGGATCGTGAGTATGGTCCCTGGCTGAGGGACCGGAATATTCTCTAGCGCATTTCAAGATTGGCTGCGATTCAAGGGTCGGCGGATTTCCATTCAACCTTCTGTTTGCGCGTCCGATATATTATTCGTCGGCCCTTGCCGGCGGGAGGGTGCGCATGGCGCTGTTAACCTGGAGCAGCAAATACTCCGTTGGGGTCGAGTCAATAGATAAGCAACACACCGTACTCTTCGGAATTCTCAACGAGCTTCACGCTGCAATGATGAAAGGCCAGGCGCAAAACATGACTGGCCCTCTGCTGCGCAAGCTGGCCAACTATACCCGCGATCACTTTAATTCGGAGGAGGCGATGATGGCGGCTGCTCATTACCCCAAGCTGGCTCAGCACCGCGCCCTGCATGGCGACCTGTGCAAACAGGTCGATGAGTTCATCGTCCGTTTCGAGCGCGGCGAAGGAAGGCTGAACGTGCAACTGCTGAATTTTTTGCGTGACTGGCTGGCAAACCACATCCAGCATGAAGACCAGCAATACTCCCCATGGTTGCAAAAAAGCGGCGCATACTGAGCGGCCCCCTGAGGCGGAGTTGGAATTCGGGAAGGGAGCACACGCGACTGGGCCTTTCCGCTGCTGTTTAGCAAATCTAACTCTCGAAGGACAACTGTGCCGATGCCCACGCGGAGGCAGCAGGTTTGGGCTCCGAAGCCAGATCATAGACCAGACGCTCGAGGACCAGGCGCTTGTCAGGCGGCGACGAGCGAAGTTCGAGGTCGGCGCGGGCCACAAGGCGGAGGGCGCGCGTAAGTTCGCGGCGGCTCTTGTACCGGCGCGCCTGGCGGATGAGATCGTCGGCGGCAAAGGGCGGCATGCGAAAGCCCTGCCACAATGCCTGCCAGATGGCGCGCGAGTCGCGAACGTTTTTCTCCAGAATAACCAGCATCTGGCGAAAGGTGCGGGCGAGCATGTAGAGGTGGCCGATGGCCGCGTCCTCGCCGGCGTCTGAACTATTAAGCAATCCCTGCAGCAGTGCCAGGGCGCGCACACGGTCGTGGGCGCTGATGGCGTCTGTGAGTTCGTAGAGTGAGCGCTGCTTGGCGCCAAGAACCATGGTCTCAACATCGCCCAATGTGATACGAGCGCGCCCTGAGGCATAAAGCAGCAGCTTTTCCAGTTCAGAAGAGACCAGCATCATGTCGGCGCCGAGAGCGTCCACAAGTTCGCGCGCTGCTTCGGGATCAACGCGGACTTCCGACTCCTGGGCCCTGGAAACAATCCAGCGCATGGCATCTTCCTCGTTGACCCTCGCCAGTTCGACCATGCCGCAGTGTTGGCCCAGGGTCTCCGTGAGGCGCTCGAAGCGGTTCTTGTCGTCCATCTCCATGCGGCGGATGTCGGACGGAATGCACAGAAAGTCGGCGATGAAGAGCAGAAGTGCCTGCGGGTTGGGAGAACGGAAATAGCGTTCGAGCGCCGCAAACTCATCCTTCTTTGCTCCGCGCGTGTAGAGCTGACGCACATTGCGCACAAAAATCACCTGGAACGGCGCCATCAGTGAGGGAGTCTGAGCTCGATCGAGCACCTCGAAAATTGAAGTCGAGGTCAGGTCAAGGTCGGATAGGCAGAAATCCCTCAGCTCCGCCGGCACAAAGGCCTTGAGGACTGCGGCACGGCATCGGTCCAGCAGGAAGACCTCGTCGCCGGCCAGCACGTAGCCGGGCCGAAGCGAACCCTGGTTGACCGCGGCAGCCTCAATCTCTGCGACAAAGCGGCCTGTCGCGGCAAATCCAGCGCCCCAGCGCGCGGCGGTCAAAGCGCGGGCCTCCGCAGGTCCGGAAAAGAACTCTGAACCCAGATCAGCAGATCGCCGTGAATGGGTGCGTGGATCATGCGGCTCCAGAATATCCTGCGCGGGACGAGGAGGCCAGCGCGGAAAACCGGGCGGTTGCCTGATCTTGCAACGTTTTGGCTGCGGGCTTCGTCTGATCTTCGCTGGGCCGGGGGCGAAACGTCCGGATGGAGGCTCAAAAGCCTTCAAGCACATCCGCAACGAGCTGCCTGGCAAACGCGCGGCAGAGTCGATCGACAGCAGCCGGATCCTCCTGAATGAACGTGGCTAGGTCAGTGGTGGATTGGTACTGCTCCCGGTAGACGTAGTTCTTGTTCTGATAAAGAATTCTGCCGTCGGAACCGTTGAGGGTCACGGAGGCCACGATCGTGACGAGAAAGCTCGAGGATTGTTGTGTGGAGGAGTTGTAGGTGAGAGGGGCTACCGCTTCCTTCAGAATGACGCCGTGGAGAACGGCGCCGGCATCGGGGTTTGCGCCAGGTGTCACGCGCAAATGGGTGCGGGTTGCAAATTCGCGAATGACCGCATTGGTCATGGCGGTCTCAGTGTGATAGGACTCGGTGCGCGTCGCGAATTGCGGCACGGACAACGTTCTTATGTCGGGAGGCAGATGAGTGGCGGTGCCCAGGGTGTGATATCCGCATCCGCAGAGAGCGAGCAGGACGGCGGAAAGTGAAGTGAGGGCGAACAGACGCATGATTCATCTTAGCCTGCGAATCAGCCTTGCGGCGTGGCTAAACCCAGGCGGTCGCCAGCATACCCAGGCCTGCGGGAGAAAGCTTGAGCCCGTCGGTGCGGTCTCGAAAATAGAGCGTGTTGAGCTGGACTGAATCGACCTGTTCGATGCGCAGAAATCCGGCTGCGCGCGTTTCATTTTCGAGTTGATCGGGGGCGAAAAACAGCCGGAAAGGCTCGCCGGCAGCGGCCACGCGCGCCGATAACGAGTTGAAGACCAGGCGGCGCCTCCAACTCAGAGTCTCCGGGGGAAAGGCGTAATCGAAGCTGACGGCGGTTCCAGCCGGGAGCAGGCCGATTGTAGCGAGGGTCGAGCGAAATGCATCGAGCGTGAGGTAGGGAACCACGCCCAGCCAGCCGAAGAACGCCGGGCAGGCGGCGTCGAATCCAGCCTCGGCAAGCCCCTCTGCGAGAGTCTTGTGCTCAAAGTCGAGAGGAACGAAGGTCAGGTTGGGGGGCAGGGCCACGGCGCCTTCCGCCAGCAACTCTCGCTTCCATTGCTGGGTTGCAGGAAAGTCCACTTCGAAGACCCGCAAAGCGGGAAACGGATTGCGATAGGCGAAGGTGTCCAGGCCGGCGCCGAGGATCACATACTGCGACACTCCCTGGGCAACCATGGCGGCGAGGTGGTCCTCGGCATAGCGGCTGCGGGCGGCCATGAACAAGCGAAAGTCGCGCGCCACCGGATGCATGGCGCGCTCCATATCGCGGGCGAAGCCTGGGCCAATCAGGCGCACCGCGATGGGGTCGTCGAGCACACGAGGCTGATCGATGAGCTGGTGCGCTGCGCGGCGAATGGCTACTCGAAGGGCTGTCCTGCTGGCGCGGCCGGTCTGCATAAATCGAGTTTAGAGCACCTTGCGATGCGATTGCCCGCGTACCATGGTCTTCATGAGTTGGATCGGATGGGCGCTGCTTTCCGCCGCCTTTGCCGCCGCCACGGCGCTGCTGGCCAAGGTGGGCGTGGAGCATGTGGATTCAAACCTGGCCATGGCCTTGCGTACCAGCGTGGTGTTGGTGTTTGCCTGGGGCATTACGCTTCTACTCGGCAAGCACGGTGAGATTCGAGCGCTGGACCGCAGGACTGTGCTTTTTCTCGTCCTCTCGGGGCTTGCCACGGGATTGTCCTGGATTTGCTACTTTCGTGCTTTGCAACTGGGGCCCGCATCGCGCGTGGCGCCGCTGGATAAGCTGAGCGTGCCCCTGGTCATGGTGTTCGCCTGGTTGCTGCTGGGCGAAAAGATGAACGCGGCAGCCGTAGTCGGCGGATTGCTGATTACGGCGGGGGCAGTGGTAATGGTTCTCAGCTAAGCGCGCGCGTGACGATAACGAAGCTTCTCTATACTGGAAAGAGTGCGCGCTGCTGTCTTCCAGCGCATGAGGTTTGTTTGTCGGATCGGAACAAAGCGGAAGGCTCATCCTCCCTAAACCCCGCGTCCCCGCCAGGGTTGTCTTCGCTCGCTGGCGCACAGCCAGTGCATCGGCGCATTGTGCTTACCGGCTTCATGGGCTCCGGCAAGACCACGGTGGGCCCGTTGGTAGCTGCGCGGCTGGGCTGGCGATTTGTGGATGTGGATGACGTGATCGAAGCCGAGGCAGGGATGACCATTGCCGAAATCTTCGCCCAGAAGGGCGAGACGGCCTTCCGGGAACGGGAGCGCGAGACAATTGCGCGTTTAGTCGAGGGCGACGAGCTGGTACTGGCACTCGGCGGAGGCGCCATCGAGACCGCTGCAACGCGGCAACTGTTGAAAAGAGGCGAGGGCACTTTGCTCGTCCACCTTGAAGTTCGATTGGCAACCACGCTGGCGCGCTGCGGGGGAACCGAGCACACGCGGCCCATTTTGGCCGACCAGGCCAACTTGGCCCGCCGCTACGAGCGTCGACTGCCGCTTTACCGCGAGGCTCACCTGTCGATTGCCGTCGATGCATTGACTCCGGAACGGGCGGCTCTCGCCATCGTCCAGGCTGCACGGCTGGGCTGACTGCGCTGGCTCGGCTCCCCCGCTTGCTATCATTAGAGAGAGGCACATTGTCCTTTCGGGCCTTGCCGCTGAGGGCTTCTTCCCAACTGATGAATCCTGCTTCCCACGCCGCCAACCCGGTGGAACTGACCACGCCTGCCGGGAGCCATGCCCACGAACACGTTCACGCCCCTAAACCTGGAGCTACGGCTACGCTGATCCACGACCTGCGCGAACTGTTCAAGGTCAAGGTTGTTGGGTTGGTGCTTGTCACCGGTTGGGGCGGCTTTTACCTTGGGTCGATGTTGTCGGGTATCTCAAGCGTGCAACGCGGTCTGCTCGACACGCTGCTAGGCATTGGCCTGGTGTCTGCCGGGGCCGGCGCGCTGAACGAGGCGCTGGAGCGCAAAACGGATGCTCGCATGAAACGGACCGCCGACCGGCCGCTCGCCTCTGGCCGCTTCTCCCTCGCACTGGGCATTCTGGCCGGGCTTGGCGCGCTGGCGTTGGGCGCGGTCTGGCTGGCGTTCGAAACCAATCTGCTGACGGTATCGCTGGCGCTGCTCACTGCCTTCACCTATGTCGCTATTTACACGCCGTTGAAGCGAGTGACCGCAATCGCCACCTTTGTCGGCGCATTCCCTGGCGCGATGGGCCCTCTGCTGGGCTGGACAGCAGCGCGTGGCCGCATCGAATGGCAGGGCGTTGCGCTGTTCGCCATTCTTTTTGTCTGGCAGTTTCCACACTTCATGGCCATCTCCTGGCTCTATCGCGACGATTACGCGCGAGCCGGTATCCGCATGTTACCGGTGGTGCAGCCGGACGGATGGTCCACCGTGGCCGAGGCGCTGTTTTTCGCGGTCGCCATGATTCCCGTCAGTCTGGTTCCCTGGAAGTTGGGGATGGCAAGTTTGCCCTATGCGGTGCTGGCCGGTGCGCTGGGACTGGTGTATCTGGGCTATACCATTCGTTTCGCGGGCATTCTGCATGCCGGCGATGACAACGAAAGCCGCATGCTGGCGCGCGACCTGCTCAAGGTGAGCGTACTCTACCTGCCATTGCTCTTCACCACGTTGATGGTCTGTGCGATTGCGAAGCATTAAGCGCGAAATAATAAGGATAGCGAAACAATGACGACCACAACCGCACCCCAATCAAGCACAAAGCCCGCAATTGCGGCGATTTTGGCGATCAGTGCGGCTGCAACACTCTTTCTTTTCTGGCTGATTTACATTCATCCAGCCGCGGCCACCAGCGCGCAGTTCGCCTTTTTGCCGGCTCTTAACGCCGCGTTGAATGGGCTCGCCGCTACCGCCTTGTTGATCGGTTACACAATGATTCGCGCTCACAAAATCAGAGCGCACAGGGCTGCGATGATCACGGCCTTCGGCTTCTCGACGCTGTTCCTGGTCAGCTATATCCTGCACCACGCCCTGCACGGGGATGTGCGCTACCCGGCGCACGCGGCGCTACGGTCGGTTTATCTGCCGCTCCTGGCAAGCCACATCGTTCTGGCTGTGGTGGCGCTGCCGCTGGTGCTGGTGACCTTTTTCTTCTCGCTGAGCGGGCGCATTCCGCAACATCGCAAGGTCGCCCGCTGGACATTCCCGCTGTGGCTCTACGTTTCCGTCACCGGTGTCATCACCTATGCGATGTTGCGTCTGGCGCAGGGATCATGACGGCTCAATCGCAGAGCTCGCGCAAATCCCTTCCCGTGCCAACCCAGGCAGCCGAGGCCGATGACGGAACCCGGCAACTGCTGCAATGGGGCAGTTCGATCTTGGGCGCAGGTCTGCTGGCTGCGTTGCTGCTGGAAACCGTGTTGGGCGGCTTTTCGCATACCGGAGCGAGCACGAATACCGGTTGGTTTGCGCTGATCGTCGCGCTGATGTGCATTCCCTTCGGCGGCCTTCTGCTGGCGCTGGGCGTCGCAAAGTGGTTTCGCAAACGGCGAATCGCCCGCGAACGCTGATCCTCTGCTATTCTTTTCAGTTACTGGAGTGCACCGATATGGCCAAGAGCGTTAACAAAGTCATCCTTTTAGGAAATGTGGGCAAAGATCCCGAAATCCGTTCCACCCCTAGTGGCACCATGGTGGCACAATTCGGCTTGGCCACCAGCGACCGCTATCAGGACCCGCAAGGCAACTGGCAGGACCGCACCGAGTGGCACAACCTGGTGGCCTTCAAGCGCACCGCTGAGATTGTCCGGGACTATGTGAAAAAGGGTTCCAAGCTCTATGTCGAAGGATCGTTGAGAACTAGCAATTGGGAAGACAAGCAGACCGGACAAAAGCGCTACAAGACAGAGATTATTGTGAACGACCTTTCCCTGCTGTCAGGTCGAGACGAGGGCTCGGGAGGTTACAGCCGGCCTGCGGCCTCCTCCAGTTCCGCGGCCAGCTTTGACCAGAGCCCGCCGGCTGGCCATGACGATCTTTCGCAGTCGGCCGAGATCTCTGACGACGACATACCCTTTTAATCCGGGGTTTGGAGGAAGTGTTCAGTTTCCTTCCTCTCCTCTATGGATGAGAGCATTCGGTCTCTTTTCTGGTTCGGTGCGCAAGGCGCGTAGGCCGTAGGCCGGAGCGGCTTGCGCACCGAACCAGGGGCCGCTTTAGGGGCCTCATTCCTTCCCAGCGCCGCATATGACCCCATGTCCAGTTTCCGCTGATCCAGCGTGAGTAGAACGGGGTCTCAGCCTGTGTCCAGTTTTAACTGGAACATCATTGCCCGTTAACGCATTTCGTGGACACTGGTCCTCGAAACGGGGTGGGCGATGGCAGACACGAGGAAGACATTCTCGGTTCTTCACATTGTTCTCGATACCGGAGAGCGCCTTCCGTGTCTGGTCGATGCGGCGAGCTGGATTCCAGCGCGTGTTGCCCTGCGCTGGGCCATGCGGTACCGACGATACAGGGTTCAGTCGTCCACTCTGGCAGCCAACCTTCGGGTTTTGGGGAAGGTGTACCGGTGGACGCAAGAGATCCAAGGCTTCGATCTTGATGATCGCCTCACCGGGGGGCGAACGCTTCAGAACCGCGAGATCGAGTCGCTGGCGCGAAGCTTTCGTGGCAACGCAACTGCTCAGGAACTGGACACGGGGGCCTTCGATCAGCATCTGGCGATTGTTGAAGATTTCCTGAAGTGGTCTCTGGATAGCGAAAACCGTGGTGGCCACAAGTCTCTCGATCTCGCGCAACTCGCTCAGGAACGGAACAGGATCGGGCTGATTCTTCGTTCGCTACGGTCCGGTGCGCACGCCTCGGACCGCATCGAGCCCCTGGAAGAGGCGGAGATTCGGGCGATCCGCAACAGCATTGGCCCACGGCGCGATGCACAAGGCATACTGAGCTTTCCGGAGGTCTTCTCCCCGCATACCCGGCTGCGGAACTGGCTGATGTTTGAGGTGGCCCTGGAATTGGGGATACGCCGGGGTGAGCTTCTCAAGTTGCGTCTGGATTCTCTGCCAAGGGGAGGTGACGATGGCATTCGCGTACTCCGGCGTCCGGACGATCCGCATGATTCACGGTCCAAGGAGCCTGCGGTCAAGACCGCCGAGCGAGTGATTCCGGCCTCACGCAACCTGCTGGCGGCCATCCGCGCGTATCTGACTTATCCGCGTCCTCTGGGGAGGATTTCAGGCAGAAGCCCGTACTTGTTTGTTGCGCGTTCCGGAAGTCCGGTGTCGATGGATACCGCGGACGACGTGATCGCAGCCATCGGCGAGCACAGCGGCGTTTCGCCGCTATCATGGCATCGCCTTCGGCACACCTGGGCTGAGCGGATGGCCGAAGCATTCGCGGATCAGCCCAACGGCATGGACCGGCTCGTTTACCTTGGCGGATGGACCAACCCGCAGTCCGCCGCGCGCTACATCCAGCGCGCTTTGGCGAGTCAGGCGAAGGCAGCGGTTCGCAACTATCATCGGAAGGTGTACGGGGAGGCACAGGATGCTTAACGCCGCCCGACGTGTATCCCGTCTGTCCGATTTGCCGTCACTTCCCGTCAGTGTGCTTTCCTTCGATGGCCAGCTGGTCGATGCGACGCAGGAGATTTGGCGCTTTCGTTCGTCGCTGGATGGCGGAAAAACGATTATGCTTCACTGGCCTCGGCAGGATGAGCTCAACATCCTGAGTCCGCGTGCGCGGCATTTGGTAAAACTCTATTTCGCCGACCGGATCGCGCGGAAGAAGGCGCGGACCATCGAGAACGATTTTCGTATGTTCCTGCGCCTGCAAGAGTGGCTGCGCTCACGCATTCAGCCACCGGCAGAGTGGGCCAGCCTGACCGAGGGGCTTGTACGCGCATTTCTGCAACATGGCGTCGAACGCACCGCCGACAAGTGCAACGACTTCTCGCGCTTGCGGACATTTTATCGCTGGGGTGTTGCCCGGCAGTATCCGGACTTTGATCCAGCCTTTCTCGAGATCCTGCGATCGATTACGGCGGTTGGGAACGCAAAGGGGCACAGCGTCCGCTTCCGCGATGTCGTCAGAGGGCCGTTTTCTTCCGATGAACTCATGCTGATCGGCAGGGCTGTCCGTAAGGGCCTGGGAACCAGTCAGGACCGGGCCATCGTCATGCTGCACCTGGAACTGGGTCACAACCCCAGTGCGAGCGCGCGGCTGCACAACAGAGATTTGATTCGCCACGAAACGAAGTCGGGAGTTGTGTGGCAACTCGACGTGCCACGTGTCAAGAAGCGGATTCCCCGGCGCGAGACCAAGCGGCGGCCGATCAGTAACGCGCTCGGCGGCCTGCTTAAGAGCATGCAGAAGGGTGGTCCCGATGGACCTCTTCTCCACTGGCTGCCCGCGCCGAGCCCGGAAGCAGCTATCAACGAGGCGATGCGGCGCTTTGCGCAGGCAGCAGATCTCATCTCGCCACGAACTCAGCTTCGGATGAGGATGAACGCGCGCCGATTTCGCTTTTCAATCGCCACGCACATGGCTGAAGAGGGCGCCTCTCTTTTTCACATCGCTGAAGTTCTCGATCATAGCGATACGCAAAACGTCAGGGTCTACGTTGAGACTGCCTCCTCCATTGCCGACCCTGTCGCCCGAGCCACGGATGATGCGTTGGCGCCGTTGGTTCGCAGATTCCAGGGCAAGATCGTCGACTCCGGTGAAGCTGCGATTGTCGCTGGGCTTACGAATGGGAGGATTCCCGCGGCCGCTCCGCATCTGGGGATTCCGCACCTCGACGTGGGTGGAATCGGACTCTGCGGACGCGACGCGGACAGAGACGGACTCTGTCAACTGCTCCCGCCTCTGAGTTGTTACCTGTGCCCGTCCTTTGCGGCGCTCCGGGCTGGACCGCATCCGCAGATGCTGGAGTCGATCGATAGGTTCCTTCAACAACACGAGCATCACAGCGACCGAAGGATTCTTGTGCAGCTCGATCAGGTGCGCACGGCGATCCGTCAGGTTATCGAAGGAATCGATGCTCAGGGAGCGAGTATCCCATGAGCAGCATCGCGATGCGGAAGCTGATCCTCATTGCCCGCGAAAAATTCGCTGCGGACTTCGGCGCCGATCCGGAGATGTTCGACTCATCGTTCTGGGACGTTAGCTGCTTGTGGGACCGGGCGCTCAGCCGGACGAATCGACATGTGTACTTCACGCGCTATGGCACCAACGATCAACCTTTGCCGGCGGATTACTCCGGAGTCGTCAAGAGCTGGTTGGTTCTTGACCGCCGCACACCCGGCAACATGGGTCTGAGGTTGGCCGGTGCTCGCATCCTCTGGGAAGCGATCCTCACCAGGCGAGGCGGCGATCCAGAAGCCTTCCGATGGTCGACTCTGTCGGAAGAGGACCTCAGCCAGGCTGAACTGCTGATGCGGGCTTACTGGGCGGAGTCGACGACGTACAAGCGCATGATGAGCCTGCTCGTGTTCGTCAGGTTTCTGGCCAGCCGGAACCTCTGCCGGCCTCTCTATTACACTGCTCAGACACCGCGCGTGGAGGACTTCAACCGACACACGATAGCCGGGCAGGAGGCCCGCCGCGACCGCCTGCCAACAGAAGCCGTCTTGAACGGCCTCGCGGATATTTATCGCGAGCACGCCGTGGAGCCGAGAGACAAGCTGCGAGCTGCCGCGCTTGCCATTTTGGTTGTGACCGGGTTCCGCATTGGTGAACTGCTCACCCTCCCGTTGGATTGCGAGGTTCGCGAAACGAGCGGCGGACAACTGCGATACGGCCTCCGCTACTTGAGAGAGAAGAGCAGAGGCGGTCGAAGACTGCTTGCGGTCCGTTGGCTGACTCCCATTGGCGCGGCCTTGGCCCAGGAAGCTATCGAGTGGATTCGGAAGATCACACATGCCGCGCGGCAACGCGCTCAAGTGCTGGAGAACTCCCCTCACCGGGTACCTCTTCCCGGCTTTCATTGGGGCGCTCGAATGACCCGTCGCGAAGTTGCGCTCGTTCTCGGTTGTGACCACCTGAGTGTTTTTGCGATCCACCGGGACAAGCTGCCACGGCATCGCGATCGGAACGGGAGCTTTTACCGCGCATTTGAGGTCGAGGCATACCTGCGAAGTCTGCGCGTCATGCATCTGTGGACGGTTGATCGCCGCGATGGCACACGGCAGAAGCTCTCCGAATCCCTGTTCATCGCATTCCGCAACTTCTTTCACACGACAAGGTCCGCCTGCCAGCTGCTGGTCGAGCCGATGCTCCACGCTCAGATAGCCGATTTCATAACCTGCAGAGCGAACATGAAATCCGCCTTCGAGAAGTTTGGCATCCGGGAGGCAAACGGCGCTTTCTGCCGGATGACCACACACCAGCTCAGGCACTGGCTCAACCACATCGCCGACAAGGGCGGCCTGCCCGTAGAGTTGCAGACGCGCTGGCTCGGCCGGGAGAACGCAAAAGATACGGAAGCCTATCGCCATGCCACCGTCAGTGAACGGCTGGAGTGGGTCAAGACTGGCATGCGCGAAGGATCGCTCCAGGGAATCAAGGCGGACATTTACGTTGAACTGCCCCGCGGCCAGAGAGAAGCATTCCTTGACGGCGAGATCCAGGCCGCGCACTTTACCGCCTTCGGCATCTGCCTGCACGACTTCGCCGTCACCCCGTGCCCTTTTCACCTCAACTGCGTGCGCGGTTGCCCGGACTATCTCCGCACGCGAGGAAATCAAAAGGAGCGAGAACATCTTATTCAGATTCGCACGGCCACCGAGCAAGCGCTGCACGCAGCCAGGCTTCAGGCAGCGCACAACGAAGGGATCGCTGAGCCTTGGGTACGGCACTGTGAGCAGACTCTTGACGGCATCGCGAAGGCCCTTGCCGTCGATGACGACATGGAACTTGGTGACAGCAGATCGATGGCCGTATCACGGAGCGCCGGATGCCCAGAGTAAGTGTTCGTGATCAGTTACAGAAGCGCCTTCGCGACTATCTGGCTATCGCTGAGGGCCATGCGCCCGACGAAACGGCATTGGACGTCAGGAGTGTGGCTGCCGCTCTCGGCGTCAGTCCGACAACCCTGTACAAATATGGGTTCAACAACGACGTAAATAACGCCGAACAACGCCAGCGGGAAAATGGCCTGCTATCCGGCGCCGCTATCGAACAACGCTTCTTCGAGGATCAAGTTGTCCAGTTAAAGGCGGAATTGGAGAAGGAACTGGAGAGAAACAGGCAGCTCGTCGGCCGTATCGCCATCATCGAGGCGAATGCCGGAAGGTTGGGCATCGATCCCGAGGAGTTATACAGAGCCATTCTGAAGCCCGTCAGAACCATGTCCCGCGCAGGTTCGAACATGAACGGCGCACGCAAGCGATTCCGCCGTTCTTAAGTGCATATCGAAAACGGTACACTTCCTTCGTGCCTACAAAACCCGTCACGCACAAACAGGGACAGTATCTTGCGTTCATTCACTACTACAGCAGGGTCAACGGCCGGCCTCCCGCCGAGGCCGACATGCAGCGATACTTTCGCGTGAGCCCTCCGTCCGTGCACCAGATGGTCCTCACCCTGGAAGCCAACGGCTTCATTGAGAGAACTCCCGGGCAGGGACGATCCATTCGGCTCCTGCTCGCACGCGAGGATCTTCCGGACCTGGAGTAGCGGGAAAGCACTCAGCGCAGACAGAGCAAACTGAACAGCCAAAACCACGTGCGCGGATATAACTATTTACATATCAATTATTTAGCAATGTGAACACGCCGAAAACCGCGCAAAACCGTTTTAGGGATATGGCTGCGAACCATTTGTAAAGTTTTCTCTGAAACGCGCATTTGGAGCGGGCGACAGAAGAAACCTCTTGACGCCCGTGTTGCGACTCGGGTAAGTTTCCCAACACTATGAAGAACGCAGCAAGAATTCTGACCGTGATTGGTCTGGCTGATGGCGGCTTGCTCGGCATGGCTGGAAGCATGGTCGCGCAACAAAACCTGCGCTCGTTTCTCTGGGCAATCGACGGCGTTGGCGTGATCGTCGCAACCTGCCTGTTGACCATCAGGTACTTCAGAAAAGGCAACGACTGCGTGGCTGCCGGGTTTCTTGTCTACGCCATCGGCGAGGCCGTGATGCTTGGCGGAACAGCTGGTAATCTTGAGGCGAGTGTCCCCTCATTTGCCGCGGGCACGGCCTTGTGGTCCGCCGGCCTGCTGCTCACGGGTGCTCCCAGGGAATTCAGACTGTGGGTTCGCACAGCGAGCATGGTGGCCGGTATTCTGTTTGCCATTACGTCGCTGAAGATTTTCTGGGGCCAGTTGGTGACGCCAATTGCCAGGCCGCTTCCCTACTTCGCTTATCCCATCCTGGTGCTGACGTTTGCCGGGTGGATTTGGACGGTGCTGAAAGCGGATTGAAGATAGCGGCTGCGAAGTCCCCGGAGAGTTGCCGCGCTGCTTTACGTGCCGTTTGCCTGCTCTTGTCCGGGCTCGCCCAAGGCGTCGTTATCGCGGTCGGTAACTTCGGCAAGGGCAGAGAGGCGGCCTGCCAGTTCCTCCGTCCAACAGTGCTCCGGTGCGCGCCAGCTCCAGTTGCCGGCGGAGACGGCGGGTGTATTCATACGCGCTTCAGTGCCCAGTTCCAGCAGATCCTGCGCGGGAACCACAGCAATTTGTGCAACGCTCGCATAAAGAACGCGTATGAGAGGCCAGACAGGCTGGTTGTCGACCGAACCCAAAAGGGCCTCGACGGCGGTACGTTCCGTTTTGCTCGCAGAACCCCACCAGCCCAGTGTCGTGTCGTTGTCGTGCGTGCCCGTGTAGGCGACCGTGTCGGGAGTAAACCGGTGAGGCAGATGAGTGTGCGCTCCTTTGTTGCTGAAGCCGAACTGCAACACCTTCATGCCGGGTAGCCCGAGTTCGACGCGCAGTGCCTCGACCTCAGGGGTAATGAGGCCCAGATCTTCGGCAACCAAAGGGAGCGGTCCAAAGGACGCTTCGAGCGCGCGGAAGAGTTCGAGACCGGGCGCCTTCACCCATTCGCCTTTCACCGCGGTCTTCTCCTCGGCGGAAATTGCCCAATAGGCCTCAAAGCCGCGGAAGTGGTCAAGGCGCACAATGTCGTAAAGCTCGCAGGCGCGGCGGATGCGCTCGATCCACCAGGTGAAGCCGCTCTCGGCCGCGACGTCCCAACGATAAAGCGGGTTGCCCCAGCGCTGGCCAGTGGGCGAAAAATAATCAGGCGGGACGCCGGCGATCCGAATAGGATTGAGTTCCTCGTCCAGCTCAAACAGTTCGGGATGAACCCACACGTCCGCCGAATCCATGTTCACGAAGATGGCGACATCACCAAGGACTCGTATGCCACTCTGCGCTGCAACGCTTCTCAGCTCTTCCCACTGTAGAGAGAATGCGAACTGCAGCACCTTCTCCATGTCCAATGCCCGGGCGTGCTCTTCGGCAACTTTTGCGAGCGCCTTGGGATCGCGTCTGCGCAGAGGCTCCGGCCATGCTGTCCATGCTCCGGTGTTGTGCTCGCGCCGCAGCACGGAGTAGAGAGCGTAGTCGTTGAGCCAGGCCGAATGGCTACTGCAGAATTCATCGAACTGTTGCCAATGGGCCTGGAGCATTTTGTCGTGCGGGCCGCGATCGAGGAAATTCCCGGCCGCCTCGTAGAGCACGGGGATCTTTCGTTCTTCCACGTCCTCAAAGTCGACATTGCCCGCATTGCCTCCCAGGCCGGCAATGCGGCCGCCCTCAATCCAGCCCCACTCGGAGAGAGATTCTAGGCTGATGAGATAAGGATTCCCCGCAAAAGCCGAAGAGGAAGCATAAGGCGAGTTGCCAAAGCCGGTGGGCCCAAGGGGAAGTACCTGCCAGATGTGCTGCTTGGCAGCAGCGAGGAAACCGACAAACTCGTGTGCAGCCGGACCCAGGTCGCCGATGCCTCCGCGGGAAGGAAGTGAGCTGATGTGGAGCAGAACTCCAGAGGAACGCTGAAACTGCATGCTTCCATTATCGCCGGATGAACGCCGAGGTTGAGCCGCTGGCCGGGGCGAACCACTATAATCCCTCTGGCAATCCTGATTTCGGCGAAGCGCGCCGCAAATAAGCTTCTGGAAAGTCTCGGGGACTAAACCGTTGCAAACACAAATCGACCGCTCATTCCTTTTTGTCCTGGTATCCACATTTGCCATGCTGGCGCCCGTATCCGCCGTAGCTAAGTCGAACCCTCCTCCGCAGTTTGCCCTTGCAGGCGGCTGGCTGTTGCAGGATGCGGCCAGAACGCAGCAGTCCGCAGCAGAGGTAGCTTCGCCGGGCCTTGACACTGCCGGCTGGTACACGGCCACGGTTCCGGGCACAGTGCTGACGACTCTCGTGAATAACCATGTATATCCGGAGCCGCTTTATGGAGAGAACAATCGGCCGGAGGTGATTCCCGACAGTCTGGCGCGGACCTCCTGGTGGTACCGGACGCTGATCGAGGTGCCGAACGCGTACAAAGGCCACCGCGTTTGGCTTAACTTCGACGGCATTAACTATTCAGCGGCGGTGTGGGTAAACGGCGCGCAAGTGGGCACCATCCGCGGAGCGTTCATACGCGGCATCTTCGACATTACGGCGCATGTGACGCCGGGCAAGCAGGCCGTTGTTGCGGTTCTGGTGACGCCGCAACCGAACCCCGGAGTTCCCCATGAACACACGCTGACCGCGGGCATGGGAGGCAACGGCGGCATTAGCGCCATCGACGGACCGACGTTTCTGAGTACGCTTGGCTGGGACTGGATTCCGGCGATCCGCGACCGCGACACCGGCATCTGGCAAAGGGTATTTCTCAGCGCCACGGGGCCGGTGATTGTGAAGGATCCGCTGGTGACCACCGACCTTCCGCTCCCTCGGACCGACTCTGCCGACGTTATGGTGCAAGCGACGGTCGAGAATGTGAGCGACAAGCCGCAAAAGGGTTTCCTGAAGGGAACCATTGAAAACATCGCGTTTAAGCAGCAAGTGGAACTGGCGGCCCACAGCAAGCAGACGGTGACGTTTGACGCGAAGACCACGCCGGCGCTGCACATGGAACATCCGCGGTTGTGGTGGCCGAACGGCTACGGTGAGCCGAACATGTACAGGCTGCATTTGAGCTTCGATCAGGGAAGCAGGGCTTCAGATGCATCGGATGTGGATTTCGGCGTGCGCAAGATCAGCTACAGCGTTCCCGGCACCGATACGCTGACCATTTCAGTGAATGGCGTGGAAGTATTTATCCGTGGCGGCGACTGGGGACTCGACGAGGCCATGAAGCGCATACCGCGCGAGCGGCTCGATGCCCAGATTCACATGCACCAGCTGGCGCATTTGAATATGATCCGCAATTGGGTTGGCCAGAGCACGAGCGAGGATTTCTATGAGTTGTGCGACAAGTACGGAATTATGGTTTGGGATGAGTTCTTCCAGCCCAATCCTGGCGACGGTCCGAATCCGACGGACATCGACACGTACATGGCCAACGTGCGCGACAAGATCCTGCGTTTCCGCAATCATCCTTCGATTGTGCTTTGGTGCGCGCGCAACGAGGGGTTTCCGCCTCCGGAGATTGACGCGCCGCTGCGCAAGCTGATGGCGGAACTGGAACCAACACGCCGCTACCAGCCCAGTTCGACCGACGGCGCGGGTGTGCGCTCGCACGGACCATATTCCTGGCGAACGCCACGAGAGTTTTACAACGTGACCGACGACTACTTCAAAACCGAGACCGGCAGCGTTTCAGTGCCTACGCTGGAGTCGATCCACGGAATGATGCCGAAGAAGGACTGGGAGTCGATCAACGACGATTGGGCCGAGCACGACTTTGCCAGGGGAAACTCGGGCGCAGACAAGTACCCCGCGATTCTCGCCGCGCGTTACGGCAAGATCGCCAATCTGCCCGATTTTGTGCGTAAGGCGCAACTGGCGAACTACGAGGCATTCCGCGCCATGTACGAGGGGCGCAACGCGCTGTTCTTCCATCCGACCACGGCGATTCTCACCTGGATGAGCGATCCCGCCCAGCCGAGTTTCGTGTGGCAGATTTATCATTACGACCTGGAGCCCTTCTCCTCGCTTTTTGCCGTCATGCATGCGAGCGAGATGGTCCATATCCAGTACAACGAGGCCAATGGCGAACTGCAAGTGATCAACAATCGGCCCGAACCCGCAGCGGATTTGGTCGCGCATGAGGCCATCTACAACCTGGACGGAACGCTGGCTTATGAGCATGAGACAAAGCTGACAGCGCAGCCCGAAATGGCGACGAATCTCGGCACGGTTGAATTTCCGGCCACGGTTTCGCCGGTCCACTTCCTCAAGCTGGAATTACGCGACCCGAAAGGACAGGTGCTTTCCAGCAATTTCTATTGGCTTGGTGCGTCCGAGGATCCCGATGACCTGACCGATCTGAACAAACTTGCGACGGTCACGCTTGAAGCCACCGCGGCCACCGCGGATGCAGACGGCAAGCGGACAGTTACGGTGACCCTGCACAATCCATCGCAGGAAATCGCGCTGATGGCGCACCTTCAATTGCGGCGGCTCAAGACAGGTGAGCGCGTGCTGCCGGTGTTCTACTCCGACAACTATGTGTCGCTCGTCGCAGGCGAGACGCGTACCGTCACCATCGAAGCGGACTTGACTGAGTTTAACGGCGAGGACGCACTGGTGATGCTCGATGGATGGAATGTGACGGTGGCTCCGGCTGCATTCAAAGGCGTATCCGTTGCGCCGAATCTGGATGCGCAACCGGACCGCTGGCCGGTCACCGGGCTGCCCTATCAGACAGAGGGGTTGCGGTAGAGTATCTTTGATCGCCAGACAATAAGGGCCCGCAACTGTTAGGTTGCGGGCCTCTTTCAATTCTGACGCGCATTGATCGCGAGTTACATTCCAGGCAACGCCGGAGTTTGCGCCTTGGCATTGAGGCGGATGCGGTTGTGCTTCTTGTAGTCGGCGAGAACGCCGCTCATGAAGATGTTGAAGGCGTCGGCGCGGCGTTGATCGAGAAGCTGGTCGCGCGTCTGGTCGAAGTTTTTCTGGATCTCGTCGGCAGATGGCTCCTGCTTGTCAGTCAGCTTGGCCACCACGCCGGTGCGCTGCGCGTTGATGGGTCCGCTGATATTGCCCACCGAGAGTTCAAAGAGCTGTGGGGCCACCTGCTCCACTTCGCCAAGATCGGGCACCTGACCCGATGCGCCAACCAGGTCACTGGTTTTAACGGTTGCACCCACTTCTTTTGCCGCCTGATTCAGATTGTTCTCTGACTTGGCACGCTCGGCAAGTTCGGCGGTCTTTTGAGCCAGCAGGCGGGGAAGCTGCTCGTCGCGATAGTCGTCGAGAACATGGGTCTTCCAGTCGGCGAAGGCGGGCTCGTGGGCCGGCACGATACCGGTGACTTGGAAGATGGCATCACCCTCGCCCGTGGGTGCGGCCTGCGGAGGATCGCCCTGTTTGGAGGCGAATGCCTTGGTGAGAAGCTGCGCACTGTCAGGCAGCGCAGCGATCACTCCCTGGCTGGTGACGGGGGCGGTGGTCACCAGGTCAAGATGATGAGCGGCTGCGGTTTTCTCCAGACCGTTCTTGATGGCCTCGGAGGTGAGCGCCTTCGCGTAGTCGTCCTCCGCCGATGCCTCATTCTGGCGGAGCAGCGTTGCCTGAATCGTGGACTGCACTTCCGCGAGCGATTGCGCATGCGCCGCATTGCGCTCTTCCACCTGCACGACATGATAGCCAAACTGGCTCTTCACAATTTGAATATCGCCGATCTTCTGGCTGAAGATGGCGTTGTCAAACTCGGGGACCATGCGGCCGCGCTGCGAGAAGCCGAGCTCGCCGCCGGAATTTTTGCTGCCGGGATCATCGGAGTCTTTCTTGGCGATATCGGTCCAGTTGCCGCCCGCCTGCAGTTGCTTCAGAATCGCTTGTGCCTTGGCCTTGGCGGCGGCGTCCGTCTTGGCGTCGGCGCCCGCAGGCACTGAGATGAGAATGTGCCGCGACCGAGCCTGCTCAGGAACCGAATACTCGGCCTGGTGCGCCGTAAAATATTGCTGAATTTGAGCTTGCGTTGGCTGTGGTACGCCCGCCGGCAGTTGGCCGGGAGTAAACGCAAAGTACGCTATTTTGCGTTCTTCGGGGACGGCGGTGGCGTAGCGGGCCGCATTTCTTTTGAAATATGTTTCCAGGTCGCTGTCGGAGGGATTGATGGTCTTGCGGAGATCGTCAGAGGAGATGACTGCGTAATCGAATTTAATTTTTATATTTGCTTTTCGGTAAAAATCGCGCACTTCCTGACTACTGACGTTGACTCCGCCGGCGATGAGGGCCTGCAGGCGACGGATGATGATGTCGGTTTTGATGCTTTCTTCAAAATCTTTTACCGACATATTCAATCGGTCGGAGATGAGGGCAGCGTATTGCTCGTCGCCGATGTATTTGCCGTTGGGAAACAGCACCTGACCCGTGGGGCCAGTTTGCAGGTACTGGCGCACATCGTTGTCGGTGGCGCGAATGCCCAGGTGATCCGCGACCTCAAGCAGCACCTGCTGCTGCACGAGCTGCTGGCCAACCTGCTGCTCGAAGAAGTTCAAAATCATGGGGTTATCAGCATATTGCGGACTGCGCTGCTGCAACTGCTGGCGGGCCACCTGCTCCACGCGCACCTGGCTGACCGTGTCTCCTGAAGAGAGGAAGCGGCTGTACCAGTGGGGGTAGATGACGGCGTATGTGTCAGAGGATGCTTGTCCGCCGCCGGCGAGGCCGGGGATGAGGTAGACGCACATGGACACGGAGGCCGCGCCGATGATGACCACCAGAAGAGCCTTGGTCATGCGATTGTCTGTCTGCAGGAAACGAATCATGGATGGATTTGAACCTTCAACTCTCTACGCGCGAACGACTCGGCTCCCGATGCGGCCGATGGGAGGGCCATGGAGGGGGCGGATCCCGCGGATGCGCAATTGTCGCTTGACGCGATTCATTGCCATTATAGACGAGGCGGCGGATGGCTCGCGGGAACGCTCGAAGACCGGGGTCAAGGGGGGCAGGACAAAGGATTTGGGACCAGGCGGGGTACAGTTTTACAGTTTTACAGCCGCTGTACGGGGTTGGAAGGCCGGTTTTTAAGATTTTTATTATGAGTCTGTTACGAGGGGATTTTGGTTTTTACAGCCGTACAGGCGCTGTACTGGGTTGAATTTTGGTTTGTAATTCCTTTGCAATGAATAATTTATATCAATTCCACAGTTTCACAGTCAAAATCTCTCTTTTTTCCCATGCGAGGGGTGGCAGATCGGCGGAGGGCGGCTTCACGGTTTTGGCGGGGCGGTCTGTGAGGGTTTCTGCTTTGCGGGGGCAATCCACGCAGGGCAGGATGGGGATTTTGGGGAGAGCCTGGAGCCGATAAGCCATCATGGCGGAAACGGTGACGTCGTGCTGGGCTGCATAGAGCCTGGCCTGGCGTTCGATCTCGAGTGTGACGCAAACGGTGATGTTGCGAACGGTGCGCATGGTTTTTTTCAATCCCAGGGAGCGAGGTGGGGTGTTTGTCTTTTATGGATAGTGTGCGCCGAGGGCGGGTAATGATCTGCAAAACAGGGGTCGGGGGGCAGGGATCAGGGGTCAGGGGGCAGGGATCAGTAGACCTAGGGGCGGATTACAGGTCTCAGCTCTCAGCTCTCGGCTTTCAGCTCCTGGCTTTTAGCTTCCGGCTTGCGGCTCTCCGCTGGGGCCGGTTCGCAGGCAGGGTGCAAGAGGGGCTTGGGCGACTGTTCGGAAACTCGCTGGCCGCACCACAGCATTCCGATTGCTTCCCGATATCCGCTCCAGCCGTTTCGGAACACCCAACGTCTCAAGAAACCGCTCAATACGGCATGAAAGGCTCGGTCTCCATTTGATCTAAGCAACTGAAACCACACCTTTTCTCAATTGCACCGTCGAGGACTCGAAAGCGCACGGATTCGGAAACAGTGATCAGGCCGCCCGAACCGGGGTCGATGCAGACCCGTCGCAATAGTTGAAGTGAAGCGCGCCTCGGGGTGTACCGTGGCGAGGTCAGTATTCCATAATGGAAATCACAGGTAAATTGACTGACCGACTATGCCTGAAGCCCCTGAAAGACCGGACCTCGGAGCGCTGCGCATTGACGCCCACAAGCGCGGCGCTCGAAAAGCTGGCGCGCGCATCACGATTGTTCTTTTCGTCCTGCTGGCTGCGCTCGTAGTGGTGGGCGCAGTCTACGCCTACATGCGTCAGACGCCGCTGGTGCGTTTCTCGCGCCCGAGAGTCGTTCTTCAAGATGGTTGAGGACTGGAATGCTCCAGGCGCAGTCATGCAAAGTACGGCGTAGTGTGTTTGAATGTTGCCTTCGACGTTTGTCAGGGCTTGAGAAACATTTCCGTCAAGAACATAGCTTGCGCCTCACAGACTTCTTGGCAGGAGCAGCTTTCGTTACAGGTGTCGCATTGTTGACGCCGGACAGGAGCGCACGAACTTCTTGGAGACCCTTTTACTGATGGCGGATTTTGATAAGCCAACAGAGGGGGTGTTATTACCAAACATCACACAAGAATCCCTCTCAGATATGATTGGCACCACACGGTCACGGGTGAGTTTCTTCATGAACCGATTCAGGAAGCTCGGGTACATCGACTACAGCTACGGGCACCTGAAGGTTTACAAATTGCTGCTAACCGCTGTACTGAAGGACGACCGGCCCGAGGAGGATAACGCATCGAGAACCCCAGTTCCTTGAACAAAGGAAACTTACTTACAGGACGCCGCGCAGTTTTCGTGTTCGCCTTCGCAATTTTTAAACGGCTTATACAATCCACTGGCTCTTCCAAAGGTGTCATTCCAAATCTGGTCTGATTTGCAGTTATATCGTGTGGTATCGCAGTTGGCCTGACATTGCTGCTTCCCTTCCGGAGTTCTTCTGTAGGCATCGGCTGCTTTCTGCTGTGCTGCCGCATCCCGTTGCTCTTTCGATTGCCGCACTGCCGCATCCCTCTTCTCTTTCTCCGCCGTTGCACGTTCCTGTTGCCGCTGAAGTACAGTGGGGCAGAACGCAAGGTTATTTTCCATGATATTAATCGAAGAGGCTATCCTGCCCGAAGGGTCGGAAGGACAGTTAAAGCTCAAGCCATGTGTACAATCCGGATGCTGGGTGTATGTTTGGTCTAGTGCTCTTTGATACCAGAAGCGTGCCCTTTGCATGTCGTTAAACCGCTGGTCATCGTATATCCAATCGTTATTGGTCTCCATGTGCGCCTGCTTCATGTAGCGCGGGCCGGGAACGGCTTCGACGCAACAGTGGTTTGCGCCGTTAGCTTGCCGCCAATTTCTACCTCTAAGGAAAAATACGTCGGCAATTGCACGTTTTGTCTCTGGATTCCCGGCGTCCGGATCGTTCTCAATTAACTTATCTAATTTTAGGTATGGCGCAGTGGCCGATTGGATACCCAGTTGGTTGGGGACTAACGAAGATCGATTGAACTCAACGACATCTGCAATATCTGCACGCATTGAGGGATCATTTGCACTGTCGATAGTTCCGGAAGTTTCAGTGGAGGACGCAACGGCTTTTGTTATCACTGCCAAAGTGGTTTGCGCCGACGCTTCGCCGGTTGTCGCCATGGTAGGGGGAGTCTGAACGGTTGAAGATATATTATCGGGCAGCGTTGTTGAAGCGACTTGTGACATGCAACTTTTGTCACCCGCCGTATCGCTGCGAAAGAACACCGGGTGGAGTGGATCAATCCCCTTCGGGGTATAAACCAACTCTCCGCTTGGTAGGACGTACTGGAAAAATATTCCGTTCCAGTTGTACGTCCTGCCCGTTGAGCAAATGTGCGTATTGAACGCAAACTGTCCAAGTGGTTTGCTATTGACTGCCTGCGGGGAGGCAAAATAGGGAAGCTCAGTTTGTGTGATCAACTCGTGAGGAAGTGGGAAAGGCACCATCTGCCCGCTCACGAAAACCCTAATCATTGTGGCCTGATTGGTTTGCGCCGATGCTTCGCCGGATGCCGCCATGACCAAGGCGGATGCCAACACAATGTTCGTTATGTTCACAGCAGAACCCTCCGTGAGCCGACCTGCATGGCTCAGTTTATGCCGGATTGACCGGCTTCTTACTTTTTGAAGATGACGCTAACCCAGTTGTTGCCGAGCGAGTATGCTGTGACGGGTTCCCAACCTTCAGCAGAGTGTTTGTTCAACACGTCTTCAACACGGCCCCCAGATTTCTCTTCCACCTCAGCCACCATGTACGTGTGCCCTGTAGCAGCGTGGACGGGTCGCGAAATTAGAACCGGGCGGAAGGCGTTGACTGCAAGCAGTAACGCGATGACCGTGAGAACGGCTTTGGTGTAGAGGTCAGGTTTCATGGCGCAGGATACCACAGTTTTAGCCAGTTTTCGCGAAACAATTACCCAAAATCCGGCTTTTTACCGCTTCCGCCTGAGCACCTGTCGAAACCGTGACGAGCCCACAAAAGTTATCCAAGTTCTGGCGCTTGACCCACATACTAGACGCAGAGAAACAGGCGTCACCAAAGATATTGCGGGAAGCCCCGCTTCCGCCGAGACTTGGTTTGTGCTTGCAAAAGACCTTCGGAAATTTTTCAGGATGGACGATGAGTCTTCGTTCGGCCTTTCGCTGGTTTCACGTTTTGTTCTGCCTGAGGACGCGACGGAAAAGCGTCCGCAGCTATCGCCTGATTTTGTATCCGTGCTCATGCAAACCGCCATCAATCTCCATAACCGTCAGGTGAGCGAGTCTGAGGGATGGAAGTCCTACTTGCCGCTTTGGTCGGCACTAATAGGAGGGGTGTTTGCCACTCTACGGTGGGGGCTTCTGGTGCGGATACAAATGGGCACGGAGATATTATGGCTTTAGGTAAGGAATCAATCATCACAGTGAATGGCCATCAGTTGACGGATGCTGAATCCATGACCATTAGAGTTGCGTTGCAGAGTTTCGCAATGGATATGTCCACCATTGACACGCTCTGCGACCTTGGCCGTACAAATCCGTTCCTACGAGCAGCAATCCGGGTGAATCAGTCATAAAAAAGGAGATTCCAGTCATGAATATCTTCCTTGCAATTCTCTCCGTCCTCTACAACGCACCCCCGATATTCGGGCCGTTCCTTCTGTGGTGGGCTTGGTCTATAGGTCGCCGACTTGAGCGCCGTGCCTTCAATCGTCGGAACGTAGCAGGTCTAGAGACCTTCTCCGATTTCGGCACAATGAAGAAAACTCGATTCCTTGAGGGATGTATGGGGCTGGCCCAAGCGTTCTTTTTCATCTTGGGGCTGGTTCTCACCGTCCGGCTCGGCATCAACGTCTGGCTTCATGGTGCGAGGGCTGACAGCGTATTCGGTAGAAATTGAGCCGCATGAGACGATGAAAGTGCATCTTAGCAAAGACGCAGTCAAAACCTCTAGCCACCCGTGTTCGCTCATCCGTGATTGCCCCGCCTTACACGTATTTCGCTGTATTTAGGCGACCCATGAAGTCTTGTAAGTAATTGTAAGTACGAGTTATTAACGCCCTGAAAAGGCCGGCGTCAGCCGCCCTTGGGCACCACTCTTTGTCGACCATAATTGTCTTTGCTGTAGGCAATTTGCAGTTGGCTTAGCTCTGCAAGTGCAACCAGTCACGATTACTCCCCTGAAACGTTAGAACCCTATCGGGACCGCCCCGGTAGACGAGGCAGGATTGGGCCGGGCATCTTCGGTCGGGGCGGTTTCGATAGGGCCGTTTGGAGTAAGTCTCTGGCGGGACGGACGCGGTG
>Ga0181520_10001770_pt1 | contig 42680 bp, 43 predicted proteins | sample PEATcosm2014_Bin_29_FD_132451 | JGI IMG/M metagenome (GOLD analysis project Ga0181520, IMG submission 132451) | Peatland microbial communities from MTU Mesocosm Facility, Houghton, MI, USA - PEATcosm2014_Bin02_30_metaG | ecosystem: Environmental > Terrestrial > Soil > Wetlands > Peat | place... | reverse complement strand
CTGCTTGAAGGCTTTGTTAAACTTCTTCCGCGTCTTCTTGGCTTCGATCACAGGTTCATTCATACAGGTATTATCTTGCGTTGTCTTTCTTTACCTGTGTCCGTCAAATCGGCCCAGCCCCAAAGCTCCTAAAACTGGCAGGGAATTGTTCATCGTTGATTATAGCGATGAATCGTGGAAAGGCCTGAAATATTTTCAGGACTGGACCGAGATCGCCGGCGTCTTTGACGCGGTGATTGAAAAGCACGACGGCTGGCCGTCGAGATAAATGGCGGCAGGCCATGAAACCTCCAAACCAGCGCAACGACACCAGCGGCAGGAGTGGGAGAAGCGACACCGGCGGCCAGTTGCGTGCCGCAGCGGAACCAACGGCAACCAAGGGTTTCATTCCCGCGCACGGCGGCTACGAGAATTTGTTCGCCTACCAGAAAGCCTTGGTGGTTTATGATGCCACCGTTTATTTCTGCGACCGGTTCATAGACAAGCGCTCGCGCACGCATGATCAAATGGTGCAAGCTGCTCGATCCGGCAAACAAAACATCCTCGAAGGCAGCGAGGCCAGCGGCATTTCCAAGGAAACCGAGATCAAATTGGTGGGGGTGGCGCGCGCCAGCCAGGAAGAATTATTGGAAGATTACCGGGATTTTTTACGCAGTCACCAGGCGGCGCTTTGGGATAAAAATTCCAAAGAAGCGCTCTTTGTCCGCAAGCTCGGGGCCAGACCCGATGCGTCGTATGAGTCTTATAGGACTTATATTGAAACCCGGCCACCTGCGGTGGTGGCCAACATCATCATTTGTGTGATTCACCAGACGTGTTATTTGCTTGACCAGCTTTTGCGCCGCTTGGAACAGGATTTCCTCAAGGAAGGTGGCCTGCGCGAACGTATGACCCGCGCCCGCCTGACCGAACGCAACCGCCAAAACCAAAGTCCCCGCTCCCGGCCCTGTAACTAAATTCCCTTCCCGCCCAACCATTTACGCATTTTGCGTTAGCCGCTAACTAACACCCCCAGCCCGATCCGTGTCATAGTCGCGGGGTGAGACTGCCGCCACAACGCAGCCGGACCTCCCGGGCCTCCGCGCCCCGTAGAGGCAAACTGGCGTTTGCCGCCATCTCAAAACCCCTCGTTTCCGCCCACAACTCGAGACAGGCGATCTGCACCCCCGCTCCCACGCCCGGTCATCTTGTCCATCCCGTTCAGCCTGTCCATTTTCCACCGTCAAAAACCGCCGAAAAATCCGAGTTTTCAACCCCTTGTCATCCAACCCAATCAAACCTAATAAAACCAAAATTTTTTCTCTCCAATTTGGCCCGTCCCGCGGCCACCGTCCCGGCCTGCGTGCCGCCACCCCCGCTCCCGCTGCCTCGCCAGGCCCCAAAAGCGCGCAAATTCGCTCGCCAAAATCTGCGAAAACCCCAGCAAAACCCCTCATCGTCAACCCTGGTCAACGCCAATTTTTTTCGCCGCCCGCCCGCCTTCCCGGGCCTCGCACCAAACCGACCCGGCCATGGGGAACAGCGGCGGCGCGTCGTCATTGCGGAGGGCGTCATGGACCGCGGCTGTGTCCCGCTCGGCGCGGGATCAGCCGCAGCGCGTTGGGTCCTCAAGGCGTGTTGAGTATTTGCGTGGCGGTCACTCCTGCGAAGCGGCTGCGGCTGGTCTGCGACACAGCCGCGGTCCGGGCGCTGGTCCAGCAATGGTGGGCGGCGGGAAGCGCGCCACGCCGCTTTCGCGCGGGCAACGGTCCTCAAAAGCTCGCGGATCGCGCGTACGGGCGAAAGCGCCGTCGTCGCTGCGCTTTGCCGGCGCAGTCCAAGACGCGAACGGAATTGCCGGGCGGCTCGTAATTGCGTTTCCACTTTCGCCTTTTTCAGCGGCCTCATTTTTTCTACCCTCCAACAGTGCATCGGGACTCACTTAAAGCGGTTTCACGCATTGTCGTGAAGCTCGGGACCGGGGTCCTGACGGATCACCGGAAGCTGCTGGACCCCGCCCAACTGGAGCAGATCGTGGCCCAGGTGGCGGGTTTGCGGCGGCTGGGGAAGGAAGTGATCCTGGTGACCAGCGGCGCGGTGGGGGCGGGCATGGGCGCGCTGGGCTACGAATCGCGGCCGACCGACCTGGCGGAGAAGCAGGCGTGCGCGGCCGTGGGACAGCCGCTGTTGATGGCGGCGTATGAAAAGCTGTTCGGCTTGCGCGGCGTGGTGGTGGCCCAGGTGCTGCTGACGCACGACGACCTGGAGCATCATGAGCGGCATCTCAACGCGCGGAACACCCTGGTGATGCTGCTGAGCCGCGGCGTGGTGCCGATCATCAACGAGAACGACGCAATTTCATCCACGGAGATCAAGTTTGGGGACAACGACAAGCTGTCGGCGCTGGTGGCGGCGCTGCTGCCGGCGGATTTGCTGGTGCTGCTGACGACGGTGGATGGCGTGATGGAAAATTTCGGGACGAAGGACGCGAAGACCATTTCGGAGGTGGAAAAGATTGACGCGGGCATCATGAGCCTGGCGCGCGGCACCACAAGCGAGACGGCGGTGGGCGGAATGAAGTCGAAGGTGGAGGCGGCGCAGATCGCGGTGCGGTCGGGGATCCCGCTGGTGATCGCCTCGGGCCGGGACAAGGAAGTGCTGGGCAAGATCGTGGCGGGGGAGGACCGGGGGACGCTGTTTGTACCCAAGCCGAACCGGTTGAAGGGGCGCAAGCGGTGGATCGCGTTTTTTCACCATCCCAAAGGGGCGCTGATTGTGGACAACGGGGCGAAGGTGGCGTTGCGGGAGAAGGGCAAGAGCCTGCTGTCGCCGGGGGTGACGCGGTGCGAAGGGGAATTTGCGGCGGACGAAGTGGTGCGGATTTGCGATTTGGACGGGCTGGAATTTGCGCGCGGGATCGCGCGGTACGATTCAACCGCCGTGCGGGAACACCGGCTGCCGAAGTCGGAGCTGGTGCACCGGGACGATTTGGTGATTCTGTGAACTTGAACCTTTCATGAAGAAGAAAAATTCGGCCATCAAAGAATTGCTGGACGTCATGGCCCGGCTGCGGTCGCCCACGGGGTGTCCGTGGGACCGGGAGCAGGACCACCAGACGCTGCGGCGGCACGCGATCGAGGAAGTGTATGAGCTGATTGACGCGATCGAGGCGCGGGACGACGTGGAGATGGCGGAGGAGCTGGGGGACCTGCTGTTGCAGGTGGTGTTCCACTGCCAACTGGCGCGGGAGCGCGGGGCGTTTGATTTCGAGCAGGTCACGCGGCTGCTGGTGGAGAAGCTGGTGCGGCGGCATCCGCACGTGTTTGGAACCATCAAGGTGAAGAACGTGGACGAGGTGTGGGCGAACTGGGACAAGATCAAGCAGGCGGAGAAGGACGGGACGGCGCATGCGCGGCCTTCGGCGCTGGACGGGGTGCCGCGGCATCTGCCGGCGCTGCTGCGGGCGGAGAAGCTGGTGAAGAAGGCGCGGAAGGCGAAGCTGGTGGCCGACGGCGCGGGGCCGGGCCGGAAATTTACGAAGGCGTCGCTGGCGGCGGAGCTGTTTGGGCTGGCGTCGCTGGCGCAGGCGCGGGGGTGGTGCGCGGAGGAGCTGCTGGCGGGGGAAATCAAGAAACGGGAGCGGCAGATGAGAAAAATGGAAATCAGGCGTTGACATGGCCGGATTTTCTGGTGTAATGGTCAACCCTTTGCGGGATTTTTATGTACGCCGTTCTAGAAACAGGTAGCAAACAGTATCGGGTCGCTGCTGGCGACACCTTGGAAATTGAACGCCTCGAAATCGAGGCGGGCAAGCCGGTGACGTTCGACCGCGTCCTGCTGGTGAACAACGAAGGCAAAGTGACGGTGGGCGCGCCCACCGTGACCGGCGCCACCGTTGCCGCCGACGTGGTGGCGCACAAGCGCGGCGAAAAGAAGCTGACGTACAAGCTGAAGCGCCGCAAAGGCTACCGGAAGACGATCGGCCATCGCCAGGAGCTGACGGTGGTGAAGATCACGGCGATCAACGCCTGAGGCGCCCCGCCAGAGAGATTTTAACACAATAATCATCAACCCAATTTTTTATGGCACATAAAAAAGGTCAAGGCAGCGTCAAGAACGGACGCGACAGCGCCAGCAAACGGCTGGGCGTGAAAGAGTTCGGCGGCGAAGTCGTGACGGCCGGCAGCATCATCATCCGCCAGCGCGGCAGCAAATTTGTGGCCGGGGTGAATGTGGGCACGGGCCGCGACTGGACTTTATTTGCGCTGAAGGACGGCGCGGTGAAGTTTGACCAGGAAGGCCGGCGCGTGAATATTGTGGCCAAGGACAGTGTGGCCAAGGCGAGCTGACCGGGGCAAAGGATTTCCAGGCGAGGCCAGACGCCTCGCCTTTTTTTTTGGGCGGATGGCGGGGACAGCCGGGAGCGGGGGATGGTTTTGCCCGGCGGATGGCGGCTAAAATTTGACTTCCATGTTTGTTGATGAAATAAAAATTTACGCGCGGGCGGGCCACGGCGGGCGAGGCTGCGTGGCTTTTCACCGCGAGGCCTTTATTACCAAGGGCGGACCGAGCGGCGGCAATGGGGGCCGCGGGGGCAGCGTCATTTTGCAGGCCGATCACGATTTGAACAACCTGATCCAGCAGTACTACATTCCGCGCCTGGTGGCGGAGGACGGCGAGGCGGGCATGGGCAAGGGCATGGACGGGGCGGCGGGCAAGGATATCATCGTCAAGGTGCCGTGCGGGACGCTGGTCTGGCGGTTGAAAGACACGACGCCGCCGAAGGAGACGAAAGCGTCGGCGGAAACGGACGAGGAAGACGAAGCGGAGGAGAAGCCGATGCTGGCGACGAGCGGGCGTCGTCGGCCGATCATTCGGAGTTCCCGGGGGGAGCAGGCGCAGGAAATTGATTTAAGCGCGGAAGCCGAGGCGGCGGGGCCGGCGGAAGCGGCGGGGCCGGGGGAGCTGGTGGCGGACCTGACGACGAACGGGCAGCAATTTGTGTTGTGCCAGGGCGGCCGGGGCGGTCTGGGAAATCGCAACTTTGCGACGCCGCGGCGGCAGACGCCGCGGTTTGCGCAGCCGGGCGAGCCGGGGACGGAGGGCGAGTATCGTTTTGAACTGCGCATCATGGCCGAAATCGGCCTGGTGGGTTATCCGAATGCGGGAAAGTCCACGCTGCTGACGGCCATTTCGAAGGCGCGGCCGAAGATTGCGCCGTACCCGTTCACGACGCTGCATCCGCAAATCGGGATCATGGAATATGCGGATTGGAAGCGGATGACGGTATGCGACGTGCCGGGGCTGATCGAGGGCGCGCACCAGAACGTGGGGCTGGGGCACGCGTTTTTGCGGCACATTCAGCGGTGCAAGATCCTGGTGCTGCTGGTGGACATGGCCGGGACGGACAACCGGAAGCCGTGGGATGATTACCAGCAACTGCTGAAGGAACTGGAACTGTACGACCCGGCGCTGGTGCAAAAGCCGCGCGTGGTGGTGGCCAACAAGATGGATGAAGCGGTGGCGGAGGCGAACCTGAAGCAATTCAAAAAGAAGATCAAACGGGTTTCCGTGCTGCCGATTTCCGCCGCGTTTGACCAGGGCATGGATAAATTCAGGCAGGTGATTCGCGAAGCGGTGGAAGCGGAGACGTAAACGACCAAGGTCTCCTTTTTGAAAGGACAGGTCTTCCGTATTTTATCCTTTTAAAAAGGAGAAATTAGAGTTGATTTCTCCCCTTTGGAAGGAGAAGTTCGAGTTGATTCAAATCTGAATTTCCAAGCCACCAGAATCAGGCCGCTTGGGGTTTTTCCAAAAAGCGCATCACGGTATCGCCGTGTTTGAGCATTTTCACTTCGATCCAAGGGGCGACAAATTCCAGCGTATCGCGCTTGGTGTGGCCGAGCACGAACCGGCCGCCGGGCGCGAGGAGCTTCGGGAGGTCCGGATGGTCAAGCAACTGCTGGGCGAAGGAGGTGGAGCGGCGATTGACGTTCTTCTCGCCGTAGGGCGGGTCGGCCAGGATCAAATCAAATTGCGCGGCGGCTTGCGCGAGCTGGGCCAGGGCGGGGAAGACATCCTGCGTGCGGACGTCCAGGCTTTGGGCGTAGCCGGCGGCGGCGGCATTATCGCGAATGAAGGCGGCATGGCGCTGGGATTTTTCGATGCACGTCACGGCGGCGGCGCCGCGGCTGAGGCATTCGAGGCTCAAGGCGCCGCTGCCGGCGAAGAGCTCGAGCACGCGGGCGCCGGCCACGCGGGCGCCGAGCGAGTTGAAAACCGCCTGTTTGACGAGGTCGGGCGTGGGGCGGACGGCGAGGCCTTTGGGGACCTTCAAAATCCGCCGCGCGGCATGGCCGCCGGTGATGCGCATGGGGAGAATTTAACCACGAAACCGGGACGCGCACGAGGCACAAAACGCGCCCGGGAGCACCTTCCGGAACGATTCATTTAAACCACAGATGAACCTAGCGCGGCTGGCGCCGCAACCGCAGAGGATGGAAGATGGAGGATGGAGGATAGAAAAAAAGGCGTTTTGCGTTCGCACAAAAATCTTTGCCGAGATTGCGTGAACTTTCACTATTGTAGTACAGATTCAAGACCGAAACTGGTTGGTCCAGAGCGGTGCGCCAACTGGTGAGTGGTCCTCATGCTCCCAAGAAAACCCCGCCAAGCCCGTTTTCATCTGTGTTTATCTGGTTAAGTCATTTTTCAACTGGATCGTTCCGCCTTGGGGAGCGCCATGTTCATTTGAAAATCTCGGCGAAGAAGAGTTTCATGTCCTGCCAGGAGCGGCGGTCGGCCCTTTCGTTGTAAGCGGCGCCCTTGGAATTGTCGTTGCCGGCCATGGGCTGGGTGAAGGCGTGCACGGCGCCGCCGTATTGGATGAGGCGCCAGTCCACGTTGGCGTTGCGCATTTCGCTTTCGAAGGCCGCGAGATCCGAGGGTTTTTCAAACGGGTCATCCGCGCCGTGGCAGACGAGGACGGGGCACTTGATGTTTTTGCCGTCGGCGGGGGCGGGCGAATCCAGGCCGCCATGGAAGCTGACGATGCCGTTGAGCCCGGCGCCGCTGCGGCCGAGTTCGAGGACGGTGGTGCCGCCGAAGCAATAGCCGATGGCGGCGACGCGCTTGGTATCCACGAGCGGGGATTTCTTCAATTGCTCGAGTCCGGCGTTGACGCGCTGGCGGAGCAAGGGGCGGTTGGACTTGAACTTCGTGGCCAGGGCGCCGGCGTCGCCGGTGTTGGCGGGGCGAATGCCCTTGCCATAAATATCCGCGCAGAAGGCGACATAACCCATTTGGGCGAGCATTTCGGCGCGGTGCTTTTCGTAATCGGTGATGCCGAGCCATTGATGGACGACGAGCACGCCGGGGCGCGGGCCGGAAACGGCGTCGTCCCACACAAGGACGCCTTCGAGGGTGGCGTCGCCCTGCTGGTATTCGACGGTTTTGGATTGGATGGCGGCGTGCAGGGAGGCGGCGCCCGCCAGCATGGCCGCGGAAAGCAGGATGGTTTTCATCATGATAATTAAAGTAGCCGACGACCGGGGGTTTGCCAACTGCGGGAAGTTTTTGGGAGCGAGGGATTTTGTCTGGGCGGTGTAACTTCGCGGTGTAGAATAAGCGGGGCAAGGCGGCTTGCCACCGTGTTAAAACATTTTACCGAATCCTGTGTCGGCACTTGAACCGATTGACATCCACCGGGTGAATGCGGCGGTGGGGTGGCTGGGGCTGGACAGCCCGGCGGACGCCCGCGCCGAGCTGGACGCCATCGCGCCGGAGCAGCAATCGCATCCGGCGGTGCTGGAGGCGCGCTGGCTGCTGTGCGCGCACGAGCAGAAGTGGCGGGAGGCGCTGTATGTGGCGGATTCCGAATTGGTGGTGATGCCGGAGGTGGCGTCGGGCTGGCTGCATCGGGCGTATGCGATGCGGCGGGTGGCGGGCGGCGGGCTGTCGCAGGCGTGGGATGCGCTGTGGCCGGCGGCGGAGAAATTTCCGGACGATCCGGTGATCGCGTTCAACCTTTCGTGCTATGCGTGCCAGTTGAACGAACTGGAGACGTCGCGGGTGTGGCTGCGGCGCGCGCTGGCCGGCGGCCGCAAGGAAACCATCAAGAAAATGGCGCTCGCGGATGACGATTTGAAGCCGCTGTGGCCGGAGATCGAGGGGCTGTAGGGAAAGGCTAAAGGCTAAAGGCTGAAGGCTAAAAAAGTGCGCCATTGCATCCCTTCAGCTTTAGTATTTAGTCTTTCAAGATCATGAGTGTGCAACCGTTAGATTTGAAACCGCGCACCAAGACGTTTGCCCTGCGCATTATCACGATGTATTCAAAGCTGCCAAAGCATGACGCTGTGGCGCAGGTGCTCGGCAAGCAAGTATTGCGCTCAGGCACTTCGGTCGGCGCAAACTACCGCGAAGCCTCCCGCGCACGAACCAAACTCGAGTTTATTTCCAAAACCGGCGATTGCTTGAAAGAAATCGAAGAAACCGAATACTGGCTGGAATTGCTCGTGGACAGCGGATGCGTGCCTGCAACCAAGATGAATGCACTGTTTGACGAGACCCGGCAGTTAATAGCCATCCTCACGACGATCAATAAAAATGCTAAAGGCTGAGCGCAAAAAAGCATGAAGACATCGCGCGCCATTTCCCCATTTTAGCCTTTAGCATTTTAATGAAGGGGCGTTTCTGGCTAAATATGCGTTCGGACATGAAAGGTTCATTGAAAGTATTATCAGTGGCGGGGCTGCGCATCGAGCGCGGCGGGACGGCGATTTTGCGCGACATCAACTGGAGTGTGAACAGCGGGGAGCACTGGGTGATCCTGGGGGCCAACGGGTCGGGCAAGACCTCGCTGTTGAGCGCGCTGACGGGTTATTTGATGCCGACGGCGGGGGAGCTTTCCGTGCTCGGGGCGACGTACGGGCGGTCGGACTGGCGGGAGCTGCGGAAGAAGATCGGGCTGGTCAGCTCGTCCATCCGGCAGATGATGTCGGGCGACGAATTGGCGCTGGAGACGGTGGCCAGCGGGAAATACGCGATGATAGACTTTTGGGGGCAGGTGACGCGCGCGGAGAAGGCGCGGGCGCTGCGGGAGCTGCGGGCGGTGGAGTGCGAGTACCTGGCGGAACGGCCGTGGCGGGTGCTGTCGCAGGGGGAGCGGCAGCGGGTGCTGATTGGGCGGGCGTTGATGGCGCGGCCGGAGGTGCTGATTTTGGACGAGCCGTGTTCGGGGCTGGACCCGGCGGCGCGCGAGCATTTTCTGCAATTCATCCAGCGGCTGGGCGACAACGGCTATACGCCGACGCTCATTTTGGTGACGCACCACGTGGAGGAGATCATGCCGATTTTTTCGCATGTGTTGTTGCTCAAAAGCGGCGGTGTGCTGACGAGCGGCGCCAAGGCGGAGATGCTGAATTCGCGCAATTTGTCGAAGGCGTTCAACGTGGGGATCCGATTGCAGAAGCAGGGCCGGCGCTACGCGCTGAGCATCCGGAAAGCCAGGAACTAAGTGGGCCCGGTGCGGTTCCGGGCGGGGAACCGTCAGGCGGGGACGGACTGTTTTTGGCCCCAGCCGAACAATTTTTTGGTTTTGATGGCCTCAAAAATCGGTGGCGGGATGATTTGGGCGAGGGACTCGTCGCCGGCCTGAATCTTGGCGAGCACATCGCCGGAATAGACCTTCAGGAAACCGGCATTGAAGTTGGGGATGCTCTCGATGAACTTATTTTCGACGAGGTGGGCGTAGAGGTGCCGGAGGTGGGGGGGGACGTCGAGGTTTTCCACGGTGGTGAGCTTGCCGGATTTTTTGTCGAGCGAGGGGTACACGTACATTTTGGCGCCGTTTTTGAAGAGCTCGCCGAGGGATTCCATGAGGCCGCCGGCCATGTCGGTGTAGAATTTCTCGTCCATGACGTCGCGGAGGCGGACGAGGCCGATGGGGAGGCCGACGGGTTTTTGGGTATGGCGGGAGAGGTAGGTGACGAGGCGGTGGTAGCGGAGGAAATTGGAGATGAGGACCGGTTTGCCGAGGGCGCCGAGGGTATCCACGCGGTCGAGGAAATCGCGATGGTCAATGGCATCGCCGACCTGCAACTGGCGGAGGGTCATCTCGAACATGACGACGGGCGGCTCGCCCTGGAGGGCGGGTTGGCGGACGAAGAGTTCGTGGGCGCGCTCGAGCATGTCGAGCATGGGGTTGGTGAGGGGGCGGAAGCTGCCGCGTTCGAGCAGAACGGGTTTTTTGTAAAGGAGCTCGCTGGGGATGACAGTTTCGCCGTCGGCGGTGAACATGGCGGCTTCGGTGATCCACTGCTGGACGAGCTGGAGGGTCATGAGGCGGTTGTCCACGCCGACAAAGAGAGGGCCGGAGAATTTGATCATGTCCACCTCGGCGCGCTGGCCGGAGAGGCAGTCCAGGAGCGAGCCGATGAGGTGTTCGGGTTCGAGGTGCTGATAGAAGGCGCCGTAGAGGAGATTGACGCCGAGGATGCCCACGGCTTCCTGCTGGCGGGAGGTTTCCCAATCCAGGAGGCGGGTATGGATGATGATGGTGGAGGGCTCGCTGCGGGGAAGGTTCTGGAACTTGACGCCGAGCCAGCCGTGTCCGCCCTCCTCGCCGGTTTTGGCGATATGCTTGGTGGTGACGGTGTTGGCAAAGGCGAAGAACGTGCGGCGGTCGCCGATGGTTTGGTTGAGACGCTGGAGGAGCAGGCCGAACTCGTGATCGAGCATGGACTGGAGCCGCATGCGGCTGACGTAGCGGTCACTGGCGCCGTAGATGGCGTCGCTGACGGCCATGTCGTAGGCGGAGATGGTTTTGGCGACGGTGCCGGAGGCTTTGCCGACGTGGAAGAACCAGCGGGCGACCTCCTGGCCGGCGCCGATTTCGGCGAAGGTGCCGTATTTCTTGGCATCGAGGTTGATCTGGAGCGCCTTTTGGCCGGTGTTCAATTTTTGATCTGGGATCATCGTATCCTTTCGGCGCACGATACACGGGAACGGCGGGGGCGTTCAACAACATACGATTGAGCTTTGCTCGGATCGTGGATTAATTACACTTAATTCATGTATCGTACGCAGGACCTACACGTCAAAGAGATCGTGCCCCTCCTCTCCCCGCAGGCATTGAAGGCGCTGTCGCCGACGCCGGAGGCGGTGAACGACGCCGTGGCGGAGACGCGGCGGCGGGTGACGCGGATACTGCACCAGGAAGATCCGCGGCTGCTGGTGGTGGTGGGGCCGTGCTCGATCCACGACGAAAAGAGCGCGCTGGAGTACGCGACGCGGCTGAGCGGGCTGCAACGGGAGCTGGCGGACAAGCTGGAGATAGTGATGCGGGTGTACTTCGAGAAACCGCGGACGACGATTGGCTGGAAGGGGCTGATCAACGATCCGCACCTGGACGGTTCGCAGGATATTGAGACGGGCTTGAAGATTGCGCGGAAGCTGCTGCTGGCGATTGCGGGGATGGGGCTGCCGGCGGCGACGGAATTCCTGGATCCGATCGTGCCGCAATACATCGGGGACCTGATCACATGGGCGGCGGTGGGGGCGCGGACGACGGAATCGCAAACGCACCGGGAGATGGCGAGCGGGCTTTCGATGCCGGTGGGGCTGAAGAACGCGACGGACGGGAGCCTGCAGGTGGCGATTGATGCGATCGCGGCGACGCGGCATGCGCACAGTTTTCTGGGGATGAACGAGGAGGGGATGACGAGCGTGGTGCGGACGACGGGGAATCCGAACGCGCACATCGTGCTGCGGGGGGGGCGGGCGCTGACGAATTATGACGCGGCGAGCATCCAGGCGGCGGAGGAGAAATTGCGGGCGGAGAACCTGCCGGCGGTGCTGATGGTGGATTGCAGCCACGCCAACTCGGAGAAGAAATTCGCGCGGCAGGAGACGGTGTGGCGGAGCGTGATCGAGCAGCGGGTGGGCGGCACGAAATCGCTGATCGGGCTGATGGTGGAGAGCCATTTGCACGAGGGGAACCAGCCGATTCCGAAGGTGCTGAACGAATTGCGCTACGGGGTGAGCATCACGGACTCCTGCATTGGGTGGGAGGCCACCGAGCGGATGCTGCGGTGGGGGCACGCGAAGCTAAAGATCTAGAATTCAGGACAATCGGCGTGAAAATTGCTGAATTCGGCGCACCGGATCGAACCGGATTAAAAAGTATGAACCGAGACAAACGTTGTCCCAAGATTGGAATTGCCGCCGCGATTTTGTCCACTCTCGGCGGGTCGGCGCTGGCTTCGGGCTTTGATTTGCCAGACGTGGATGCGTTTGCCATCGGCCGCGGGCTGGCGGTGACGGCCACGGCGGACAATCCGTCGGCCGTTTTCTACAATCCGGCGGGGCTGACGCAACTGACCGGCAATAATTTCCGGGCCGGCTTCTATGGCATTTCGCTGGAGCCGGAATACAAGAATCCGGAGACGGGGGCGACGTACGGGAACCGGGACCCATGGAACACGCTGCCGCAGTTTTTCTACAGCTACGGGAGCGCGGAGCACGGGTACAGCGTGGGGCTGGGTGTGTATTCGCCGTCCGGCATGAGTGCGAGCTGGCCGGACAACACGGGATTCCGCACAACGGGGACGCAGGGGTCGCTGGAGCAACTGGCGATCAATCCGGTGGTGGCGTACAAACTGTTGGATTCGCTGTCGGTGGGCGCGGGGTTGTCGGCGAATTACGCGAACCTGGATTTGCGACAGGGGATTCTCTGGCCGGGGCAGCCGTACGATCAGTTTCGTTTTCAGGGCGACGGGTGGGGCATGTCGGGCAACCTGGGCATACTCTGGCAGCCGATCAAACAATTGTCGTTTGGCGCGGCGCTGCAAACGGGGACGAAAATAAACCTGAGCGGTTACACGACCGCGTACAACACGGTGGCCACGCCACTGCCCACGGCGCCGTATTATTACCCGGCGTTCTCGACGCGGACGGACGCGCAGGCGGATTTTCAATTTCCGCTGAAGGCGGAGGGGGGCGTGTCCTACCGGCCGACGCCGAAATGGAACATTGAATTTGACGCGGATTACATTGACTGGGACAGCGAGGGGACGGTGAACATCCAGCAGGCGGAGGGGTTTGCGCCGCTGATCCCGAAGGATGTGCCGCTGGCGCTGGACTGGGAATCGAGCTGGTATTATGAGCTGGGCGTGACGCGATATTTTGACAGCGGCTGGCACGTGAGCGGCGGCTATATTTTCAATGAGAACTCGGTGCCGTCGTCGCATTACAATCCGCTGGTGGCGGACGAGGACCGGCACTTTTTCAGCGTGGGCGTGGGCTGGAAGGGCAAGCGGTTTGATTTCGACGTGGCGTATCAATTCGGCTGGGGGCCGGACCGGACGGTGACGGGCAGCGCGCCTTCGGCGGCGGGTCAGACGGCCGATGGGACGTACAGTTTTCAGAGCCAGGCCGTGGCGGTGTCGGTGGGCTACCATTTTTGAGCGCGGGGCGCCGGGGCGCCGCCGGCCGCAAGGGCAGGGGCCCGGCCCGGCGGGGGCGGGAAGGCAAATGAATTATCCTTTTGTGTTGCTGCGTAAAATGTCCTATTCATGCCCTTGTGATGCACAACCATAGTGCCAACAACCATTCGGCCAACGGGACCGCGCCGGCCGTTTCTTCGGGGATGGCGAAGCGGTTGAAAGCGGGGCAGGAGAGTCTGGTGGTATTCAAGGATCAGGACGGGGTGGAACTGCGCGGGGCGATCCTGAAGCTGGGCCAATCGCGCGTGATTTTCGAGGTGTATCCGGTGCGGCAGCCGCTCCAGGCGGCGGAGGTGTTTGGGAGCTTTCAGGTGTGGGTGGACGGCCGGGAGATTTTTTCGGGGCGGGCGGTGGTGCGGAATTTCCTGAATTTGGGCTCGCGGGTCGCCTGCGAAGCGGAGCTGCAGCAGCCGGAGGCGGCTCCCGGGGCGGAGGCCATCGGCGGGAAGGTGGAGGTGGGCGAAGCGTATGAGAGTTTTTTCCGCCACTGGCAGGGGCAGGCCAAGGTTTCAACGGAATTCAAGGCGGTGGTGTCGGATTTGCAGAGCTACTTGTCGGGGCTGAAATTGCTTTTGGAGCGGGTGGAAGCCTCGATCACGGCGGGGCTGCCGATGAACCGGGCGGACTTGGAAGTGCAGGTGGCCAAGACGCTGGCGGCGCCGGTGCTGGCCAGCCTGAACACCCTGCGGGAACGGCTGCTGGAGACCGCGAAGAACATCGTCCCGGAACGCCGCCCGGCGTACGAGGCGATCCTCCGCCGGCAATTGCATCCGCTGTTCCTGTGCGCGCCATTTGCGTTTCGGGCCTACCAGAAGCCGCTGGGGTATGCGGGGGATTACGAGATGATGAACATGATTCATCGGAACACGTTTGAGGGGGAGTCGTTGTACGCGCGGCTGGTGCATTACTGGCTGGTGAATCAATATCCGGCGATTTCGGTGCGCAACCGGGTGGCGCACATGAAGGGGAAGCTGTTGCAGGAAACGGTCCGGCGGGGCGGCCAGGGGGAGCCGGTGCGCATTTTGAACGTGGGTTGCGGGCCGGCGCGCGAAGTGGGGCAGTTTATAGCGGAAAGCCCGGCGGCCGACCGGGCGGAGTTTACGCTGATTGATTTCGACCGCGAGACGCTGAACCACGCGACCGCCACGTGCCAGGAGGCCAAGGCCCGGCACGGGCGCAGAACGGGCATCAATGCCATTCAAATGTCGGCCACGCAGCTATTGAAGGGCTCGGCGGGGCGGGCGTATCCGGCGTTTGCGAAGCCGTTCGATCTGATCTATTGCGGCGGCTTGTTCGATTATTTTTCGGACGAGATTTGCAAGCAGATGGTGGCGATGTTCTATGACCGGTTGCGGCCGGGCGGGCTGACGGTGGTGGCGAACATGGACGACCGGGTGCCCTACAAGGAGATGCAGGAATATCTGCTGGACTGGCACCTGATTTACCGGGACAACCGGCGGATGGAGGCGCTGGTTCCGGACGGAGTGGACCGCGCGGACTGGAAGCTGGTGGTGGAGTCGGTGGGGGTGAATCTTTTCCTGGAGGTGCGAAAACCCGACGGCAATTGAAGTGATGGACGCGAACCTCCAACAACTTCGAAAGGCGTTTCAACAACACGATCAGGAAGCCACCATCCTCATCAACATCAAGATCGGCTGTGTGCTGGGCATGCTGCTGGTGCCGTCCTTCGCCATTCTGGACAACAATGTGTATCCGCGGCTGGCGCGGGAATTCCTGCTGATCCGGCTGGCGTGTTCGGCGGCGATCGGGTTTTGCATGGTGCTGCTGGTGCGGGGGGTGGGCAAGAACCACTATTATTTCTGGGGCGTCGTGCTGCTGCTGATTCCAAGCTCGACCATCGCGTACATGATCTGGCGTTCGCCGGACGGGCCGGCTTCGCCGTATTACGCGGGGCTGAACCTGGTGCTGCTGGTGCTGGGATTTGTGCTGCGGTGGACGCTGTTCGAGAGCCTGATATCGGTGGTGATCGTGGCGCTGGAGTACGTGGCGGCGTGCTGGCTGCACGGGCATTTCCAGTTCCGCGGGGTGGTGATCAGCAACTTCTATTTCCTGATTTCGACGGGGATCATCGTGGTGACGGGGAACCACATCTTCAGCCAGGCGCGCTATCGTGAATTTGTGGCGCGGCATCAGCTGGACCAGAACAAGCGGGACCTGGAGGCGACGAACAACAAGCTGTCGTTGCAGAATTTGGCGCTGGAGAAGGCCAACCGCGAGATCAAGGCGGCGGAAATGCAGCTGGTGCAATCGGAGAAGATGTCGTCGCTGGGGCGGTTCAGCGCCGGCCTGATGCATGACATTCTCAATCCGCTGAACTATTCGCGGACGGGGCTGTTTGTGCTGCGGAAAAAGACACGGCAACTGCCGCCGGAGCTGCTGGCGGAGACCGACGCGGTGATCAACGACATTGACGACGGGCTGCGGCGGGTGGACAACATCGTGTCCGACCTGCGGACGTTCACGCATCCGGGCGGGCAACCGTCGGAAGAGGTGGATTTGGCGGACGTGGTGAGCGTTTCGCAGCGGTTTGTGGCGAGCGAACTGAAGGAGAAACACATCGCCCTGAGATTGAACGTCGCGGCCGGGCAGAAAATGTGGGCCAGCCGCAACCATTTCATCCTGGTGCTGGTGAACCTGCTGGAGAACGCCATTGACGCGCTGGAGGAGAAGAAGTTTGGCGCGGGCGAAGAGCCGAGGATTGAGATTTCGGGGCGGCAGGAGGGCGAGCGCTCGCTGCTGGTGGTCCGGGACAACGGGCCGGGCATAGCGGCGCAAAACTTGCAGAAAATATTTGACCCGTTTTTCACAACCAAGGAGATTGGCAAGGGTACGGGGTTGGGATTGAGCATTTGTTTCGGGATCGTCCGGGGCTATGGCGGGACCATAACGGCCGCGAGCGAACCGGGACAGTATTGCGAATTCACCCTGGATCTGCCCGCAACCGCCGAAGCGGCGGCCAAAACCATTCCAGAAAATGCCGAACCATTTCGATTATAAAAAATTCGCCGTGCTCTACGTGGACGATGAGGAGAAATCCCTGGTGAACTTCACGCGGGCCTTCGGCGATGATTTCACGGTGCTGACCGTGAACAATGCGGCCGCCGCGTTCGAGCTGGTGCAGCAGCGGGCGGGGGAAATCGGGGTGCTGATGACCGACCAGCGGATGCCGGGCGAAAAAGGCGTCTGGCTGCTCGAACGGGTCCGGCAGTTGCGTCCGCAGATCATCCGCATTCTGGCGACGGCGTATGCGGACATGGACGCGGCGATTGCGGCGGTAAACAGCGGCGCGATTTACAAATACGTGACGAAGCCGTGGGACCCGGCCGAGCTGCAACTGACGCTGAAGCAATCGCTGGAGTTTTTCATGGTGCAGGACGAGCGGGACCGCCTGTTGCACGAAAAGATGTCCATGCTGCGCAACATGCTGATTGCCGACCGGATTGTGAGCCTGGGGCTGCTGGCGGCCGGGCTGAGCCATCACATCCGGAATTCGATGGTGGCGGTGAAAACGTTTTTGGAGCTGGCGCCGATGAAGCTGGCGGAAGAGAAAGGGAGCGATCAGAGCCTGCGCGACCCGGATTTCTGGCGCGAGTACCATCAAAATGTCCAGGGGCAGATTGAAAAGATCAACCACCTGCTGGGGGATTTGCGGGCGGCGTCCGAAAATCCGACGCACCGGCCGTTTGCGACGGAAATCGGGCCGCGGGCGGCCGTGATGCGCGCCGTGGAGCCGTTGCGGGCGGCGCTGGCGGCGCGGCGGATTGAGGTGGACAACCGGGTGGCGGAGACGCTGCCGCCGCTGCACGTGGACCAGCCGAAGTTTGACCGGCTGTTCGACCTGCTGTTGCGGGATGAGCTGGCGATGCTGCCGGCCGGGAGCCGGATCACCCTCACTGCGGAGTTGCAGGGCCAGGAAGTGGCGCTGTCCCTGACGGACAATGGCCCGGCGCTGCCGCAGGAGTCGCTGCGGGTGGTGCTGGATCCCTTCATGGTGATGCACGGCACGCCGTCGGAATACGGCATCAATTTGATGGCCTGCTTCTTCATTGTGCACCACCACGGGGGGCGCATCGAGGCGCAGAACCTGGCCGGCGGCGGCAACCGCATCATTCTGCACCTGCCGCTGCATCCCGAACAAGTGGTTGCCGCCACCGGGGATACGGATTTTCTAAAGCATGCGATGCTGAATGAGGAGCTTTGGAAACAGCTCCTGGCCACGGGTTGAAAAAGTCCAGGCGGGAGAGGTTTAAATTGACCTGTGGGAAAACTTGGGACAAGATGACCGTCGAGTGACAGCATCTCCGCGAAATGTTTTGTCCGTATGAAGACCATCCTTGTTCTGTCTTCGCATCCTGATTTTGCCGAAGCCATTCGCGTCAGTTTAAATCCGGAGCAATACCGCGTCGTTCACCGGCAGACGGTGGAGGAAGGGGAACCCCTGTTGGTGCACGGACTGTCCGCGGCCTGCGTGCTGGACGCCGACCTCATGGGTGTCGAGTGTGTTTGGATGATTGAACGCCTGCGGCGCCGCGACGCGCGGATCCCGATCATAGCCTACACGGAACAGGCGCAGGCGGAGTGGGAGGAGGAGGCGTTTCTGAAGGGGGTCACGCACGTGCTGACCAAGCCCGTCCGGGCGCGGCTGTTCAATTCCATCCTCGACCGTTTATGGAGCCAGGCGGGGGCGGCGCCGGTGCCGGCGGCGGTGCTGCCGGCCGGCAACACGGCGTTTTTTACCCGGCCGGCGGACCCCGGGGCGGCGGCGCGGCTGGTGAATGCGGCGCAAACGCTGAGCGTGCTGCGGGATTTTTCGTCCATCATGACGCACTCGCTGGACGCGGAGGCGATGCTCAAGCAATTTCTGCATTTTCTGCGCGAGATCCTGAGCGTGAACCGCGCGGCGATTTTTCTGAACCGGCCGTCCTCGCCGCTGACGGAGGTGATGCTGCCGGACGACGCGCGGCGGCTGCGGGCGGCGGCGGCGATCGGGCTGTCCTCGGGTCTGCTGCAACATTTTGAACTGTCGCTGGACTCGGGCATAGGGGCGCAGGTGAACCGGCTGGGGCGGATCTTGCGGCGGGACAGCGATGAGGCGCGGATGGACAGCGAGGTGCAGAAGGAGTTTGACCTGCTGGGGACGCAGGTGGCGGTGCCGATTCCGGGGCGGGAATCAGTGGTGGGGGTGGCGGTGTTTGACGGGCGGGTGACGGGCGAACCGCTGGTGAACGTGGAATTGGAAATGATTTTTCACCTGCTGGAGCAGGTGGGGCTGGCGCTGCGCAACATCTGGCTGCACGACCAACTGGCGGGCAACCACGAGTTGATGACGGAGGTGCTGCGCGAATTGAGCAGCGCGTGCATTGTTTTCGGGCGGGATCTGAAGGTGCTGCATGCGAACAAGGCGGCGCGGCGGCATTTTGGGCGGCGGAACGAACAGACGGGCGGGCTGGAATTCAGCGATTTGCCGCAGGTGCTGGGGGCGAAAGTGTACCAGGTGCTGAAGACCGGCGCGGCGCTGGAGCCGTTCCGCTACGAGCCGGAAAACGCGCCCGGGACGACTTACAACGTGAGCGTGGTGCCGTTCCAGCGCGGGAAGGTGGCGCTGCCCAGCTCGGTGCTGCTGACGGCGGACGATCTTTCGCAGAGCGAACAATTGCGCAAGCTGGAGGTGGAGACGGCCAATTTGCGGCTGGTGCGCACGATGGCCGACCGCCTGGCCCATGAAATCGGCAATGCCATGGTGCCGATCTCGACGCACCAGCAGTTGCTGGCGGAGAAATTCCAGGATCCCGAGTTTCGCGAGTCGCTGGAGCTGGCGATGGCCGGCGGCGTGAAACGCGTTTCACGGCTGCTCAACCAGATGCGGTTCCTGGCCCGCGAAGGGCAGCTCCACACGGAGGTGTTCGCCGTGGAAAAACTGGTTCAAGAGGCGTATCACGACGCGGCGCAGCAGCAGCCGGCGGAGAATGCGCAGTTGCAGCTGGAAAACAACGGCAAGCCGCTGGTGGTCACCGGCGACCGGGCGGCGCTCAAACACGCCCTGACCGAAATCATGCTGAACGCGCTGCAGGCCAATCCCAAGAGCCCGCGCGTGGACGTGAAACTACACGGCGCCGACACGGGCGAGAACGCGGTGACGATCGAGGTGCAGGACAACGGCGCGGGGTTCTCGGCCGAAGCGGCCCGCAAGATTCCGTCGCCCTTCTACACGACCCGCAATGTGGGCCTGGGCCTGGGCCTGGCGGTGAGCCAGAAGATCATTGAGACGCACCATGGCAAGCTGGAGATCATTCCTTCCCCCTCGGGTTTGGTGCGGGTTTCGCTGCCCGCGGAATCGTCGCTGCCGGTGAGCCTCTGAGAGCCGTCTGAACATTCAAAAAGGTCCGGTCAATTTTCAGACAGGCTCGGCGGCGTCCGGCGGCAAAAAAAACACCCGCCGGCGGGCGCCGGCGGGTGTTGGAAAAATCCAACGGACTACTGGCCGTTATCGCCGATGGCTTCCACCGGGCAGGCTTCCTTGGCTTCCTTGCAGCGGGCCTCTTCATCGGGGGAGGCGGGCTGCTTGTACACGAAGGAGTAGCCGCCGTCATCGTTGCGCTTGAAATTATCGGGTGCGGTCTCGCGGCACAGGTCACAGTCAATGCACTGGTTGTCCACGTAATATTTTCCGGGCGTGTTTTCGGCGTATTTATTTGCTGCGTCAGCCATAAAATTTCCTAGGTTATATGTTGTTAAAGTGAACCGGGAATATGTCCGGCGCGAGGGGTTTTGGCAAGCGCGATTTGCGAGCGATGGGCGAACGGATTCGGGCCCCGGGGGGCGGGCTGCCGTGAGCGCCGGTGGGGGGGAAAATGACACTCGTAGGGTCCGGCGAAGGCCGCGGCGGGACCGGGGGGATTTTTCGCGCGGAGCGGCACTAAAGACTTTTGTTCGCGGGGTTCATGGTTAAGATGGCGGCATGCAACGAGGCATGCTGCGCCGCACCAAAATCATCTCAACGCTTGGCCCCGCCACGGATTCCGCCGAAATGATCGCCCGGCTGGTGGAGGCCGGGGTGAATGTTTTCCGGCTGAACATGTCGCATTCGCCGCACGACTGGGTGCGGCGGGTGGTGGGGCACATTCGGGCGGCGGCGGCGGCGCGGGGGGAGTTTATCGGCATCATGATGGACACGCAGGGGCCGGCGATCCGGACGGGGGACATCGCCTCGCCGCTGAATCTGAGTCCGGGCCAGAAATTCACGCTGACGGTGCGGGGGGAAAAGGACGTGGAGGAGCATTCGGTGGACGTGAATTATGAGAATTTCATCAATGACATCAGCGTGGGGGACGTGGTGCTGATTGACAACGGCACGATTGAAATGAAGGTGTTGCTCAAGGCGGGGAACAAGGTGGAATGCGAGGTGCTGACGGCGGGGACGCTGGGCAGCCGGCGGCACATCAACCTGCCGGGGGTCAAGGTGAGCCTGCCGGCGCTGACGGCGAAGGACATCCGGGATGTGCAACTGGGGCTGGAGCTGGGGGTGGATTTCCTGGCGCTTTCGTTTGTGCGCGAGGCGCGGGATTTAATGCAGCTCAGGGAGCTGTTTGGGGAGGGGAAGCCGCATCCGTTTGTGGTTGCGAAGATCGAGGACCAGGAAGCGGTCAGGAACCTGGACGCGATTGTGCAGGAGGCGGACGGGATCATGGTGGCGCGGGGCGATTTGGGGATTGAAATTCCGTACGAAGAGCTGCCGATCGTCCAGCGGCGGATCGTGAAGACGTGTTTGCGCATCGGCCGGCCGGTGATCGTGGCCACGCACATGCTGGAGAGCATGATCAATGCGCCGATGCCCACGCGGGCGGAGGTGACGGATGTGTCCAACGCGGTGTTCGAGGAAGCGGACGCGATCATGCTGAGCGGGGAGACGACGGTGGGCAAGTATCCGCTGAAATGCATCGAGGTGTTTGACCGGATTGCGCGGCGGACCGAACGCAGCGGCGGGGCGCTGTTCCACGAGGCGGCGGAACTGACGAGCGCGCGGCAGAAGCTGGTGAAGAGCGCGGTGGTGATGGCGAATGAATTGAAGGCGGCGGCGATTTTGAGCTTCACGCGGCACGGCCACATGGCCAGCTACGCGTCATGGATGCGGCCGCGCTATTCGCCGGTCTTCGCGCTGTGCGACAATGACAAGGCGGCCAACGAGCTGACCTTGAGTTGGGGCGTGACGCCCTTTGTGATCGAATTCGACTTCATCCAGCCGCAGAACACGATTGAGAACGGGTTGAAACGGCTCACCGCCGAAGGCCAGTTGCACCCGGGCGACGTTGTGGTCATCATCGGCGCGATTTCCGTGGGCACCGAGATTGTGGATGCGGTGCAGATGCGGACGATTTAAGGGGCGGGCGAAACGGCGCGCGGATCGCGGCACGGGGGCTGGGGTGTTCCCCCCGCTTGACACCCCGGCCAAGGGGACGAAGCTATGGTTGTATGAAAATGACAACCATGACGTTAATGGTGGCGGGAGGATTGGCGTGGCAGGCAGTGCACGCTGTGGCGGCCGACCCGGAAAGCACTCCGTCCGCCGCCTACACCAGAGTGCCGCAAAAGACGGCGCAACCAGTTTACCAATTGTTGAAGCCGAAGCTGTTTTTCCAGGTCAACACGCCCGTGAATTACCACATAGATCGCGTGGGCGGCATCAGTTCGCGTCCCTGGACGCAGACGGTGGGCTGGCCGTCGGCTCCTTCGCCGTTTGTGGACGACCAGGTGTTCGAGCCGGACTTCAACCTGTTTTGGGCCGGCAACCCGCCGAACTGAAACCGGCTATTTCTGGCGGCGGAGAAACCAGAGGCCCAGTCCGCCCAGGGAGGCCAGGGCAATGGTCCCCGGTTCGGGAACCGGCGAGGCGATGGCAAAGAGGGGTTCGGCGATACCGGTATAGGCGAAAGAATAATTGGGACCGGAGCCTTCAAGCTCGTAGCCCAGTTTGTCCAACACCCAGCCGGCGCTGGTGGTGGTCACCAGCGAGCCGCCCTGACGGTTGGCGATGTCCACGTCGGTGGAGGTGGTGTTGTCAAAAACCAGCCAATAGGCGGTATTGGCGGCCAACGTGAGGCCGGAGGCTGTGAACGTGTTCGCGGCATTCTCCGTGATGTGGGCCGGTCCCGTGAGCGATCCATCGGCCACGAGTGATCCGGGCTGGCCGGAGTTGTTGCTGTAGAAGCGGACGGTCAATGGGTCGCCGCTGGCGGTGGACGAGTTCACCTCAAAGGAGACCGAGCCGATGCTTTCGCTCTGGCTGCCGGTGGTGAATTCCTCCGCGATGGAAAACGCATCCTCAGCGCCGATGACCCATTCATTGTCATTCGAGCTGGCCATGGTGGAGAGCAGGGATTGGGCCGGGGCGGAAGTGCAGACGCCCAAGGTGCCGAGCAGCAGGGAGACAGTCTTTAATTGAGAATTCATACAACCCTCATCATCGGCAAAATCCGGCGCGACTTTAGCGCAATTTCAAAGAATTAACGGCCCGGGGGCCAAGCTGCGTCAGTCCGGCGGCGGTCAGAGTTTCAGCGCGCCGGCGGCGGCGTTGGCCAGGGAGAGCAGCGTGTTGGGAAAGAGGCCGATCCAGAACATGCCGCCGATGCACACCCAAGCCGTGACCATGGCGGGGGCGGAGAGTTCGATGGGGGAGAGGTCCTTCACCTCCTTGCTCCAGTACATCACGCGGATGACGCCGAAATAGTAGTAGAGGGAGATGACGACGCCGGCGAGGGCGGTGAACACAAGGCAGTAGTAGCCGTGATTGCCGGTGGTCTGCGCGGCCTCGATGGCGGATTTCAGGAGCAAAAATTTCCCAAAGAAACCGGCCAGGGGCGGGATGCCCGCCAGCGAGACCATGGAAATGGTCATTGTGGCGGCCAGGAGCGGGGAACGCTGGTTGAGGCCGGCGAGCCCGGAGATGTCCGCGACGTCGAGGTGCCGGAGGGCGAGCGCGATGACCAGGAAGGCGGCGAGGACGGTGAACAAATAGCCGCCGAGATAATACATGACGGCCGCCTGGCCATTGGCGTTCAGGGCGGCGACGCCGAGCAGGAGATAGCCCGCGTGCGAAATGCTGGAATAGCCCAGCAGGCGTTTCAGGTTCCGCTGCGGCAGGGCGCAGAGGTTGCCGTAGAGAATGGTGATGCCGGAAATGATAATCAGGAAGTTCGCGCCATGCACGGTCACCGCCGGGACCGCCGTGAACAGGAACCGGAGCAGCAGGACGAAGCCGGCGGCCTTGGAGCCGATGGCGAGAAAAGCGGTGGTGGGCGTGGGCGCGCCCTGATAGACATCGGGCGCCCAAATCTGGAAGGGGAAGACGGCGATTTTGAAACCGATGCCCACAAGCACGAGGAGCACGCCGAGCAGGAAGACTTTGCTGTCGGCGAACTGCGGCGCCACGGCGGCCAGCGCGGTGAAGTTCAGCTTGCCCGTGGTGCCCCAGACCAGCGCGATGCCAAAGATGAGAAACGCGGACGAGAGCGCGCCGAGGATGAGATATTTGACGCCGGCTTCGAGGGAGGCCGGCTGGTTGCGCTGGAAACTGACGAGCACGTAAAAGGTGATGGTGATGAGCTCGAGGGAGACGAACAGCATCGCAAAGTCATTGGCGGACGCGGCGAAGAGCATGCCGGCGAGGGCAAAGAAAATCAGCGAAAAATATTCCGTCACGGCGGCCATGCGGTCGGCAAACTCGACGGCGATGAAGAGGACGAGGATGGTGGCGACCAGGAAAAGGCGCTTGAAGAACAGGGCGAGGCCGTCGTTGATATAGGCGCCGTTGAAGGCGGTGCCGGCGAGGCCATCGTTGCCGAGGCAGGTGAGGAAGAGGATGCCGAGCACGCCGATGGCGGCGTAACCGATGAAGCGGCGGCGCTCGGGGGCCACAAACACATCGGCGAGCATCAGCACGAGGCCGAAGCCAATCACACACATTTCAAGTTTGACCAGGGAAGAGTTCATTTATTTTCGAGGGCCAGTTGCCGGCTGCCGGCGGCGGCAAGCGGGGAGACATTTGCCGCGGGGGCGGCGCCGGCCTGCACGAGGGGCGGGAGGACGGTTGCGGCCGCGGGGGCGATTTTATCGGTCAGCAAGCGCGGCCAGAAGCCGAAGACGAGCAGGCTGGCGAGCAGGAGCGCGTAGGGCAGCTTGCGCCAGGTGCTCGAGGCATCGGGGAGCGCATGCCATTTTTCCGGCAGGGGGCCGTGCAACACCTGGCGGATGGCGCGCGTCATGTACACGCCGCCGATCACCAGGGCGCCCCACAGGGCGAAGACCGTGATGACCGGGAAGGCCTTCCACGCGCCGAAGAAGACGGTGACTTCGCCCACAAAATTGGCGAATCCCGGCAGGCCGCAGCCGGCCATGGCGGCCATGAGGAGCGCGGCGCCGATGAAGGGGAGCTTGCGGCAGAGGCCGCCAAGCTCGCTCATTTGGAGCGTGCCGGTTTGCTGGTAAATGTAGCCGCTCAAGGCGAAGGTGAGCGCGGCGAGGAAGCCGTGGGCCACCATGATGAACACGGCGCCGCTGACGCCGATGACGTTGAGGCTGGCGATGCCCAGGAAAATGAAGCCCATGTGGGCGACGCTGGAATTACCGATGAGCAGGTTCAAATCGCGCTGCCGCATGGCCACCCAGCCGATATACAGGAGGTTGCCCACGCAGAGGAGGGCGATCACGTTGGCCCACTGATGCGCGGCCACCGGCAACATCGGCAGGGCGATGCGGATGAGGCCGTAGAGCCCGAATTTTTTCAGCACGCCCGCATGGAGCATGGCGGTGGGCGAGGGAGCCACGCCGTAACCGAGGGGCGCCCAGGAATGGAACGGCCACAGCGACACGAGGATGCCGAAGCCGAAGAGGAGCAGCGGGAAGATGAAGTTTTGCGCCGCCTCCGGGAGCGGGGTGGCTTTGACGTGCTCGACCAGTTTCGGGATGTCGAAGGTGTTGGCGCCCGCCTGGAGGTACAGGGCGATGAGGCCGATCAGGGCAATCAGCGCGCCGACGGTGAGGTACAACGTCATCTGGAAGGCGGCATAATTCTTTTTATCGCCGCGGCCCCAGACGCCGATCATGATGAACGTGGGCACCAGCGCCAGTTCGTGCAGGAAGTAGAAGAAGAAGAGGTCCAGCGACGCGAACGCGCCGAGGATGCCGCCGCTCATCACGAGCACCAGGATGTAGAACTCCTTTTCGCGCGTCTGAATCTCGAAGGCGCACAGCGTGGCCGCGAAGGCGACGATGGCGCCCATCAGGATCAGCCCGACATTCAAGCCGTCCACGCCGACGTGGTAACTGATGCCGAGGGAATCCACCCAGGGGATCTGCTGGACGAACCGGTAGCCGTAGGCATCGGGCTGGGCGGCGCCGAAGTCGCAGAACATCTTCACCGCCAGGACGGCGGAAATGAGCGTGGCGAGGACCGCGAGGGCGCGGATCGGCACACGGTAATTGCGGGGCACGACGATCAGCGCGAGCGCGGCCAGGATCGGGATGCCCCAGATGTAGGTTAAAATGGAGGTCGTCATTTATTTCACCAAAACCAGATAAAGCATCACGGCCACGCCCAACACAAAGAGGAAGGCGTAGGTTTGCAGATTGCCCGTTTGGACGAGGCGCAGCATGCGGCCCGCGAGGTCGGTGCCGCCGCGAACCAGTCCGATGCAGGCCCCCTGGATGATCCAGCGGTCAATCCAATCCATCACCGCGGCGATGAAATCATGCGCGCGGATGAAAGTCGCTTCATAGAGTTCGTCGAAATAAAATTTATTGCGCATCGCCGTGGCCAGGCCGCCGAGCTTGGCCGGGAGCGGGTCGGTGGCGGTGTGGTGATAAAGGGTGTAGGCGGCAATCAGGCCGGCGGCGACGGCGCCGAGGCCGAGGAGCATGGGCAGGAGGTTGTGCAGCGGTTCAAACGCCTGTTGCGCGACGGAAAGGGTTTCGGGCGCGGCGGCGAATTGCGCGGCGTAGTGGTTGGTGATGCCGATAAAGCCGCCGATGACGGCGAAGACCGCCAGGACGACCAGCGGCAGGGTCATGACCCAGGGGGACTCGTGGGCGTGCTTGGCCTTCTCATTGCGCGGCTCGCCCAGGAACGCCACGAAGAACAGCCGGAACATGTAGAAGGTGGTCAGCGCGGCCACGAATACGCCGACGGCGAAAAGCAGGTAACTTTTTTGTTCGAGGGCGACGGCGAGGATCGAGTCCTTGGAGTAAAAGCCGCTGAACGGCGGCACGCCGCTCAAGGCGAGCGTGCCGATGATGAAGGTCCAGAACGTGACGGGCATGTGTTTTTTCAGGCCGCCCATCTTCCAGATGTCCTGTTCCTCATGGAGCCCGTGAATGACCGAGCCGGCGCCGAGGAACAGCAGCGCCTTGAAGAACGCGTGCGTCGTCAAATGGAACATCGCCGGGGTGGGCCCGCTCAGGCCCACGGCCATGATCATGTAGCCGAGCTGGGAGAGCGTCGAGTAGGCGAGGATGCGCTTGATGTCGTTTTGCTGGACGGCGATGAGGGCCGCAAGCAGGGCGGTAAAGCCGCCGATATAGGCGATGACCTGGAGGGCGGCGGGGTTATGTTCAAACAGGAAGACCGTGCGGCAAAGCATATAGACGCCGGCGGCGACCATCGTGGCGGCGTGGATCAGGGCGGAAACGGGCGTGGGGCCCTCCATGGCGTCGGGGAGCCAGACGTGCAGCGGGAACTGGGCGGACTTGCCCATGGCGCCGCAGAAGATCAGCAAGCCGGCGAGCGCGGCGCTGGTGCCGAGGGCGCCGGGGTTGTCGTGCAGCGTGGCTTGCAGGTTGGAGAAATTCAGCGAGCCCAGCAGGGTCCAGAGCAACAGGATGCCGGCCAGGAACCCGAAGTCGCCGAGGCGGTTGGTGATGAACGCCTTCTTTGCGGCGTCACTGGCGCTGGGGCGTTCGAACCAGAACCCGATGAGCAGGTAGCTGGAGACGCCCACCAGCTCCCAGGCAATGAACATGAAGAGGAAATTGTTCGCGAGCACGATGCCGAGCATCGAGAAGGTGAACAGGCTCATGCAGGCGAAGAACCGCGCCATGCTGCGGTCCGCGCGCATGTAGCCGTAGGAATAAATGTGAATCGCGCCGCCGACGCCGGTGACGATGAGCGTCATCATGAGGCTCAAGGTGTCGAGCTTGAGGCCGAGATCCACTTGCAGATTGCCGACGGCCAGCCAGGAGACGGCGGTTTCGGTGACAGCCGGTTGAAAACCGTTGGCGCCGATGAAGGCGAGGGTGAGGACAAAGCCGGCGACAATGGCGCCGATGGAAATGAGGCTGCTGACAACTTTGCTGCGCAGGGTAAACAGGGTGATCACCGCCGCTGAGAGCAGCGGCAGAAACAAGATCAGCCAGGGCAGAGATTCGTATTTCATTTCACTTCGACCCCGCGGCCAAGCCGGTTTAATTTGTGCGGATGGGAAGGCATGGGGGGAGGCGTTAAAGTTTCATGGTGGTGAGGTCCTCGACGTGCGCGGACTGCCGTTTGCGGTAGAGGGCGACGATGAGGGCCAGGCCGACGGCGACTTCCGCGGCGGCGACGGTGATGATGAAGAACACGAGGACCTGGCCGTCGAGCTGGCTGTTGAACCAGGAGAACGAGACCAGCGCGAGGTTGGCGGCATTGAGCATGAGCTCCAGCGACATGTAGATCACCAGCAAATTGCGGCGCAGAATGACGCCGAGCAACCCCAGGCAAAACAGGAGGATGCTGACGGTCAAATAATGATGGAGTCCGACGTGCATGATTATTCCAGTTTCTTTTTGCTCAACAGGATCACGCCGATCATCGCCACGAGCAGGAGCACTGAGACGATTTCAAACGGCAGGGTGTAATGCGTGAAGAGCAGTTTGCCGAGCGAGAGGGTGTCGCCTTCGAGTTTGGGCGCATCGGCGGAAGGCTGGACGTCGGCGAGCGACTTGACGAAGGCCGAGACGATGCCGCCGACGGCGACGAGGCCCCCCACGAGGCCGAAGAACTTGATTTTGCGCCGTTCCTCCTCCTTCAAGTCCAGCAACATGATGACAAAGAGGAAGAGGACCATGACGGCGCCGGCATAGACGAGGATCTGCACGGCGGCCAGGAAGAACGCGTGCAGCAGCAAAAACAGGCCGGCCATGGAGACGATCGTCAGGACCAGGAACATGGCGCTGGTCACCGGGCTCCGGCTGAACGGATTGGCGATGACCATCACACCGCAAAGCAGCGTGAGGGCCGCAAAGACGTAAAACAATATGTCGGGCAATTCCATTGTAAAAAACTCCGCAATTCAAACCGCCGCCTGCCGGCCAAACCGGCCGGGCGGGCTTCCGGGCGTTCGTCCCGGTCAGACTTTCACCGGGAAACTCTCCTGTTCCCTGGCCTCTTCCAGCTTGTGTTTCCATTTTTGGATGCCGGGGGCCGTGCCGCCGAGGGCGAGCAGTTTTTCTTTATTGTAAATCAAATCACTGCGGCTGCCGGCGGTGAGCGAGTAATCGTTTTGAAGGAAGATCGCCTCTTCGGGGCAGACCTCCTGGCAGAAGCCGCAGTAGATGCAGCGCAGCATGTTGATCTCAAATTCCAGGGGCATCTTCTCGGCGTTCGGGCGGTCGGGCTTGAGCCCGCTGTCGCCGGGGGGCGTGATGCGGATGGCCTTGGGCGGGCAGACGAACTCGCAGAGCTGGCACGAGACGCATTTGGTGTTGCCGTCCTGGTCCTTGACGAGATAGGGGGCGCCGCGGTAGCCGGCGGGGACGGCCCACTTGTGCTCGGGGTACTCCATGGTGACCTTTTTGCCCTGGAACAGGGTGCCCCAGGCATGCTTGGTGGTGACCTTGAGTCCGCCCACGATGGCGGGCAGATAAAGCTTTTCCCAAAACGAAAGTGATTTGCGGTTGACGGTGATGCTCATATCAACTCCTCAGCCACAGCCAGACGGCCGTGATTACGATGTTAATCAGCGCCAGGGGCACAAAGCGCCGCCAGCCCAAGTCCATCAATTGGTCGTACCGGAAGCGCGGGAACATCCAGCGCACCCAGATGAACACCACCATGAAGAAGCACATTTTGACCAGGAACACAAGGATGTGCGCCAAGCCCATGCCGAGCGTTTGTGCGGGTTCGTTCAGCCCCCAAAACGGCAGCGTCCAGCCGCCAAAGAACAGCGTCACCATCATGGCGGACGACGAGACCATGTTGGAGTATTCGGCCAGGAAGAAGAGCGCGAACTTCATCGAGCTGTACTCGGTGTGGTAGCCGCCGACCAATTCGGTCTCGGCCTCCGGGAGGTCAAAGGGCGTGCGGTTGGTTTCGGCAAAGGCGGCGCCCAGGAAAATGATGAACGACAGCGGGGCGTACATAACGGTCCAGCCGTGGGCGGCCTGCCAGCCGATGATCTGGCTCAAATTCAAATTGCCGATGATGAGGAGCACGGGGATGACCGACATGCCCATGGAAATCTCGTAGGAGATCATTTGCGCGCTCGACCGGATGCCGCCGAAGAACGGGTACTTGGAGTTCGCCGCGTAGCCGGCGAGGACGATGCCATAGACGCCCATCGAAACGATGCCGAAGGTGTAGAGGATGCCGACGTTGAGGTCGGCGATGACCATTTTCTGGTGGCCCAGGACCGAGCCGAACGGGATGACGGCGATGGTGAGCATGGCCGGGATGATCGAGATGGCGGGCGCCAGCCAGAAATAGATTTTCTTCACGCCGTTGGGGGTGAAGTCCTCCTTGAACAGGAATTTCAAACCGTCGGCCAGCGGCTGGAAGATGCCCCAGCGCGTGAGCAGCGGTCCGAGTATGGGAATGTATTTCGCGAACGGCGGGGCCGTGCGGTTCGGGCCCATGCGGTCCTGGATCCAGGCGGAAATTTTGCGCTCCGCCAGCACCGCGTAGGCCACGAGGGTCTCCAGCACGGCCACGACGACGGCGATCTTGACCAGGCTGAATATGATAAAATTCCAATCCATGTTAGATTTGCGCCGTTACGCCGGTATCGCCCAAGGCCGCCCATGTGAACCCGTTGAACGCGGGGACCTCCCGGGCCATTTCATTAAACAATCCTTCAATCGTCACGAATCCGTTCTGGCCGGCGACCTGATGCACGAGCTCGTGCAAGAACTCCCACTCGGGGCGCGCGTCGCCCGGCGGTTGGACGGCCTGCATGAACTTCTGCACGCGGCCCTTGGTGTTGGTAAACGTGCCGCGTTTCTCGGCGTGGGCGCAGCCGGGCAAAAGATAATGCGCCAGCCGGGTTGTCTCGTTCGGCAAAATGTCGCTGACGATGAGCGTGTCGAGCTTGGCGAGCAATTCCGGCGTGAGCGGGTGCTCCTCGACGACTTCGCTGGTGGTTTCGCGTTCGCGCAACTGCTCGTTGCTGACGCCGCGCTTGGCGATATTTTCGCCGAAGACAATCAGCGTCTTGATTTTACCCTGGGCGATGCCCGTGGCAATCGGCGCCAGGTTGATGCCCATTTCGGTAAAGCAGATGCCGGTGAGGCGCGCGCCGTTGGTGTTGGGATTCTTGTCGGTGCTTACGAGCAACGAGTCGCCCGGGCCGGTGCGCGGGATGGCATCGCTGAGGGCGCCGAGCCGGGCCTTCAATTTGGACAGGAGCCAGAGTTCCTCGTTGGTCTGGCGGGCGGAGGCGATGATGGCCACGGAACCGGCCGGGGCCTGCTTCAACTTGTCGGAAATCTCGTTGAGCGCGACGGTCCACGAGGATTTTTGGCCGCGGACCAGAACGTCCCGCAAGCGGTCGGCGCGCTGGATCCACTTGTAGTTCAGGCGGCCGGCGTCGCACATCCAGGGGCCGTTGACGGCGGGGTTTTCGCGCGGGGTGTAGCGGAAGATTTTTTCCTCGCGGGAACCGATGACGAGGTTGCAGCCGGTGGCGCAACTGGTGCAGAGGCTCTTGCTTTCCTTGAGGAACCAGACGCGCATCTGGAAGCGGAAATCCTTGGAGGTGAGCGCGCCCACCGGGCAGATATCCACGGTGTTCAGCGTGTAGTTATTGTCGAAGGGCAGGCCGGGATAGGCGGAAATGGTGTTGTAACTGCCGCGGTTGATGATGCCGAGGGCGTCATCGTGGGCGATCTCGCGGGTGAACCGGATGCAGCGCGTGCAGAGGATGCAGCGTTCGGCGTCCAGCATGATGCGCGGGCCGAGGTCCACGGCCTTGGGCTTGTGCACCTTGGGTTCGACGAAGCGGGAGGCGCTCTGGCCGTAGTCCACGGAATATTCCTGGAGCTTGCATTCGCCGGCCTGATCGCAAATGGGGCAGTCGAGCGGATGGTTGATGAGGAGCGACTCGAGGACGCCTTCGCGCATGTGCTTCACGCCGGGCGTTTGGGTGTAGATCTCCATGCCCGGGGAAATGGGGGTGGCGCAGGCGATGGCCGGGCGGGGCGACTTGGCGATCTTGGGCGTGCCGTCGGGATTCAGGACGGGCTTGCGGTCCGGGCCGAGGGCGGGGGTGCCGAATTCGACGAGGCACATGCGGCAGTTGCCGGCGACGGGGAGCTTGGGGTGCCAGCAATAATGGGGGACGTCCACCTTGGCGGCCTCGCACGCCTGGATCATGGTGGTGGGCGTGAGCTTGCCGGACCAGTCGGCGGTGAGGCGCGGGACTTCGATTTGGCGGCCGTCCACCTTCACCTTGATTTTTTCAATCGTGGCGGCGGCGGGCTTGGCTTCGGTTGTGGCGGCGGTGCTCATCCGTGCTAATTCTTAAATTTCTCCGCGATGCAAATCACTAATTGGGAAAATCATATCAAAATCGCCCCACATCAAATCGCCGAAATGCAGATGGAACTTTTTGAAATTCCGAAGCTGCCGGTATTTTGTGATGTCAGGATTCATTGCCTTCCGCAAAAACGGCTCGAAATCCATCACTCGGACCAGCCAGTCGCTGAACGACAAACGAATTTTATAGCCCGATAGGTAATCGGCCTGGACGATTTCCAGATAATTTATTGTCTTCGTCTTCATTTCATAAAGCTTGGGCATGTCATCTTCAATGATGCGCTCCTGCCAACTGCTTTTGTTCTGCCGGCACGGCAGTTTCCTTCGCCCGCCGTTCCTCGTCGGCCTTGCCTTTGGCGACGAATTCATCCTTGAACTTGGCGATAAAACTTTGGACCGGCCAGGAGCAGGCCTCGCCAAAGGCGCAAATCGTGCGGCCGCCGGGGATGTTGTCCGCGATTTTCAGCAGATACTCGGCGTCGGCCGCGCGGCCTTCGCCGTGGGTGAGGCGGTGGAGGGCCTTGCTCATCCAGAGGGAGCCCTCGCGGCAGGGGGTGCACTGGCCGCAGCTTTCGTGGGCGTAAAACTCGCTGATGTTGGCCAGCGCCTCGACGATGTCCACCGAGTCGTCGAGGACGATGATGGCGCTGGAACCGCTCATGGAACCGGCGGCGGCGAGGGAATCAAAATCATAGGGCAGATCCAGCACGTCGGTCTCGACGAGGATCTCCTTGCCGGCGGCGTCTTTTTTCTTGAGCTTGAATTTTTCGCCGGCCTTGAAAACTTTGGCGGAGGAGCCGCCGGGGATGATGGCCTTGAGCTTGCGTCCGTCGCGGAGGCCGCCGCCGAATTGGGGGGCGTTGATCAATTCGCCGAGGGTGGCCTTGCCGACTTCAATTTCGAAGTAGCCGGGGTGCTTGACGTTTCCGCTGAGGCTGACGATGCGGGTGCCGGTGTTGTTGGGGGTGCCCAGCTTGGCGAACTCGGCGCCGCCGAGCCGCACGATGTGCTTCACGTTGCACAGGGTCTCGACGTTGTTGACGATGGTGGGGCACATCCAGAGGCCGAGCACGGCGGGGAAATAGGGCGGCTTGATGCGGGGATAGGGGCGCTTGCCTTCCAGGGATTCGATCAGCCCGGTTTCCTCGCCGCAGATGTAGGCGCCGGCGCCGCGGTGGACGTAAATTTCGAGGTGGTAGCCGCTGCCGAGGATGTTTTGGCCCAGGAAATTTTTTGCGCGGGCCTCCTGGAGGGCGCGGTTGAGGATTTTTGCGCCCTCGGGCATTTCGCCGCGGATGTAGATGTAGGCGAGCTTCACGTCGTTGGCGAAGCAGGAGATGATCATGCCCTCGACGAGCTGGTGGGGATCCTTGTGGATGATCTGGCGGTCCTTGAAGGTGCCGGGCTCGGATTCATCGGCGTTGCAAATCAGGTAAATCGGCTTGCCGCTTTTGCGGTCCCCGAAGCTCCACTTGAGGCCGCAGGAGAAGCCGGCGCCGCCGCGGCCGCGGAGGCCGGAGATCTTGACTTCCTCGCGGATTTGCTCCTGGGGGGACAGTTTTTTGCCGTCGGGCAGATCCCGGGGCGGCAGGGTGAGGGCCTTGCGCAGGTCCGCGTAGCCGCCGTGACGCAGATAGCAGTCGAGGTCCGGCGTGTAACCGGGCTCGTCGGCGTATTTCAAAACCAATTTGTATTCTTGCGCCATGGCAACTTGACTCTTAAGCAAAATCCACTAGCATAATGGCCCGGTTTTGCCCGATAGTGTAACGGTAGCACAACAGACTCTGAATCTGTTAGTCATGGTTCAAATCCATGTCGGGCAGCCATTTCATTTCCTTCATTTGCATCCCGCCACAATTTGATCCGCCTGGGCGTGCGAAACGCCTTCGTAAAATTTATCGCCGACCATCATGACGGGCGCGGTGCCGCAACTGGCGAGGCACTCGACGAATTCGACCGTGAACTTCCCGTCCGGCGTCGTCTGCGGGCCATGCTTGTGCGGGTCCAGGCCGAGCTTTTCGCAAAAATGCTCGTGCAGCTGGTACGATCCGCCCAGCGCGCAACTGAGCGTGCGGCAAATCTTGATCTGGTATTTTCCCTGCGGCTCCTGCCGGAGCATGGGGTAAAACGTCACGATCTCATAGACGTTGATCGGCTGCAGCTCCAGCTTTTTGGCGGTCCACTCGACGGCGCCCTGGGAAATCCAGCCAAACTTTTCCTGGATGGCGTGCAGCACCATCAACGAAGCCGCGCGTTTGACGGGATAATGGGTGATCAGCTCGTCAACTTCCGCCTCGATTTCTTTGGTAACGTCAAAACTCATGGCAAAATCACCTGGGCGCTTGGCCGTTCATCGGTCGCTTTCCCCCATCACAAAATCCAGCGAGCCGAGCACGACGGGGACGTCGCTGATCATGCAGCCGGGGAGCAGTTCGCCGAGGAGGCTCAAATTGATGAAACTGGGGCCGCGGATTTTCAGGCGGTAGGGCACGCCGCCGCCCCGGCTGTGGATGAAAAAGCCGAGTTCGCCCTTCGGATTTTCGTGGCCGAAATAGACCTCGCCGGGCGGACAATTCGCGCCTTCGGTCACCAGCATGAACTGGTGGATGAGCTCCTCCATGCTGGAGAGCACTTTTGCTTTTGGCGGCAACGTGATTTTACCGTCGGCGACGCACACCGGCTCATGGGCGTCGTTGGCCCAGCCGCCGGGGATTTGGTCCAGGCATTGCCGCAAAATCCGGACGCTCTGGCGCATTTCCTCCATGCGCACCAAGTAGCGGTCGTAGCAGTCGCCCACGGAGCCCAGCGCCACGTCGAACTGGAGATCCGGGTAGCACAGGTACGGCTGGTTCTTGCGCAAATCCCAGTCCACGCCGCTGCCGCGGAGGTTGGGCCCGCTCAGCCCGTAATCAATCGCCATTTCCTTGGAGACGACGGCCAGGTCGCGCAGGCGGTCCACCCAGATGCGGTTGCGGGTGAGGAGGGTTTCGGATTCGGCGAGCGAGACTTCAAATTCATCGCAGAACCGCTTCACCTGGGCGCACCAAGTGGGCGGGATGTCCCGCGCCAAACCGCCGATGCGCGTGTAACTGGTGGTCAGGCGCGCGCCGCTGGCGGCTTCGGCGAGGTCATAAATTTTCTCGCGCTCGGTGAAGGTGAGCAGAAACACGGTCACGGCGCCGGTGTCCATGGCGAACGCGCCGAGGCCGAGCAAGTGCGAGGAGATGCGCGCGAGCTCGCAGCACATCACGCGGATGTATTGGCAGCGGGGCGGGAGGTTTTTCTCGATGCCCAGGAGCTTTTCCACGGCCAGCACGTAGGCGACGTTGTTCGCGAGGGGCGCCAGGTAGTCCAGCCGGTCGGTGTACGGGATGAACTGGGTGTAGGTCATGTTCTCGGCGATTTTTTCATCGCCGCGATGGAGGTAACCCACATCCGGGTCGGCTTTGGTGATGACCTCGCCATCCAGCTCGAGCACGATGCGCAGGACGCCATGGGTGGCGGGATGGGACGGACCCATGTTGAGCACCATCTTCTCGCCCTGGAGATCCTGAAATTCCGCGGCCGCCTGCGCACTGCGCGCGGCGGAGTCACCGACTTCGATGTTTTGGAGCGTGGCCATTAAGGTAGCTTCTTTTCAATGGGCCCGGGTCCGAAAGTTTGGCCGCGCATTTCCTGGTTGTCGCCGCGGGCCTCGCCGCGCGCATTCAACTCGACTTCCTCGTCCTCCGGGATGCGCACGCGGGGTTCGCGGGCGATGGAGTCGTTGCCGCCGGCCACAGTCACAAACGGTCCGCCAACCATGGGAGTGACGCGGGTGAAGGCGACGCCGGGCAAGTCAGTAGGTTTGCCGGCGAGCGGAAAATCCTTTCGCAGGGGATGATACGGATATCCCTCCCACATGAGAATACGGCGCAGATCCGGATGGTCGCGGAAACGAATTCCCATGAGATCGTAAATCTCGCGCTCGTGCCAATTGGCGGTCCGCCAGACGCCGACGACGCTCGGAAGCTCGGATTTTTCCTCGCTAACGTCGGTTTTTAGCCGAATTTCGGTTCCATTAACGATAGCGCGAAGCAAATAGACCACGCTCCAGCGGGGGTCCGCCCCGTAATTATCCACGCTGGAGATATCCACGAGATAATTAAAGCCGATGCTTTTGGCAAACTGGCAGATGTCGGCGATTTTTTCGGCGTCACTGATTTTCAGGGACACCTCGCCACGAAATTCTGTCGGTTCGGAGATAAGATCGCCGAATTTGGCCTTGATGGCAGTGGCGGCTTCGGGCGTGGTCATTTACTGTGAGACTCCCTCCCCCGCAGCCGATGCGGTGCCGTGGAAATGAAGCGCCTTGGCGATGACGGTGTCCTGCAAGACCGGTTGTTTGCCGATTTTTTCCTGAATTTTCATCAAGGCGTCCAGCACGGCTTCGGGCCGGGGGGGGCAGCCGCTGATATAGATATCCACCGGCACGATATTATCCACGCCTTGCAAGACGGCATAGCTGCGGTACATGCCGCCGGAGGAGGCGCAGGCGCCCATGGCAATGCACCATTTGGGCTCGGGCATTTGGTCCCAGATGCGCCGGAGGGCGGCGGCCATCTTGTAGGAGACCGTGCCGGCGACGATCATGCAATCGGCCTGGCGCGGGGAAAAGCGCATGACTTCGGAGCCAAAGCGGGAGATGTCGAAGCGGCTGGCGCCGGCGGCCATCAATTCGATCGCGCAGCACGCGAGTCCCATGGGCATGGGCCAGACGGAATTCTTGCGAAACCACGCCAAGGCCGCATCCACGGTGGTCAGGACGACATCGCCTTCAATTTTGGAATTGTAGCCGAATTCAGTTTGTTCGGTTTGAGCCTGCATCTTTCTTGTAACAACCACTTCCCTGCGCCCGGGAGCAGGCGCAGGTGTCAAGCTACCCGTGACCACGAAAACCTTCAAGTTCAAATTTGTGATTTTTTTCACAAGCAAACCTTTTCCAACGATTTTCCGGCATGAGGACGGCGAGGTTGTCCCCTGTCCACGGGCGTTTCCGTTTTGATGGACAAATGGCGGCGGATGGTGTGAACTCGGGGCGCACCGCTTTGAACTCTGCCGCCATCCCATCACTCCCCGAGCACCGGGCATCGTTGCGGATTGAATCCGCGTGCGAATTCTCGGCGGTGCGCGCGGCGGTGGGCCAGGCCAGCGCGTGGCTGGGCGAGCTGGGCTTGCCGGAAGGAGATCTGGGGGCGTGGGAATTGGCGCTGCGGGAGGCGGGCAACAATGCCGTGAAATACTGCCGGCCGGAGGCGCGGCAGGAGCCGCTGGTGTTCGAGTTATCCGCCGGCGCGCGGGAGTTGGAGGCGCGGGTGACCGACCACACGGCGGGGTTTGACTGGCCGGCGGAGATCGCGCTGCCCGAACCGGACGCGGAGCACGGGCGCGGGCTGTATCTCATGAAATCGCTCACGGAGGAGCTGTTTTACCTGCGCCACGCGAGCCAGAATGTGCTGGTGCTGCGCCGCGGGCGGCCGGCGGCGGGCCGGGTGTTGCCGGACCCGGCCGAGCTGCAACGGCGGCTGGCGGAGGCGGAATCCACCCTGGATGACATGACGGCCGAGCTGGCGGCGAATTACGAGAGCCTGGCGGCGGTGTTCCGCTACAGCTCGGAGCTGGGCGGGCACCTGGACTTGATGGAATTTGCCAAGCGGCTGCTGTTGGATTTGCTGCAGATCGCCGAGGCGGACGGGCTGGTGCTGCGCCTGCTTTCCGGCGACGGCAAAAAGCTGGAAACGGCGCTGGTGCTGCCCGAAAGCAAGGCGGCGCTGCCGGCGGCCATCGCGCTGGAGAAGGATTCGATCCGGTCGGTGGAGTTGCGGGCCGCGCGGTCGCGCCTGGATATTTGGTTCAGCCCGGAGGAGCCGCTGGACCGGCAGGATCCGCTGCGGCCGGTGCTGCCGCTGGGCAACGGCATTGGCCACGCGTTTTTCGTGGCGGACCAGTTGGTGGGCACGGCGGTGTTGGGGCGGCTGGCGGCGGGCAAGCCGTTCACGGCGGCGCAGGTGAACCTGCTGCACACGTTCGTGGATTTCCTGGCGATTCAAATCGTCAATGCGCGGCTGCTGAACGAGCGCACCGCGGCGCGGATCACGCGGCGGGAGCTGGAGATCGCGGCGGACATCCAGCGCTCACTGCTGCCGGCGCAACTGCCGGCGTGCCCGCCGTTCGAGCTGGCGGCGGCGTGCCAGAGCGCGCTGCAGATCGGCGGCGATTTTTACGACGTGATTCCGGCGGGGAGCGGCGCGGCGCTGCTGGTGATTGCGGATGTGATGGGCAAGGGGGTGCCGGCGGCGCTGTTTGCGGCGGTGCTGCGGAGCACGGTGCGTTCGCTGCACCACCTGTACGCGCAGCCGGGGGAGCTGCTGGCGGCGGTGAACCAGACGCTGTTTGCGGACCTGTCGCGCGTGAGCATGTTCATCACGGCGTCGGTGGTGTATTTGGATCCGCAGCGCGGCGGGATGATCTCGGCGAGCGCGGGGCATTGTCCGCCGCTCTTCTGCCGGCTGGGGCAGGCCCGGGAGACGCCGGCGCCGGCGGGGCTGCCGCTGGGGATTGACGCGGGCGCGACGTACCGGCAGACGGTGCACGACCTGCCGGCGGGCGCGGCGGCGCTGCTGTACACGGACGGCCTGAGCGAGGCGCGCAACGCGGCGGGGCGACAGCTCGGCGAGGCGCAGTTGGGGGCGTATTTGAGCGAAGCGGTGGCGCAGACGGGGGATGCGGAAAGCGCGAAGAATTTTCTGCTGCGGCGGCTCGGGGAATTTCGCGGTCCGACGCCGCTGACGGACGACCAGACGCTGATTTTAATCCGGCACCTGCCATGATGAATTCCGAAACCATTCCGAAAATCCTGATTGCCGACGACGAAGGGTACATGATCCGGCTGTTGGAAATGACGTTCAAGAAAGGCGGCTACACGGTGGTGAGCTGCCGCGACGGGCGGGAAGCGCTGGCGCGGGCCGCGGAGGAATCGCCGCAGCTCATCGTGCTGGACGTGATGATGCCGGGGCTGGACGGGCTGGAGGCGCTGCGGCAGTTGAAGGGCAATCCGGCGACGCGGGGGATTCCGGTGGTGGTGCTTTCGGCCAAGGGCCATTCGCTGACGAAGGTGGAGGCGGAACTGGCGGGGGCGGTATTATTTTTGGCGAAGCCGTTCAGTCCGAACCAGCTATTGGGCGAAGTCCGGCGGATCCTGACGCCGGGGGCCGGCGGGGCGGTCCCGGCGGCGTGAGTCGCTGTTAGCGCGCGGCGAAATGGCCGAAGTGGAGGGCGAGCACGGCGGCGGCGGCGGCGAGGCAGTAGTAGCCAAAGAATTTCCAGCGGCCGCCTTCGAGCCATTGCGAGAGCCACACCAGGGCGCCGAGGCCGGCGATGAAACTCAGCACCATGCCCAACAATCCGGGCAGGAAGAGATGCAGGACATTGCCCGGGCCGGTGAGGGCGTGGGTCTTGAGCAGCCGGTAGGCTTCCCGGCCGATGGCCAGCGGCGTGATGGCGACGGCGAGGGCGAAACTGAATTCCTCGAGCTTGGCCTTGGGCAGGCCGAGGATGAGACCGGTGGAAATGGTGGCGCCGGAGCGCGAAAAGCCGCGGAAGGGAATGCACAAGCCCTGGATGAGGCCGATCCAGAGGGAATGCTGCGGCTGGACTTCCGAGTGGCGCGGCTCCTTTTGCTCGCGCAGGCCGGCAAAGATGATCAGCACGCCCACGGCGGCGAGCGCCGCGGCCACCAGCGGCAGGTTGTCGAACAGGTCCTCGATTTCCGCGTGGGGATGGCCGCGCAGGATGACTTTTTCGATGAGCAGCTTCAGTCCCAGGCCGACGATGCAGGTGCAGGCGGTGGCGAAGAGCACCTGGATGATGAACCACTGGGCCTGGCCGGAGGCGGCGAAATAATCGCGCTGCCAGCGGCGCCAGAAATAGACGATGACGGCGAACATGGTGCCGGTGTGGAGCATGACGAGGAGCATGGTCATCTCCGGGCTGGAGGGGTCGAGGCCCATGAGTTTTTCCGCGACGATGACGTGGGCGGAGCTGGAGACCGGCAGGAGTTCGCACGCGCCCTGCACCACCGCCAGGATGAGGATTTGGAAAAAGTGCAACATGACCGGCGGAGTCTGCCCGATTGGGGGGCAAACCACAATCCCGTCCGTTGAGGCGGGCGGCTGGATCGGGGCGGGCAGGGCTTTCCACGGGCTTGCGGGCACCGGCTTGACGGCGCCGCTGAGCCGGGGGAGGCGGCAAAACCGGGAGCTGTTTGTGGGTTGACGACAGTTGACCAGGGTTGACCCGTTTCACTGGCAAGTGATCCATTTCACAACGTTCCTTTTCCAATTGCAGGCGCTGGCCGGAGAGATCGCCGTGGCGGAGGTGGACGACGTCCCGGCAGAGGGCGCGGAGGGTGCGGAATTGGCGGCGGCAGGACTCGTCGGGGGCGCCGTGCCATTGGAGGAGGGCGGCGGCGTAGCGGGCGGCGAGGAGGCGGACGAGTTGGCCGGTGTAGTCGGCGCCGGTGAGGGCGCGGGCGCGGGCGGAGGAGAGTTTGCGGGCTTGGGGGAGGAATTCGTGGGAGGCCTGCCAGCGGGCGAAGCCATGGGCGCGCCATTTGGAGAGATTTTGCTTGGAGATGGGGCGGCCGTGAAATTCGCGGGCGAGAAGGGCCCGGACGGCGGGGAGCGCATTGAGCCAGGCGAGGAGCGAGGTGCCGGATTCGGCGTCGGCGAGGCGGCGGTTGAGGGCTTCGCGGAGGGCGCGGGGCAGGCGGGCGATTTTAGCGGGCGTCATAGGAGGTTGAGTTCCTTTTCGATTTTGGCCATGGTTTCGGGAGAGATGCCCCGCTCGGCTTTGGGGAAGAGTTCTTCCTGGATGTCGGGGCGCTTGAGCCAGCGGCGGAATTCCTTTTCATCGCGGGCCTCGGATTTGTGTTGGTGGATGGCGAGTTCGGCGCGGGCGATGGCGACGTAGTCGGCGGCGCGGTCGCAACGGCGGAGGCGGTTCCAATCGAGGACGCAGGCGCGGAGGAGGTCCCAGCGGCGCGGGGCGGTGGCGGTGGCGAGCTCGGCATGGGCGGCGGCGAAGTATTCGGCGGCGAGCCAGCCGGCGACGGCGTCGGTGACGGAACCGCCGGCGGCTTTCTGGATTTGTTTGTCTTCGGCGGCGACGTGGCGGAGGAGTTGGTGCGAGCCGGGTATGGGTGAGAGACGTTTGGATTTCATGGTTTTTTATTTTAGGATAACCGGGATTTGGAGATCGCAAAGTTAGCGGCTAACGGGAAACGCGATTTTTTTACGATTTTTCGTTAGCCGCTAACGGTCGGGCGGGTTTTGGGGAGGGGCGAAGCCAAGAAAAAGGGGAAGCGGAGGGGGTTGGGGACAACTTTTGGCCGCAGAAAGCCAGAGGAATCCGCCCATGTTTTGCGGCAAAAACGATGGAATGCGCAGGCGTGACGGCCCCTGTGCTCTACCATCGGGAGGCAGAGCGGGCAGCCGGAGTTGCCGAGCAGTTGGTCTCTGGTTCCCGTGAAAGAAAGCTCGATGAAATGTCAAAGTGCAAAAATCAGAACGCGGGAAACCAAAAAATCATGCCAAGAAAACGAACCGAACTATGGGTGACCCCTTCCCCCAACCCTTCCAGTGGCGCTTCACGCGCCGTAATCTCAACGATTGGCTGGAAAAACTGGCGCTACAAGACCGCGAACAATCAGCCTTGGCGGCGTGACAGAAAAAAATACGTTGGTGAACTTATGAAGCGGCCCACTAAGTGCCTTGGAGATAACCAACGCTTTGCCATCAGGCGGAGCGTTTTTCCGGAGGCAATGGCCATGAAATATGACAGTGCAAGAAGTGGAAGCCGGGCCCAATTGTGATTCCTGTTGCCGCGCCGCTCGCCGGCTCATCGAGCTTGATTTAAGGCGAAATGACGTTAAATTGACTTCAATGAAAACGTTGCCGAAAATGGAGATCAGTGACGAGCTGGACGCGCAGATCAATGAAGGCGTGAAAACCTCCGATTTGTGCAAGTCGGATGTGATTCGACAGGCGCTGCGCATCGGTCTGCCGCAGTTTGCAGCTCGCTTCCGACCTCCTCCGATGTGGCTGGAGGAACAGATCCGCGAGGCGTTGATCGAGCCAGCGGAAGCCACCAGCGGCAGCCAGTTTGGCGAGACCATGGCAGCCATCGCCAATGGGCGCTAATAAACTTCGGGTTCATCCGGCGTTTTACCGGCGCCTCCGCCACTACCGTGACCGCATTGGCATCCAAGATGGGCGCCCTCAAGTGGCGGTGAAATTTGTTCGGGCCACTCAGGAACTGGTCGTGCAGTTGTTGGAGAACCCTCGCCGCGGTCATTTGGCCGGATT
>Ga0181520_10001769_pt1 | contig 42684 bp, 28 predicted proteins | sample PEATcosm2014_Bin_29_FD_132451 | JGI IMG/M metagenome (GOLD analysis project Ga0181520, IMG submission 132451) | Peatland microbial communities from MTU Mesocosm Facility, Houghton, MI, USA - PEATcosm2014_Bin02_30_metaG | ecosystem: Environmental > Terrestrial > Soil > Wetlands > Peat | place... | reverse complement strand
CATAGTCACCAGCGCCAGCCCTTCGGACTCAGCCTGCGCAATCAACATTCGGTCAAATGGATCTTTGTGAATTGGCGGCAGCCCTTGCAGCGCGGCAACGTGTCGCGGATGCAGCAGCAGAGGAGTGGCGGCCAGTTGCTCCAGCGCCTCAAACCACCAGACCCGCGGATCGCCTACATCCAACTTGCCCTTCATGCTCTTCAGCGTCACTTCCCAATACGAGAGGATGCTAAGGAAATTGCAACCTGTCAGGACTGCCTTGCGCGCCGCAGCCGTGAGCAACTCAGGACTTTCAAGCGCCCGGAGCGCTATGTGCGTGTCAAGCAAGTAGCCGCGAACTGGAGCTGATGTGGTCAACCGTTTCCGCCGACAAGTTCTTCCTCACCGAGTAGTTCTTCTTCGGTGATCGGATCATCCCAGCCGGGCAGCAGGCGAATCTTGCCCTTCATGCCACCCAGGCGCACCTTGCGACGTTCTGGGGGCGGCGGGGCAATCTGTGCGACTGGGCGCCCGTGGCGGGTGATAACCACCTGCTCACCGTCCGCAGCAATTCGGATCAGATCTGTAAAACGGTTTTTAGCTTCCGCGATACTGACATCCATGCTGAAATTATAGCCATAAATTATGGCTATAATCAAGCCTACCTGTCTATTCGCCGCCGAATGGACTCCCATCCACGGGCTTGAGCAACGTGGGATCGTGCTCAGGCGCGGCCTCAGAGCTGGACTGGTTGCGTTCACGCGCAGTTTGGTCCATGAATGAGTTGAAGATGCGGTTGGGGTCGCCGGGGAGCAGATGATGCTCTTCGAGAGCCAGCCGCACACGACGGCGGAACTCACGCACCGGCGCGTACTGCTTGGTGGGCAGCGTCTTGAAAAGCACCGGGAAGATCAGCTCCGATCCTTTGATGGCATCCACACCCAAAATTTGCGGGTCGGCGATGAACAGATCGCGGAACTCATCACTGGAGCGAATCTCCATCGCAATGCCCTTGAGTTGCTCCAGCACCTGATCGGGATTGGCGGAGAAATCCACGCTTACATTCACCGTGGCCAGCGAGTAGCCCACACTGAGATTGGCGACGGTGGTGATCTGTGAGTTGGGAACAATGTACAAAGTGCCGTCCGCGTCCCGGACCGTGGTCTTGCGCAACGTCATCGCCGTCACAACCCCGCTCAATCCGGCCAGCCTCACCGTATCGCCAACGTTAAACTGGTCCTCGATGAGGATGAGAATGCCGTTGAGCACGTCCTTGACGATGTTCTGCGCGGCCAGGCCGAGAGCGATTCCGGCGATCCCGGCTGAGGCCAGCAGCGGCGCCAGGTTCACTCCCACAGCGTCCAGGAACTGCAATCCGGCGATCAGCCAAATGATGGCGAGGCCAGTAGTGCGCACCACACCGGCCACCGTCTTCACTTGGGCAATATGTGCTGGTGTGGTCGAGTGCCTCTCCGCAGCGCGCGTCATGTGAAAGGTAATCAAGCGCAGCAACCGCATCAGAACAAAGGCGACCAGCGCAACCACCAACAGGTGCGGCAGTTTGACACGAGTAAACTCCTCGCCGTCGGCAGACCAATGGTCCAGCAAACGCCCCAGAAACCGCTCCTCGGCAAAGATACCCGTCCGCATGGCTAGAAAAAAAAGAAGAGAAGACATTCCAGACTCCTTCTATATAGACTAGACTGTTCATGTTGCCCGGATTGATACAATACAAAATAGGTCCAATTTCCCCACGGATGCATCAAACGAGAGATTGAGGAGTAAAGAGAATGGAAGCAGCGATTTCCAGCGCTCGCGAGACCGTGTCGGCAGATTCCAATCATTTTAGCTCCCGGCAGTTGGTCGAAATCTATCGACTGATGGTTCTGTCCCGCTGCATCGATGACCGCGAGATCATGCTCAAGCGCCAGCAGAAGACCTTCTTCCAGATCTCCTGCGCCGGCCACGAAGCTCTATTGGTGGGCGCGGCGCTCGCCCTGCGCCCCGGCCACGACTGGTTCTTCCCGTATTACCGCGACCGCGCGCTCTGCCTGACGCTGGGTGTTACGCCCACGGAAATGCTCCTCCAGGCCGTCGGCGCGGCCACGGACCCAGCCAGCGGCGGCCGCCAGATGCCTACACACTGGTCCAGCCGTGAGCTCAACATTGTAAGCACTTCCTCGGCCACAGCCTCGCAACTACTCCATGCCGTGGGCTGCGCCGAGGCTGGCCGCTACTTCAGCCTGCACCCCGAAGCCGCTGCCTCTACGCCCGATGATTATCGCGCCTTCCGCGAAGTAAAATTCCACGGCGATGAGGTCGTCTGGACCTCGCTTGGCGAAGGTTCCACCTCGCAAGGCGAGTTCTGGGAGGCGCTGAACACCGCCGCCAATCGCAAGCTGCCGGTGATTTTTTGCGTGGAAGACAACGGCTACGCCATCAGTACGCCGGTCGAGGTGAGCATGCCCGGTGGAAATATCTCCCGCCTCGTCGCCAACTTCCCCAACTTCTACTTTGCTGAGGTGGACGGCACCGACCCGGAGGCCAGCTTCCGCGCCGTTCAATCCGCCGCTGCCTACTGCCGCGCTGGCCTAGGCCCGGCCTTTGTCCACGGCCACTGCATGAGGGCTTACTCGCACTCGCTTTCGGATGACGACAGGCACTATCGCACCCAGGCGGAGAGAGAAGCCGATGCCCTGCGCGATCCAATTACTCGCTTACGCACCCGGCTGATCGCCGAAGAAATCCTTACTGAAGAAGAACTTACCGCGCTTGAGCATCTGCTGGATCAGGAAGTCGCCGCGGCTGCCGAGCACGCCCTGGCCGCGCCGCTGCCACTGGTCTCAGAGATTACCAAGAATGTCTATTCCGAGGATCTTGACCCCACCCGCGCGGCCTTTGCCACCGAGCGCGTCGATGCTGCCGACCCCAAACCCAAGACCATGGCCGACCTCATCAACACCTGCCTGCACGACGAGATGCGCCGTGACCCGCGCATTGTCGTCTTCGGCGAAGATGTAGCTGACGCCAGCCGCGAAGAGGCTCTCAACGAGGTCAAGGGCAAGGGCGGCGTCTTCAAGCTCACCGCCGGCCTGCAAACTGAGTTCGGCTCTGAGCGTGTTTTCAACTCACCGCTCGCCGAGGCCAACATTGTCGGCCGCGCGTTGGGTTACGCCGTGCGCGGTATGAAGCCGGTCGTAGAAGTTCAATTCTTTGATTACATTTGGCCGGCCATGCATCAGATTCACAATGAGTTATCCGTTTTGCGCTGGCGGTCAAATGGCGCCTGGGGCTGCCCGGCAGTGATTCGGGTGCCCATCGGCGGCTACCTGACCGGCGGCTCCATCTATCACTCGCAATCGGGCGAGAGCATCTTCACCCACATTCCCGGGTTGCGCGTCGTTTTTCCGTCAAACGCCTTGGACGCCAACGGCCTGCTGCGCACTGCGATTCGCTGTGACGATCCGGTGCTCTTCCTGGAGCATAAGCGCCTTTACCGCGAGACTCATGACCGCGCGCCTTACCCCGGCCCTGACTTCGCCATCCCCTTCGGCAAAGCACGCACTGTTCGCGCGGGTGCTGATCTGACCATCGTGACCTATGGCGCACTGGTCCCGCGTAGCTTGCAAGCCGCTGAACGCGCTCGCCGCGAGCATAACATCGACGTGGAGATTCTAGACTTGCGGACCCTCAATCCCTACGACTGGGAGGCCATCGCCGCTTCGGTCCGCAAGACCAGCCGAGTGATTGTCGTTCATGAGGATATGCTCAGTTGGGGCTACGGCGCGGAGATTGCCGCCCGAATCGGCGAGGAGCTTTTTCACTCGCTCGATGCCCCAGTCCGCCGCATCGGCGCCATGGACACATTTGTTGCCTACCAGCCAATTCTGGAAGACGCGATTCTTCCGCAACCGGAGACGATCCTCAAAGCGATTGTGGATATGAAGGCGTATTGAACAGAAACAATCGCAACGCAGTTTCAGGTCTACGGCATCTCCCGCTCATTTGAAAACAACTCCGGCTGTTCGATGACGGGGCCTGCGGCATCTGTGCGTTTTCGGCCTGGCGCGCCGATCAAGCCGACCACTTCGAGGGATCGAATTGCCTGTCGGGGCAGGTAGATGCGCTGCGTGTTGGAGCGGGTGTCGGGCGGGGTGAGCAACAAGCCGGTGCCTTCGACGAGCGAGCGATCGTTTGCAGCCAGGCCCTCGAGTTCCTCGCCATCGGTGAGTGTCATGCGCAGCCAAAGACCCGGCGTGCGGGGGCGGATAGAGAAGCGCTTGTGAATAAGGCGCTCGGGGTTTGCCGAGTCACCCGCCGGAAGGTCGCGGACATAACAAACCCACTTGACCTGCTCCCAGGAGATACGTTGCAGCTTGCCGCTCAGGTCGAGGATTTCTACCCATGAGGAGTCCTGCCCGAAATCGGCGCTAGCGTACCCGGCGCACCAGTCGCGGGAGAACTTGCGCACGATCACAGGTTTACGTAAGGAGGCCATTGCTCTGGATTGTCGCACAAAACTCCAATGGCTTGGCAATTCATTTGCTTCGCGCAATGAGACAAATTACACTTGCAGCCGTTCCGAGATGGAATGTTTCTTCGATTTGAAATTTAATTGCGCCTCCGAAAATGCGCGAGGTTAATCTTGAGTTCAATTGGCCCAAGTCGGTTGAATCGCTGGTTTGAAACTATCGCCATGATTGCCCTATTAGTAGCTTGCAAGGGATTCAACGGCTGCTCCTCAGCACCGTCTACCTTGGGTACTCCCAAAATCTCCTGGCCAACTCCATCGGCAATCTCCTACGGAACACCACTGAGCTCAACCCAATTGGACGCGACGGCCAATGTTGCGGGAACGTTTGTCTACTCGCCGGCGAGCGGAGTCGTGCTCGTAGCAGGCAATCAGACGCTTTCGGTCACGTTTACGCCCAGCGATCCGACGAACTACACCACGGCCCAAGCCAGCGTGATGCTCTCGGTGGCGCCCGCAACTCCAGTGATTACCTGGCTAACTCCACTGGCTATTTCGCAGGGAACGCCGCTGAGCCTGACCCAGTTGGATGCCACTGCCAATGTTTCGGGGACGTTTGTTTACTCGCCGTCGAACGGAACCGTACTTTCTGCAGGCAATCAAACACTTTCGGCCACTTTTACGCCTAGCGATACAACCGACTACTCCACTGCTAAAACCAGCGTGACGCTTTCGGTCGTTGCTCTCCCGCTCGCATCTACCAACTGGCTGCCAGTCAGAATCATTGATGGCGGCACTATGACGGGAATTTACATGCATCCCGCGCAGCAGGGGCTGATGTATACCCGCGCCAATGTGGGCGGAGCTTATCTGCGCGATGCGGCGAATCCATTTTGGCTTCCCCTTGTGGACTGGCTCAGCGGCCTCTCGCCGGACTGGAGCTTGATGGGCATTGAGAGCATCGCTCTCGATCCGACGGATGTGAAGCGGATCTACCTGGCCGGTGGTTCGTATATCGGGACGGGATTCCCGAACGGTGCGATCATGATCTCCGATGACCTTGGCGGCAGCTTCCAGACGGTGAACCTTCCATTTCAAATGGGCGCCAACGACCTGGTTCATGGCCAGCAAGGTGGCGAGCGTCTGGCGGTCAATCCATTCAACCCTGCGCAGGTTTTTCTGGGCACACATCAAAATGGCCTTTGGGTGAGCAACGATCATGGAGCCACCTGGAATCAGAGCACGACTTTTCCAGTGACCTCGACCGCTGATCTGGTTGGCGTGAACTTTGTTCGCTTTGATCCGGCGCACAGCGGCATGGTGTATGCAGCCCTTTACACCGGAGGTCTCTACAGTTCAAGCAATAGTGGCGTGAGCTGGACACAGATTTCCAACCAGCCCACCGCGCTGCCGGATGGCGAAACGATCCGGCCCATGCGCAGCGCGTTGGGACCGGATGGCGTACTCTACGTGACCTACACGAACAATGCTGGACTTTCAGCAATCAGCAACGGCGCGGTCTACAAGTTCAACACCGCGAGTGGCGCGTGGACCAACATCACGCCGCTGGTTTCTCCCGCTACAAATGGTTTCGGATATGTAGCTGTGGCGGCAGATGCGGAGCGTCCTGGAACAATCATGGTTGGAACCTGGAACCGCTGGTATCCAGGAGACGACATCTTCCGTTCGACCGACGGCGGCGCAACCTGGAAGAGCCTGCTGGCATATTCCGCGCGCGACACCTCCCTGGTTCCGTATCTGAACGTTTTGAGCCAGCCAACTGTTGAGAACGAGCCGACCTTCGGGGTTTGGAATACATCCTTCGAGATTGATCCATTCAATTCCGACCACGCACTTTACGAGGGCGGGATGATGATGTGGGAGACGAACAACCTTACGGCAATGGACTCGAACCAAACCACGCAATGGACGGTGGGGGCGCAGGGGGTCGAGGAAACGGTGATTCTCGATGTGGTCAGCCCGCCCTCGGTTACGCACTTGTTCAGCGCAATGGCCGATCTGGGTGGGTTCAGGCACGACGATTTTACCGTCTCTCCCACGCCATTTGTGAATCCTTTCATGGTCCAGGTGGCATCACTCGACTTTGCCGCATCGAACCCGCTTTTTGTGGTCCGGGTGGGAGAGCTGGATTACAAGGGAAATGTCGCGGCGGCGTACTCGCAGGATGGCGGCGTAACTTGGACGCAGTATCCCGGAATGCCGCCTGGAGCTGGGCTAGGGCCGACCTCGGACGGCTATGCTGCGATGGTTGCTATTTCTGCCGATGGATCGAAGGTTATCTGGGCACCTCCAGACAGCGTTCCCGCATACTGGGGCAATACGGGAGCGTGGATCTCTTCCCAAGGAACGCCGAAAGGAGTGAGGTTGGTCTCCGACCGGGTCAATGCAAAGAAGTTCTATGGATATGATCCGGGCAGCGGCACGATGTTTGTAAGCACCGATGGCGGTGTCACTTTTACCGTGGGCGCAACCGGGCTGCCCATGGATGTTGGCAATCCGGGGTGGTCGGCGGAGGCTCACCCCAAAGCGGTTATTGGAATAGAGGGGGATCTCTGGCTTCCGACTTCGTCCGGGTTGTACCACTCGACCAACTCGGGAGCCAGTTTTACGAAGATCAGTTCCATGGGTAGCGCTCCGCTGGTCGGCTTCGGAATGGCGGCTTCAGACGCATCGTACCCAGCCATCTACGTGGTTGGAACTGTGAACGGGGTGTATGGAATCTTTTGCTCGATCGACGAGGGCAACACCTGGACGCGCATCAACGACGACTCCCACCAATTTGGGCAACTGGATGCGATATCGGGTGATCCACTCATCTATGGCCGAGTTTATCTCGGCACATCGGGACGCGGCATTGTGTATGGGGATCTCTCCACAAACCCCTAGCCGAGCCTCGCGATGCTTGAAGACCATAACTTTGGCACTCAATCCGGTGATGGGAAAGCCCTGCAAAAGGAGCAAAGTGGCCCTAGCCAAAACAAGCCGTCTGTGTTATTGTACTGGATTGAAACCCTTGCTGGAGCTTGTTGTAAGGCTAATAAGATCAGTTACTTGGATGCGAAAAGTAACCAGCGGAAGAAGGACACGGAATGCCTGACTACATTTATCTTCTGGAAAATCGGCTTTCGGCCGATCAGCAGAGCGCCTTGCGGCACCTGCGCGAGGTTGCCCGCGAGGGGGAAACTATCCTTTTTCTGACCGGAGATGCGGTGCGAGAGCTGACCAGCGGCCACTCGGTGCGAGCGCTGGAAGTCGCCGTGCATGGGAATGCACTCAATCTCAAGAATGCCATCGAGCAGCGCGGGGCGAAAGTGTGGGGCGAAGATGAGGTCTCCGGCGCTCTTTATCTCTGTTTTCCGGGCACAGTGCGAGTGGACCTGGTGAGCACGCATCGCATTGAGTATCCCAAGCCGGGCAAGCCGGTCTATCATGCTGCCTCGATCCAGGAGGATCTGCGTCAGCGCGACTTCACTGTGAATGCCATGGCCATCTCATTGAATGAAGGCTCATATGGTCTGCTTATGGACCCGACCAATGGCGCCGCGGATATAGAGACGGGAACACTGCGGCTGGTCTCAAATTATGGTTTTCTGGAAGAGCCGTCTTTGCTTATCAGGGCTACGCGCTACCTGGCGCGGCTGGGCTGGGAGATGGATTCCAAGACCGGGACACGCTACGGAAACGCCAAAGAAGAGGGAGTGATTGAATTTCTTTCCGCGCAGGCCCGGCGCCAGGAACTGGAGCAGATCGGTCATGAGGAAGAAGGTTTGAAGGTTATGCGGGCGCTGGAGGCCGAGGGCTGGATGGAAGTTCTCTTCCCGGCTTGGACTTCGGCCAAGGCCGATGAAGAGGGTCTGGTGGCGCTGCATGATCTGGCCGTCGAGTTGCTCTTGCAAGGCGTTCATGCCGATATGTCGGCGGCGCAGATGCGCATGCTGACCGCAAAACTCGGCACAAAGGATTTGGCGGCGCTGAAGAAGTTGATGCTGCGCCCGGGCTTTGTGGAAGAGTGGAACAGCCTGGATGCGCTGGCTGCGGGATTTGCCAAGGAATTATTGGCCAAGGAGAACGCCACGCCATCGGTGAGCTACAAGCTCTTCCTGAGCTATGATCCGGAAGCTGTTCTCTGGCTTGGATTCACCAGCAAGGTCGAGGCAGTGCGCGACCGCTTCAATCTTTTCCTCAAAATCTGGCCTGAAGTTCGCCAGCGCATTCCACACTCGTTGATGCAAGAGATGCGCATCACGGCGGAATTGCCTGCTTACAACGAGATTGTACAATCCATCTTCCTGGAGTTGCTGGATGGAAAACTAACGACCGCCGAAGAGATGCGCGCCTTTTTGGAGCCGTATTCGCCACCCGCTCCACCGCCCAAGGAGACAATCAAGCGTCCCCGCGCCAAACGCGGAGAGATCAAGATCAAAGATGACTCTTTCGACGAAGACGAGGATGAATCGGAAGAGGATCTGGACGATGAGGAGGATCTGGACGACATTGGCGGCGAGGATGATGATCTTGATCTTGATCTGCATCTGCCCAAAGTTGATCTCGAGATCGATCTAATGGATGAATCCGATTCTGTCGCCGCCACCGAAGACGATGTGGATGAAGAGGACGATGAGGAAGAGAGTCCAAAGCCGGCACCCAAAACCGAACCCGCCAAACGCACCCCCAAGCCACCCGCCAAAAGCAAAGTGGCCCCAGCGGTGCCGGAAGCAAAGCCGAACCTTGAGCCGGTGCTTAAAGCAACGAGCAAAAGGGATGTAAAACCCTTGCCGGCCAAGTCAACGGCTGGCCCCGCTAAAAAGCTTCTTCCGCCTGTTAAACCAGCAAGCAAGAATGAGCAATCCAAAGCTCCGCAAAAAAAATCCGCGGCAAAGGGAGCGAAGGCTTCTTCAACCGCAAAGAATGTGTCTGTTTCCCCTCTCGCCCACAAATCCGGGCAAGCCGGCAAGTCTTCGGCGCCCGCCGATAAAAAGTCCCCGCCCAAGCCGGGGAAAAAACGTTAGGTATATTTTTGATACTCAATTGCAATATGTGTTAAACAGTTGTAATAATTGTTGCATCATCGAAACAGAGCCTTGACTTTCCTCTTGAAGCGAGGGAGTTGATGCTGGAGGTGTTTCAGCATCAGAGGACGGCCTTGATCTCGCTCTTTTTTCGGGCTTCACAGGGCGCTTACGCCGCTTTTTCAATGTTCTTCTCTTCTTCGTTTCGGCTGGTGTTGAATGGGGTTTCAAATTAGCAGAGAAATGGCTTCTGGTTTGCTGTCGCAGGATTGATTGGGTTTGAGATAAAAGGTGAAGTCGATGAATCGATTTACGCGGGATATCGGGATATGAAGGAAAGTTGCACGCATCAGGGGGCGGTAATCCGGTGAATTCAGACTCTACTCTTAGTCTCGATGAGCATTCAGACTCCCTCATCATCGAAGGACTGTCGATTGCTCTGATTGGCCCTGACGAGGAGCGGCGCAAGGCTGCATCCACCGTGCTTGCCAAGTGTCAAAGCAGCGTCATCCGCGAATTCACCACATACCCGCCTAGTTTGAGTGACTTGCCCAAACTGTTGGAGCAGCATTACGACGTTATCGTAATCGATTTGGACAGTCGTCCTGAATACGCGCTGGAGCTGGTGGAAAATGTTTGCGCCTACGGCACCGCAACAGTGATGGTTTATTCGATGAAGGCCGACTCGGACCAACTGGTCCGATGCATGAGGGCCGGAGCACGCGAGTTTCTTACACTTCCCTTTGTTGAAAAAGTTGTGACCGATGCATTGGTCAGAGCTGCAACCAGGAAGCCAACCACGCCGCCTACGCCGAAAAAGGCAGGCGGTCGGTTGATGGTTTTTCTGGGCGCCAAAGGCGGAGACGGCGTGACGACGCTGGCCTGCAACTTTGCCGTTTCCATGGCCAAGGAATCGGGCCAGAGCACGCTGTTGATTGATTTGGATCTGCCGCTGGGCGATGCCGCGCTGAATTTGGGCGTGGTGGCCGAATACTCGACGATCAACGCGCTGCAGAATGCCGCCCGGCTGGACTCGGCCTTCCTCTCCAAACTCCTGGTAAAACATAGCTCGGGGGTTTCCGTGCTAGCGGCTCCCGGTAAATTTCCGCAATTTGACGCATCTCACGACGCCATTGACAAGCTAATCTCCGTGGCTCGGCAAGATTTTGATAATGTGGTCATTGATATGGGATCCCGGTTGGATCTGATGGGCACGAGTCTTTTCAAAGACGGCTCAACGATCTATCTGGTCATTCAAGCCGGCATCGCTGGGCTGCGCAACTCGAATCGGTTGATTTCGCAGTACTTCGCCACTGGAGTGCCCAAGCTGGAGATCGTTCTTAATCGCTTTCAATCGCGCACTCTGGGAGTAGCAGAAGATCAAATCGCCAAAGCTTTGACGCGTCCGGCGCAGTGGAAGATCCCCAATGATTATGCCGCGGTTCGGCGAATGCAGCATACCGCTGTGCCTTTGGCCTTGGAGGATTCGCCCATCTCACGGCTGATTCGGAAGATGGCCCGCTCCGCTTGCGGGCTGCCCGCAATCCCGGAGAAGGGTTCTACGGAAAAAGGTTCTGGCTTCAGCCTCAAGAATCTCGGTCGCAGCTTTACGTCGAAGATTTCCTCCTCCGAGGAGCCGGTAGCTGTTTCAGTACCGGAGTCAGCTCCCAATGTGGAGCAGGACGCCGCTCCAGCATCTGAGCTCCCGACAGGAGTCAGAACGAGTCATGCAACAGAGGACGCGCTCTCCACGGCTGTGGCTGATTCACAACCTGCTACTGAAATGCCGCCGCTCTCCACCTCGCAAAATACATCCATTTCTGATGTCGTGAAGGAGGATGATTCAGCGCAAACAGGCGCGCCTGCTTTGCCAAGCGAACCAGAGACGCGCAACTATCGCGGCGCCACGTACGTGAAGGGCGCGGATGGAAAGTGGTATCTCCAGAAGGCTCAAATCAGCTCAGAGAGCACGGCGGCGGGTGAGACCGCGAAGCCGCAAATACCGGTGGTTGCCTGGTCTGTACCGGCTCCGATTATTTATGGAACCAAGCTGGGCGCCGCTGAATTGAATGCCACCGCATCGGTTCCAGGAAGCTTTGTTTATATCCCGGCCGAAGGTGAGACGTTGACTGTGGGAGAACATACGCTCACGGCAACCTTTACGCCAGAAGACACCAATGCATTTACAGCGGCTGAGGTCACGGTCGCGTTGACAGTCGCTAAGGCGGTTCCGATCATCAACTGGGTTGATCCAGCAACTATAACATATGGTGTGGCGCTGGACGGATCTCAGTTGAATGCCACAACTTCAGTCCCCGGCGAGTTCGTTTATACTCCCGCCGCCGGTGAGGTGCTGGCCGCAGGCCAGCATACGCTCTCCGTGTCTTTTACGCCTGCCGACGCAGCATCGTATGAATCGGTCTCAGCGACCGTTCAGATCATCGTGAACAAGGCTGTTGTGGCCATCACATGGGCCGCTCCCATGCCCATCACGTATGGTATGGCGCTGGATAGTTCGCAGTTGAATGCCACGACTTCAGTTCCCGGCGAGTTCGTTTATACTCCCGCCGCCGGTGAGGTGCTGACCGCAGGCGAGCATACGCTCTCCGTGTCTTTTGCGCCTGCCGATGCAGTATCGTATGAACCGGCCTCGGCGACCGTTCAGATCATCGTGGAAAAGGCGATTCCGGCAATCACCTGGGAGGCTCCTGCTCCGATTGCATATGGAGCTGCGCTAAGCAGTTATCAGTTGAATGCCACAGCATCCGTTTCTGGTGAGTTCCTATATACCCCTGCAACAGGCGAGTTGCTGCCGGCGGGAACTCACAATCTAAGCGTCTCTTTCAAACCACTGGACGCCAATTATTTGGGTGCCGAGGCAACTGTACCAATTGTCGTGACCAAGGCGACACCAATCGTTTTGTGGCCGGTTCCGGAGAGCATTACAGAAAACACCGCGCTAAGCACCGATCAATTGAACGCTACGGCGCTGGTCGAAGGAAGTTTTGAATACTCGCCCGCGGCCGGTGAGCAATTGGCACCCGGAACACACATACTCTCAGTTACATTTACCCCTAAGAACGCCGAGCAGTTCAACAATGTGCAGTCTTCCGTCCTGTTGACGGTGACTGAGGTTGCAAAAGCAATCGAGGCATCGGCAACCACTCTTGCCGAAGAGAGTGTCGAACCCATCTCTTCCTCCCTCGATCTGTCCTCCGAGCCGTCCATTGACGTTGAAGAGGAATCCAAAGCAGTGGCCGTTGAACCCGAAGCACCATCCGATGGTACTTCAGCCGAAGCGGAGCATGAATCGGAGGCTGCGCTCGCGGTCGAACCAGCCGGCGAACTTGTTACCGAGCAGGCAGTTGAATCGATTGTTGAGACGGTGGAATCGGTTACGGAAGATGCTTCTGAAACGCTCGTTGAAGTTGAAATAGCAACGTCGGTCGAGATCCCTGTCGAACTGGTCATCGAAACAGCCATCGATGCGCACGTTGAATCAGTTGTCGAGCAGCCAATGGCAACGCCGGATGAGATGGTCTCTGTTGAGGCCGACACAGCGGCGGTGATCGAAGTTCCTGCCGAGCCGGTTCCTGAACCAGTTGATTTGGCCACCGAAACGACTCAAGTTGTTGCTCCCGCACTTCCGGAGGCTGAGTCGAATGTGGAGACAGTGGAGACTGAGCACGAGGTGCCGGAGCAGGCTTTGGTCAAGATTCCACCACCCAAGTTTACATTTGAGGCTGGATCGGGACTCAATCTGATGGGCACGGCCGTTTTTCCTGACGGTACAACGATCTATCTGGTCATGCAGCCCGGAAGCGGCGGACACGTGGACTCGCAAAAATTGGTTTCGCAGTTCCTCTCCGGCGGTGAGCTCAAACCAGAGTTTGTCATCAACCGCTACGAGCCACTCGCATACAACAACGATGATGAGCAGCATGAGGAGAATATTGAACAAGCAAGGGAGCTGCAAGGCGCACCACAGATGAATGCCACGGTCCAGCCTGCCGCCGCTCCGGAAAAGAAGAAGAGTTTCCTGAAAGGCCTTCGGCAGAGCCTTTGGGCAAGAGTCACCGCCAGTGAGAAGACGGAGGGGTTCACGCAATTGGGATTGAAGCAAAAGCCGGAGACAGCGGGTTCGACACCTTTTGCTCCAACGGCGCAGGTAAGCGTCAATTCTGAAGTACTTGCTTCAGCCGCGCCGTTGCCTGGGGAGGGCCCCCAGAGGACTGCCCGCAGCGCAGAGGCTGCGGAAGTGCCTCCAATGGAAGCGCAAAGCGCACCAGTCCCTCAAGTGGAGACGCGAACCTACCAGGGTGCAACCTACGTCAAAGGCTCGGACGGCAAATGGCATTTACAGCAGCCGGCGAATCGTGTCGTGTCAAGAGAGACTCAACCCGCTGCGCCTTCTACGCCGGCAATGGCTCCGCTTCCGCAATCCGAATCAGAAGCAAAAGGTACGACGAGCGCGCAGACTGAACCGGATCTCTCGATTCTGTCCACTCCGACTCTTTCGATGGAAACCTCTGCGCCAGTAAAGTCCGTCGAGGTTGAGCCACCAACGGCGGATGAAGTCGTTGCCGCTGAGCCGGTTAAGGAGCAAGCTCCTGTCGAGAATCCATCTCCATTGAAATCATACGAGACGGCTGGTTTGCATTCCATTTCGGTGCCTGAGGTTGTAGTTGAAGCAGAAGATCAGCCGGAGGAGGTTGAAACCGCATTTGAGCCGCCTGCTGAGAGAGCCGGGACTATAACTGCCAAGGAATCTATTCTCCAGATTGAAGAGCCAATCGTTGATTCAACTCCTGCGGTCAAGAGTTCTGTCAAGGCCAAATCCGTAGTAAAGACTACGCCAAAGGTTTCAATCAAGCCTGCCGCCAAAGCCAAGAAGTCCGCGAAATCTCAAGCAAAACCCGCTGCCAAGGCCAAAAAGACTGTAAAAGCTCCCGCCAAATCAGTTGCCAAGGGCAAGAAACCAGTCAAGGGGTTGGCCAAGCCCGCCTCCAAAACTGCTGCTAAAAGCAAGAAAACTGTGAAGCCACCTGTAAAGGCTACCGGCAAGAGCAAAAAGGCTGTGAAAGCTCCTGTTAAAGCTGTTGCCAAAGGCAAAAAGCCGGTCAAGAATCTGCCGAAAAAGGTGGTTAAAGTTGCGGCCAAGGCCAAGGCTCCCATCCGAGCCGGGAAAAAACCTCCCGTAAAAAGCGCAGCCAAAAAGACGGTTAAGCCTCCAGTCAAGCCCGCGGCAAAGTCGAAGACACCCTTGCGCAAGCAGGGAAAGAAGCGTTAGAGACGGCTTGTCTACAGCTAACCCACGATAAATGTACCCAGGGCAACGACTCACAAGCGTTGTTTTCCTTAAGAAAACAACACTGTAAGGGAGCCGATTTGGGCACGGCGATCGTGGTTTAGCTCAAGACGATGTTGACCGAAGATTAAGGATCACGTTCCGGCGCCATGATTTCACCATCTAAACCGCTTCGGAAGAGAGGCGAACAATTTCCTTATGATGAAGACCGAACCAGTTGAAGAATGGCGCAGGCTCACCCAACACTACCGGGAGATGAGCGACGGGGAGTTGTACGAGCTGGAGAGCGATTTTGCTGACCTGACAGAAACCGCGCAACAGGTTCTCCGCGATGAGATGAGGGCGCGCAAGCTGGAAGTTCCGCGCAAGGCGCAGCCGGAGGTAAGTGCTGCCCTTCCTGAGGCACGGCGCTGGAAACTGGTCCAGGAGGCGCCGGAGATCGAGGAGGATGCGGAAGAAGCCGCGGAGGACGACGGCCAGCCGCGTGAATTCACCTGGAAGACAGTGCTGTGCGAGTGCAACGAAGCAACCGAAGCATGGCAGCTTTATAAGGCGTTGGAGCGGTCAGGAATTGAGAGCTGGGTTGAGGGGCCTGGTTCTCCTGTCGGGCACAATCTAACCTATCCGCGTGTCTTGGTTGCTGCCGATCAACTGGAGCAGGCGCGGGAGATTGCCGCTCGGCCGATTCCGCAAGAAATCATCGACGAGTCCAATGAGCCAGATGAGGAGTACAAGCCTCCTGTCTGCCCCCAATGCGGCGCGGAAGACCCAACGCTGGAGAGCACTGATCCGGTCAATCATTGGCTTTGTGAGAGCTGCGGTAAGCAGTGGAGCGATCCGCTTCCATCCGAAGCATCCTAAACTCAGGAAGCCAGGTCCACGATGTGGCCCATTTTTTCCTGTTTGGTGCGCACATACTCCGCAAAAGTTTCTTGTGGCTCGACCTCGGCGGAGACACGCTCGGCAACTGTGATGCCAGCGGACTCGAGCGCACTCACTTTCTCCGGGTTGTTGGTCATCAGCCGGACCTCCCTCACGCCTAGCAACTTGAGCACTTCGGCCGGCAGCTCATAGGCGCGGCAGTCGGCGGCAAATCCCAGCTCGACATTGGCCTCAACGGTGTCCCGGCCCAGATCCTGAAGTTCATAAGCGCGCAGCTTGGCCATCAGGCCAATTCCCCGCCCTTCTTGTTGTTCATAGAGCAGAATACCGGCACCGGCGGCGGCAATCTGGCGCATAGCCAGCTCAAGTTGCAGACGGCAATCGCAGCGCAGCGAGCCAAAAACATCACCCGTGAGACACTGCGAGTGAATGCGGACGAGCGGCGGCGCTGAGTAAATGTCACCCATCACCAGCGCCACCAGCCCTTCGACCTGGTTATTTTTCATCTCGTAAGCGCTGGCTTCAACTCCCGGCGCGGCCTCAGCGCACGGGCGCGGCGTATCCAACACACCTTCAAAACCCAAGATGCGAAAGACTCCCCAACGGGTTGGAAACTCCGCCTCGGCAATCTTCTTCACGCTCTCAAATCCCATGCATCCATTTTACTTTGTGCGGGTATGCGGGTGTCTCAGGCGCTTGAGAAGAGTTTTCCACTGGCTGAATCCAGTTTATCGAGCGAGCAAATTTGAGGCTCCCAATCATCTTGTCTTCTTTTAGGACAGTAGGTTGCCTCAATTCAAGACACTTGGATTTCACACTGCGGCAGGCGCACGTACTTCGCTGCCTGGGGGGATTTGTGTCCTCATCTTCAGCCACCCACGCATCCTACTCTGAGAGCTTTCGCTGTATTGGCTCAGCCTGCGAGGATACCTGCTGCCAGGGCTGGAGCGTGCCCATTGATCAAGCAACCTTTCAGAAATATAGACAACTTCCCAGCAGCCAATTGCGCATCCTGATCGACTCAAGCATTCAAACCATGACGGAAGGGAGCAAGCCCTGCAACTTTGCCAAAATCCGCATGGACGGTGCCAACCAATGCCCCATGCTCACCTCTGACCGCCTCTGCCGGATTCAGTTGGAGTTAGGAGAGAATTATCTCTCCAACACTTGCGCCACCTATCCACGCATCCACCAGGAGACGAACGGCATTCGAGAGACCGCTCTCACGCTCTCCTGCCCAGAGGCGGCGCGGTTGGTTCTACTCGATCCTGAACTACTGTTGCGAGACCTACGCTCCCTTGACGAGCGCCTTGACATGGTGCCTGTGGATGCCGCAGCAACCGATGGTACTTCTACGCTTCTCTCTCATTTCTGGTCAATCCGGCAGAGTGTTCTCGGGTTGATCGCCAACCGCACCTATCCGCTGTGGCAGAGGCTGTTTTTGCTGGGCGTCCTTTGCCGCCGTTTGGATGCAATCGCCAAAGGTGAATTGGAGCGAAACATAAAGAGGTATCTTGCTGATTTTGCAGCAGCCGTCGCCTCGGGAACGCTGCGCACGGCTATGGATGCGCTTCCGCTGGACCGCGCAGCTCAATTGGATGTGGTGCTGCGACTGGCTGGAATGTTGCTTCATCGCTCCAACGTCAGACCGCGGTTTGTGGAGTGTGTTCATGCTTTTACCACTGGGATCGGCAATGGACCCGGCGCCACGCTGGAGAGCCTGACGGAAGAGTATCGCCGGGCGCACGATCGGTATTATGCCCCTTTTTTTGAGAGCCATCCGTACATTTTGGAAAATTATCTGGCGAACACCATTCTTCGCTGCCGATTTCCTTTTGGCAAAGAAAGCACGCAAACCACGATGGAGCGTGAATACGCGTTGTTGAGCGCGCAGTTTGCGCTTACGAAAGGGTTTCTGATTGGAGTGGCTGGTTTCCACGGCGATGCATTTTCGACGAAACACGTGGTTCACACGGTTCAGGCCACGAGCAAGCACTTTGAACATCATCCGGAGTTTCTCGATTTGACCTATCAACTGCTGCGAGAGAGCCAGATGGATGGAGCTCGGGGATTGGCGATTCTGCTCAGGAATGCTGGGCCAACGGTGCCAAAGCCGACGTTGACGGAGATCCATGCTCCTGGACCAAAGGCAGAGAGTCAGGCGTTCAATTGATCCGCATGCGCAGTCGGCCTCTCACTCAACCACACATGGAGACCGGAGATTGAATCTCCCTTGGCTCTGATCCGTGACCGCAATCACCATAGAAGCCTGACTGGACGCACTATAAATTCGGATAAGTGGCCAGCGTTCGCCAGCGGCCGTTCCGTTTTTACCCGCGTGAGGTTATCGATGAAACAGGGTTGGGTCGAACTTGAAGAGCTGGACAGGAACACCAATGAGCAAGCTGGAAGTCAGCAGCCCGGCGAGGACTCTCCGCTGGAGGCCGCAATGTTTTTTGAGGCCGAGGATCTGCGCGAGGAGATCATCCAGGTGGGACGCAAGCTTTGGGAGCGTCAGTATGTGGATGGCAACGGCGGCAACATCAGCGTTCGTCTGGGCGAAAGCTACCTGCTGTGCACGCCGACCATGATGAGCAAGCGAGATATGCTGCCGACGGACATCTGCCTCTCCGATCTGGACGGCAACATCTTGGCCGGGGACCGGATGCGCACCAGCGAACTGCTTCTTCATCTGGCCATCTACAAGGCCAATTCGCGTGCCCGCGCTGTGGTTCACTGCCATCCGCCGCATGCGACGGCCTTTGCCATGACCGGCGCGCTGCCGCCTATCGGTCTGATCTCCGAATACGAAACCTCGATTGGCCCGGCGGCGATTGCGCCCTACGAAACTCCGGGCACGCAAGCCTTTGCCAATACGGTGTTGCCTTTTGTTCAGGAGCACAACACGATCCTGCTCTCCAATCACGGCATCGTCTGCTGGTCCGACACCGTCACTCATGCCGAGTGGCTGGTGGAGACCTTTGAGACTTACTGCAAGACATATCTGATCGCACAGCAGATCGGCCGTCCGCTCAACTTCCTGCCAGAGAACAAGATCGATGAGTTGCTGTTGGTCAAGCAACGGTTGGGTTTGCCTGATGCGCGGATGGGGCGCGTCTCTTGAAGGGACATTCCCCTTAATGAAGGTTTCTATTTTGAAGGTTGTAATGTTGAAGAGATTCCTCCCAGAGAGATGCTCTTCCAGGATGACATGAAAGCGGCTATTCAAATGTCAAAACGACAAACTCCGGGCTGGTTCCGACACGCATTGGCGGACCCCAGGTTCCAACCCCGCACGAGGTAAATACTTGCAGCTTGCCGAGCCGTTGCAAGCCGTAGGTGAAATCGCCGAAGACAAGACGCGTAACCCATGTAAAAGGAATGAGTTGCCCGCTGTGGGTGTGCCCGGAAAGTTGTAGACTGATGCCCGCCTGTTCGACGATGGTCAAGCGGTTGGGAACATGATTGAGCAGGATGCTTGCCCCGCAGGGCGTTGGGCCAAGGCCATCTAGAATGGAGCGCAACCGGATGGGATAGCCGGAGTCGCCATAGTTGACGCCGAGGATGTCGAGGCCGTCGACGGAGACTTTTTCGTTGGCCAGGACGCGGATGCCGACGCGGGTGAGAGCCTCCTCGTAGAGGGCTGTGTCGCCAAACTCATCGTGATTGCCGGTCGAATAGTAGCTGCCCAAAGGCGGTGCAAGCAGGCGGAATGGTTCGGCCATGGCGGCCACATCGGCTTTGCCGCCGTCGAAGAGATCACCGGGAATGAATAGAATATCTGGCTTGAGTCGCGTGGCCAGTGCTGTAATGCGGCGGCTGAAGGCTGGTCCGTTGATGTGGCCCAAATGCAGGTCGCTGATGATCAGGGCGGTTCGGCCGCGCCAGTGTTCCGGCAGGCCTGGCAGTTGGATGGGGACTCGGCGAATACGGATGAAGCGTGCGTTCACCAGACCGTACAGGCCAACCACGACCGCAAATCCATAGAGCGTGGCGACAAGAAACGGCCGGTTCACCGCAACTCCCAGCAGAGTACTGGTGAAACCCACGAGACGCGTCAAACAAGCGGCCCAAAAGAAGAAATTCAGAAAGCCCAGCCATACGGCGGCGAACCTGTAAAGCAGTTGAACCGGCCGGTTAGCATGGTTGAAGCCGAGCAGCGCGGCGATGATAAAACTGAAGGCCAGCAACAGAACCAATTCTCTCAATGAAGCTTGTACCAAAGGACTCAGAGGCGGCCTGAAGGCGATCCAGGTGCGATAAATAAGCCAATGCGCGGCAAGCAGAAAGGCCTGCATCAGGGCAATTCCCACTAGTGGCCATGCCTTCAAGCGCTTCTCCTTCCCTTCAATTCTTGCACGGACTGGTCACACACAGTTAAATTCCTGGAATTATGGCCAATAGACAAGCTGCCAGTAGCGAAACCAGCTTAACTCTTGTGCGGGTTGAGGCATGTGATCATCGCTTTGCTTGTTTGTGAATGGCATTCTTATCTACGAAACATACAACAATTGCCGGTAGAATGAATTTGGATTCATTCTTGGAATAAGCGGCCCTCCCCAGGACAGCAAAGCGTAACACGTTTTCCTTAGATATTCAGAAGATGGAACGCCTCTGCGCGTGAAACAATCTCCTCATGACCGGAATTGAAAACAACGCGCTTGGCCTTTACATTTCGATTCCTTTTTGCCGCTCCAAATGCACCTATTGCAACTTTGCCTCGGGGGTCTATCCGGTCAGCGAACATGAGCGTTATGTGGACCGCCTGATGGAAGATCTGCGCGGCGCGGGAGCCTGGGCGGAGCGCATGGGCGTGGAGCTTCCACGCCGTGTAGACACGATCTATCTGGGCGGCGGAACCCCCAGTCTGTTAGCGCCGGAGCTTATGGCGCGACTCTTTGCCGCGATGCGCTCGGAGTTCGACCTGGACCCTGATTCCGAAATCACCGTCGAATGTGCCCCCGGCCAGCTCGCCGATCAGGCGCTACAGGCGGTGGTTGCCGCTGGCGTCAATCGCGTCAGCCTTGGAGTGCAATCCTTTATCGATCGCGAGGCAGCTCTGAGCGGACGACTGCACAACCGCGCCGTAGTCCTCAATGATCTCAGCCGCCTGCGCGCGGCGGGCATTTGCAATATTAATATCGACCTGATTGCCGGACTTGCCGGGCAAAGCTTCGCATCCTGGGAGGAGTCTTTGGATGTACTGGTCGAATCAGGCGTTCCTCACGCCAGCATTTATATGTTCGAAGTGGACGAGGATTCCCGTCTGGGCCGAGAGGTACTCGCTCATGGTCACCGTTACCATGCGGACTCGGTGCCTACCGATGACACGATTGCCCAAATGTACTCGACCGCCCTTGAACGACTGCGGCAGGCTGAACTGATGCAATACGAAATCTCCAATTTCAGCCGGTCAGGGTTGGAATCCTGCCACAACCTCCGTTACTGGCAACGAAGGCCTTATCTGGGCGTAGGCCTCGACGCTTCTTCAATGCTTCACAAAGCTCGCGGCAAGGGAGTGCTTCCAGTGTTGCGCACGACGAACAGCGACGACCTGAAGACCTATCTCGACCGGAATGAACCCGCCGAAATCGCCTGGATCGACGCCGCCGGACAGCACGAAGAGGCTTGGTTTCTAGGGCTGAGACTGAATGCCGGCGTAGAGATAACCGCACTGGAGCGTGAGTTCGGCACCGCCTTGCTCGCTCCGGCTCTCAAAATTGTTCAGCGCCTCACCGAAGAGGGGTTAGTTGGTTTCGATGGCCAGAAGGTACGCCTGACTCCCCGTGGGCAACTGATTTCGAATGAGGTTTTTCAGGAGTTTTTGGGATAGGTGGAAGAAAGCGATCCGCCCCATCCTGGGAGGTTTTTCATTCTAGAGTAATCTGCGCCGTCCCCAAACAAAAATTCATTAGAAAATCTTGTTACTTAAAGGATTCTTGTCCAATCTCCATTGTGCCGATGAAGGAACTGTGGTTGCTTCAGAGTTTGTTCATGATTCTGATTAAAAAGCTCTAAGGCAAGCCCGCAAGTTCTGTCTGGAGCGCAACTCGTGTCCACCTTCCGCACCTTCGTTCATCGCCGCAACACAGCCTGGCTCTCAACATTGCTGCTGTTGCCGGCGCTGACAGCGGTCGCGGGTGGGCCCAAGTACGTGGCGGGAGTCAGCAACTTCAACTCCGCGGTCGTCGGCCAGCCGGTTCATTGGGCCAACGGGCAGCTCCATTACTACGTTGATCAGGGGCCGTTGAACAGCTCTGTCACCAACCAGCAGGCCAAGGCGATGGTAGATGCAGCGGCTGCTCTGTGGAGCGCCATTCCCACTGCCGGGGTTACTCTCACCGACATGGGCGCACTGAACGAGAATGTGAGTGGCGCGAATCTGGTGGTCAGCGGTACGGGCTTTACGGTCACAGGCGAGCAAACCAGCCAATTGGGCGTCATCACACAACCGGCGGATGTTGCCCCTTCAGCCTCCGGCTATCCAATTGGCGTGATCTTTGACGCCGATGGCTCGGTGATCGACGCAATTTACGGCGCGGGGGTTGCCGAGCAGAATAGTTGCGAGAACAACGGCGTCTATTTTTGGTTGGACAACATCAACCCGAATGCCACCATCGCCCACGGAATCATTTTGCTGAACGGCCTCTGTGCCACCAACTCGAGTCTGTTGCAGATGATGAGTTTTGAGCTGGAACGGGCCTTCGGGCGGATTCTCGGCCTGGATTACGCACAGGTAAACCCCGGCGCGCAGACCAACGGCGAGCTGAACGGCAAACTCGGCTGGCCGGTGATGCAACCGGAGGACGGACTCTGCGGCTACACCGGCGGAGACTGCATACCCAACCCCAATGTTCTGCGCTGGGATGACATCGCCTCTCTCAACCGCATTTATCCCATCACGGCCACCAATCTGGCCAGCTTTCCTGGCAAGCGGATCACCGCAGCCAACACAGTTTCTATTCAAGGAACGATCACCTTCAGCGACGGCGTTGGAATGCAGGGCGTCAATGTGGTGGCGCGTCCCTTGGACGCCTATGGCAATCCGCTCTATCCGTACACTGTCACCTTTGTCTCCGGCTCGTATTTCAGCGGCAATCACGGCAATCCGGTCACCGGCACATCCGATGCGAATGGCAATCCGCTGTCCATGTGGGGATCGAATGTAACCGGCCTGCAAGGTTTCTTTGATCTAAGCGGGATTCCGCTGCCGCCGGGTGTGACCTCGGCCAACTACGAGGTGACCTTCGAAGCCGTTAACCCAAGCTACATTCTCACGAGCTCGGTTGGACCCTATCTGGACGGTTCGCCGGAGCCATCAGGGACGCTGTCGGCAATTTCCGTGCCGGATATGTCAGCGGGCAGCGCGCAAACCCTCGCGGTCAGCGTTGCCAATTCCGCGGCCAATGAATCTGACGATGCACTGGGAAGCGAGACCACGCCGCGCATGCTGCCGGCCAGCGGAATGTGGAGCGGGCTATTCAGCCAAATTGGCCAGACAGACTGGTTCAGTTTTCCCGTCCGTGGCGGACGCACTTTTACCGTGGTCACGCTAGCCTTGGATGAGAGCGGCGCTCCCTCCAGCCTGAAGGCTATGCCAGCGCTGGGAGTTTGGGACGCCTTCGATGCGGTCGGTTCCTCAGCCGTCGGCTTTGGCGATGGATTGAATGGCCTGGCTACTGGCGAGAGCTGGCTGCAAGTTGCCGCTTCCGGCGACGACATTGTTCGGCTGGGCATCGCCGACGAACGCGGCGATGGCCGCCCGGATTACGTTTATCAAGGCTGGGTGCTCTACGCCGATACCGTGCAACCGCTGCGTTTGCCGGCTTCGGGCGGAGCCATCGTCATTCACGGCATGGGCTTTCGACCATCGGATACCGTGAAGGTGGGCGGCCAGCAAGCTCTCATCACAAGTATCTCCCCCAACGAAATCACGGCAATCGCACCTGCCGCGGCGGCCGGCGTCACCGGTTCGGTCGACGTCGAGGTGGACGATCTGCCCACCTACGATGCGGCGACCATTATCGCCGGCGGCATCAGCTACGATTCCGGCTCCGCGGATGCTCTCACCATGGTCAGCGCGCCCATGAGTTCCGTGCCCATTGATGTGCCGGAGCCGTTCTCAGTGATCGCTCTGGGCTCTGACCTGACTCCTGCTGGCGGCGTCTCGGTCATTTATACGCTTGTCAGCGGAACGGCGACGCTGGGTTGCGGCCAAAATACCTGCACGGTGACTACCACCGGCGATGGCCGCGCCACCATGAATGTGACGGCCACCAGCAGCAGTTGGTCGATCGTGACCGCCTCCCTCACCAACGGTTCCAGCCTCAAATCTGAATTTTACGGCGGAACGCCGCCGACGCTGACCTCGCTCTCCTCGATGCTTTCGCTGGCCGCCGGTGCCACGGTCAACTGGACGGTGCAAAGTCTGGTGCTGAGCAATGGCATACCGGCGAGCGGCCAGTCTGTCGCTTGGCAGAGCTCCAGCAGCGGCATTACGATTCAGAGTGGCTCAGTTCTCACCAACTCCAACGGTGTGGCCGCCAAGACACTCACCGTGGGACCGCTCACCGAAGGCCAAACCGTGACCGCGCAGGCCTGCCTGAATGGAAGTAGCCAATGCATCAGTTACACCGCCTTTGGCGCTCGCCCCGAGTACGCATCCCTTGAAGCGGTTTCCGGCACGTCGCAAAGCATCTCCGTCGAGGGAACGGCCAGTCAGGTTATGCTGCGGGTTTTGGACATGGACGGCAATCCGATGGCTGGCGGCCAGGTGACGCTCTATCAGGCACTCTACGCTTGGACCCCGCCCTGCCCGCCGCATGGCCGATGCGATCAAGCTGAACTGCTGGCCACGCAGGTATCCACGGCAAACTCCGCTTTGGACGGAACCGTCAACTTCACCCCTTCTTCCATCCCCGGCGTAGCCACCAATCTTCTTGCCCAGGCCGTAACCGGCAACACCGCCAGCGTCAGCATCGCCATTGAACAGCATCCGTAATAGCCCAAGGTCAACGTCTGGTTGTATACGGGCACTATTTCCGTTGTGCCGTCACCGTAAAACGACTGGAGGTACAGGCTAAGGAGAATTAGTCCAATATGTCGGGCGCAAGTCCAATATTGGTCTCGCCGGCGGCCTTTTTCTCGTTATATTTTTTGACCCAGTCTTCCCAGTGTTTGCCGGCAGCGCGATCCTTGCCGGTGAACTCGATGCGGGCGATTTGAGCGAAACTCACTTTGCGCTTTTCAGGCGCGCTGGGCGTGAAGTATTGCACCCAAGAGTCGGCTAGCGTTGCGCCGGAGTGACGATTGAAGATAAATGCATCAACAATTTCGCCATTCTTCAGGGTCAGCGTCACGTCGCCGCGATAATCGAATGCCTTTTCGAGCGCCTCGCGCAATTCGTCCTCGGAGGCCAGCGTGGGAACCCAGCCCTCAAGATTACCGCGATCCACGCCCGGAGCCAACTCCAGCGCTTCTACCTGTTCCAGTGTGTACTTCAACACTTCAGCGGTCATACAGATAATTCCTCAAACAGCAATTCTGGTTCGTGATATCCCATCCATTTCGCAAAAAAACGCGGAATGGATGGGGCACCCAACTTTGTTGGGAGTTCAAAAAAATACTGTGTTCACGCGTTGGTAACTTCCAGGCTCGGTGCTGGTTGGGCGATCTGCACGAGCGGGGCGGATCCACGCGCAAGGCCATCCTGATAGATCTTCATGGCTTGCGGATTCGGATAGCGTTTGAAGTTGCCACGGGCCATGGCGATGAAGCCCTTCAACGTGGTAAAGCCTTCAATCACCGCCGGAGTTTCGTAGCCGCAACTGACCATGCAGTTGGCGCATTTTGGATTGCCACTGGCAACTCCATACTCTTTCCATTCAGTTGTTTCCAACAGTTCCTTAAAGCTCTCCGCATAGCCTTCCTGAAGCAGGTAGCAGGGCTTCTGCCAGCCGAAGATGTTAAAGGTTGGCATTCCCCAGGGCACGCACTCGTAGGTGCGCTCACCCATCAGAAATTCCAGGAAGAGCGGCGACATATTGAACTTCCAGGAGGGTTTGCGGTTGGCAAGGATGGCGCGAAAGAGGCGGCGGACACGGGCGCGGCCCATAAAATGCTTCTGATCGGGCGCCTTGTCGTAACTGTAACCGGGCGAAAGGATGATGCCTTCGACGCCCATGCCCATCACTTCGTCAAAGAAGGCGCGAACGCTGTTGGGATCGGTGCCGTCAAAGAATGTGGCGTTGGTGGTGACGCGGAAACCGCGGCGAACGGCTTCGCGGATACCCTCGGTGGCGATGTCGTAACCACCCTCTCGGCAGACAGAAAAGTCATGGTGCTCGCGCTGGCCGTCCAAGTGTACGCTGAAGGTGAGATACTTCGACGGCGTGAACTCGGGCAGCCTCTTCTTGAGTTCCAGCGCATTGGTGCAGAGGTAGATGTACTTTTTGCGGGCGATGAGGCCGTTGACGATCTCGACGATCTGTGGATGGAGGAGCGGTTCGCCTCCTGGAATGGAAACCATCGGCGCGCCGCACTCTTCGACGGCGGCAAAGCACTCTTCCGGGGTCAGTTGCTTCTTGAGAATATGTGGCGGATACTGCACCTTGCCGCAACCAGCGCAAGCCAAGCTACAGCGGAAGAGCGGCTCGAGCATCAGCACCAGGGGATAGCGCTTGACGCCCATGAGCTTCTTCTTCAGCACGTAACTGGCAACCGTGCCCACCTGAGAGATTGGAATAGCCATCTTGGAATTAACCTCCGGCGCTTAGTGTGCGCGTTCCATGGTCCTGCGATACGTGGTGAGAGCCAGCAGTGGGAAGTACTGGCGGTAAAGGGTGTAGGCCAGGTAAAAGACGCGAGGAAAGCCAGTGCCAGTGATGATGCCTTGACGAGTTATTCCTTCGCCCATCGATTCGTCCCAGCTTCCGTCCACCAACTGGCGATCCAGCAGCCAGCGCACGCCCTTGGCGATGGAGTCGGAGCGGTCGTCGCCGGCGGCGAGCAGGCCGAGCAGAGCCCAGGCGGTCTGCGAGGGCGTGCTGATTCCCTGCCCCCGCGTATCCGGATCGTCATACGTACCGCAACTCTCGCCCCAACCGCCGTCGGCGTTCTGCACCATGCGCAGCCACTCGGCAGCCTGCTGAACCTGCGGCTCATTCTGGTCAAAGCCAATCGACTCCAGCCCGCGCAGCACCAGAAATGTACCGTAGATATAATTCACGCCCCAGCGCCCAAACCAGCTTCCGTCCGGCTCCTGCTCACTAAGGATGAACTTGATGGCCTTCTCGACGCGCTTGTCGCCGCGCCCGTAGCCGTAACTGGCCAGCATCTCCAGCATGCGCCCGGTAATGTCCACCGTCGGCGGGTCCAGCATCGCGTTGTGATCGGCGAAGGGAATGTACTGAAAAATCATCTTGGTGTTGTCTTTGTCAAAGCTGCCCCAGCCGCCGTTCTTGCACTGCATGGCAAACTCCCAGGCAATGGCGCGTTCGGCAACCTTGTGCTGGTAGCCTTCGCGTGGATTATCCACTTTATTCAAAGCAAGCAGCACCTGCGCCGTATCATCCGTGTCAGGATAGAATTCGTTATTGAACTCGAAGTACCAGCCGCCCGCCTCGACGTTTGGCACCTTCACCGCCCAGTCACCCTTGTGGCGCACTTCTTTTGTAAGCATCCAATCGACGGCCTTGAGCAGCCGCGGATCGTTGCGCGCGACGCCCGCCTCGCCCAGCGCGTAAACGGCCTGCGCCGTGTCCCACACCGGCGACATGCAAGGGGTCATGCGGAAGGTCGGCTCCGGCATCTCCGCGGTCGGCGCTTGTTCAATGCCCAGCTTCTCAAACTCGTCGCGCGCGCGAATGACCTGCGGATCGTCCTCGGAGTATCCCAGACAGCGCAAAGCAATGATCGCGTTCAGCATCGCCGGATAGATGGCGCCCAAACCGTCCGTCATCTCCAATCGCTCCATCAGCCATTTCTCCGCCTTCTTAAGTGCCAGCGTGCGCAGAGGGCGAATGTGAACCGCTTCGGCAAAGTGCAGGATGCGATCCACAACCAGAAAGAAATTCCTCCAGGAAACGATGTGCTTGAAGTCCCAATGCAGGCGCAGGTTGGCGTTGGCGCGTCCGCCGACAAATAACTCGTCGATTCCCTGCTCCGGCGGAATCTTCTTGAATGGTTTCTTGGCGTAGATGATGGCCAGCGGAACCAGAATCGAGCGGGACCAGGAAGAGATCTCGTAGATGTTGAAGTAGAACCACTTGGGAAAGAGAACAATCTCTGGCGGGATGGCTGGAACCGCATCGTAGTCGTACTCGCCGATGCCGCAGAGATACATTTTGGTGAAGGTGTTTGTGGCCACGACGCCGCCATGCGCCAAGACCCACTCGCGGCACTTGGTAAGGCGGGGATCGTCGGCGCTCAGGCCCATCAATTTGGCTGAGGAGTAGCACTTGACGGAGAGCGAGATGTTGCCTGGGCCGCCGGGATAGATGCTCCAGCTTCCATCTTCATTCTGATAGCGCATCATTTCGGTGAAGGCGCGCTGGAGGCGTCCCGGATCGCCACTTTCCAGTTGGGTGTGCAGATAGATGTAGTCGGCTTCCAGCATTGAATCGGCTTCGAGTTCGCCGTTCCAGTACCCATCAGGATGCTGGCAACTGAAGAGAAAATCGCATGAGCGGGTAATGGCCGACTCAACCTCGGCCATATCCGCATCGATCCGCCCAAAGCGCGGCGCGGCGAGTTGCGTCTTTTTCTGCTGAATCTTCATACGATTCAATTGCCTCAAAGTCTTTCCGGCCGAAGATCAGGATTGTCCTGAATCGGCTCCTTACCCGCTTCCGTAACCCCTTGCGCAGCTAAAATTGCCAGGTTCTCCTTCAATTTTCCGGTATCGCAATAAATATGAAGTTCAGTTGCTCTTCCCCATTTCATTGTGATGATAAAGACTCCTTGGTTCGGGAGTGGATTACCGAGACGATCCTTGACAATATCCACCCACTCGACTGTTACGTAGGTCTTCCAAGGCATCCCGCTGACAAAGATTTTCTTCATCTCGAAGCGGATACCATCAAATACGACACTCAGCCGGCGATACCAGGCTCGAATTAACTCAGGCGAGTGCCGGCCACCGGAAAGAGCGTGATCTCCCGAAAACCAATGTTCCGCTCCGGGAGCGAACTGCCGCACGACAAATTCGTAATCCCCCTGGCTCAAGCGACGAAAGATTTCACGAACTCTCCTACGAACAAAGTAATGGTACACGGCCTCGGCTCCCTTCTGGGTCGACGAGCATTAACCGACCGAAACAGACTCATTCCGGCTGGCGCTGCCGATGGCCTGAACAATCTCCGGCGGCAGGCCAAAGCGCACATTCTCCGGCATCACTTCTACCTCTTCGACGTTGTCGAAGCCGTTTTGTCGCAGGTAGTTGACCACATCCTCAACCAGCACTTCAGGGGCAGATGCGCCGGCGGTCACAGCAACTGTGCTTACGCCCTTAAGCCATTTTGGATCAATAGCTTGTGAGTTGTCTATCAGATAGCCGATGGTTCCCAGATTGCGCGAGACCTCAACCAATCGGTTGGAGTTTGAACTATTGGTTGAACCCACCACCAACACCAGTTCCGCATTATGAGCCACATTGCGCACCGCCACCTGGCGATTCTCTGTGGCGTAGCAAATGTCCTGCGAATGGGGCCCTGCGATATTGGGAAATTTTTCCTTGAGGGCATGGATAATGTCCCGCGCCTCATCCAGGGAGAGCGTGGTCTGGGTCAGATAAGCGACGCGGTTGGGGTCAGGAACCTGGAGCAACGCAACCTCGGCAACGTTCGAGACCACCTGTGTTGCCTCGGGCGCCTCGCCCAGTGTGCCTTCAATTTCGTCGTGGTCGCGATGACCGATCAGCACCAACGAATAGCCCTGCTTGGCAAACTTGACTGCTTCAATGTGGACTTTGGTGACCAGCGGGCAGGTGGCGTCGATTACGCGCAGATTACGGCTTTTGCTGATCTCCCGCACCGCGGGTGAAACGCCGTGCGCCGAATAGATGACGCGCTGCCCGTTCGGAACATCGTCAATTTCATGCACAAAGATTGCGCCCTTGTCCGCCAGTTCATTCACCACATAGCGGTTATGCACAATCTCTCGGCGCACGTAGATGGGCGCGCCAAAGGTTTCAAGAGCGATCTTTACAATATCGATCGCGCGCACCACTCCGGCGCAAAATCCGCGCGGCTTGAGCAGCAACACCCTCTTCTGACTGGGGGAAGTCTCAGAGTGGAGACCATTCGAGATGGAATCAAGTAGAGTTGTCGTCACTCTGCCAGTATATCAATAGGCAGGGATCAGGGGTCAGGGAATATGGATTGTGAACTTTTGAAGCGGCATTCACCATTAAAAGCAAGCGTGGACCGGGAGGTCCACGCTAGAGCCGGTCAAGAGACCGGCGCTACAAAGTAATGCATGGCGTCTAACGCGCGGCGCTGGGTTTTACGCCCATGGCGTTCAGCTTGGTGCGCGCCTGGGCCGCCTCGGCAGTCTGCGGATGGCGCTGAATCAGCGTGCGCAGTTCGTGTATGCCAGCGTCCCGGCGGCTCATCTCGAGCAGCGCCAGCCCCTTGCGCAGTTGCGCCGCGGGAGCCTTTGAGTTGCCCGGGAAACCCTCCAGAACTGCATTATAGGACTTTACCGCTTCGCTCAGCTTGAGCTGCTTATAGGCGATCTCGCCCAGATAGAAGTGTGCGCTTCCAGCCAGATCGTCCAGCGGATAGTAGTGGATTACATCCTGAAATTCACCTGCCGCAACCTCGTATTTGGCCGTGTTATAGTCGCGCAGTCCAGCTTGAAAGGTCTCCGCCAAAGGCGGCGTCTGATCAGCGGGCGATGCCTCGGCGGGGGCAGTTCCATCCGCGGCAGGTCCATTCGCTGCCGGAACCGGGGCTGGAACTGGAGCCGGGACCGGTACGGGCGCTGGAACCGGCTGCGCGGCGGGAGTCGTAGGCGTTGTGGAAGTTGCGGCAGCGGGCGGCGCAATCTGAATGTTTTGCAACTGCGTCTGCAAATCCTGGACGGATTTATCCAGCTTGCTGATGCGCGACTTCAACTCATCCACCGAGTCGTTCAGCGATTGCGCCTGACCGGAGGCAACATCCAATTTACCGGTGAGCGCGTCGTTCTGCGTGGAGAGCTTTTGCTGTAGCGCGGTCACGGAGGCAGAGACCCGATTGGCGTCATCCGCCGTCTGCTCAGCCAGGTGCTGAATCACGCCCAGCCGCGTGTCCAGCGTTGACTGAATGCGCTGAACGTTATCCAGCAACTGCTGCACCTGGGCTTGCAGCTCGATGATCTCCTTGGATGCGGCGCGCGCGGGCGCTGAAGCAAAAAGAAAGATCGCAACCAGAACAGCCAAGGCTGAAAGACGATAACGAAGTACGTGTGCTCTCTGCATGAATCACCCTTACAGTAGACAGTAGACAGTAGACAGTAGACAGTAGACAGTGAAAACAGCCATCCGCAGGCTAACGTTCACTCATTCCAGCTCTCAATGTTATTTTACCTGTCCCGTACAATTTTGGCACAAAAAAGCCCTCCCAAGTCTCAATATAGAAACCTGGGAGCGCTTGACTGTCCACTCTTTGCTGTTCACTACTTATCAATCACAAATCCGCCACGGCGGTTCTGCTGCCAGCACTCTTCGGTGGACTCGGTGCAAAACGGCTTTTCCTTGCCGTAACTGACGACGCGAATGCGACTCGCCGCCACACCGGCCGTAACCAGCGCGTTCTTGGCCGCGTCTGCGCGGTTCTGACCCAGCGCCAGGTTGTACTCGTTGGAGCCGCGTTCGTCACAATAACCGCCGATCACAATTTTAGCGTCAGGATGATTCACCAGGTAGGCCACATCCTTGGAGAGCGCGGCCTGCGCATCGGCTCGGATATCGTAGGTATCGTAATCAAAGAAGATATCCTGGACGCTGCCCTTGAACTCCTCTTCCGCGCTCAGTGACCGGGTGGGAACCACCACGGCCGGCGCAGCAACAGGCGAAGCGGGGTTGACGGTGACGCGCACCGAGGCATCCGCTGATCCGCCATCCCCGCGAGCGGTGAGGGTATAGACAGTTGAAACTGTAGGGGTTACGGTCTTCACGCCAGAGGTCGGCACATCGCCGATTCCCTCGATGGTGACTTTGTTGGCATCCGTGGTGCGCCAACTGAGCTGGACCTGATCACCAGCCGTAATCAGGGTAGGCGTCGCGCTAATCTGCGCTATGGGAGTGACTGCCGGAGCGGCCGCTGGCGCGGTTTCCGCTGGAGAAAGCTCCGACTGCGATTTCTTGTGGCCGCAGCCTGCAACCGCAGCCAACACAACTATCAGAACAAAAGCCAACAAAGTGCGATGTATTCGGTTCAATGGTTTGCTCCTTTCAGCAAAATCATGTGTGAGTTGAAGAGCGATCCTCCGAGAACGTTCAAAGCAAGTTGCTCGATGTTTCGGTTAACGTACTCATCATAATCCAAGGGTCCAAGGCCAAAAGAGCAATCCGGCTCGCCACCGCCGGTTCATCCGGTTCCTGTATTACTTCCAGCTCCAGTTGGGCATGAAGTTATTGCCGGTATCGGTCAACTGATGCTGCTCGGTTCCGTCGGCCAGCATGGTCCACAGATCAACGCGCTTGCCCATCGCTCTTTCAAAGACAATGTGTCGCCCGTCGGGCGCCCAGGAGGGATAGTCGTTACTGCCCGCGTCGTGGGTCAGTTGCAGCCACTTCAATGGCTTGGTGGAGATGTCCATGACGTAGATGTCCTGCCCGCCCGGCGCGCCTGGGCCATACTTTCGATTCCAACTGAAGGTCAGGAAAAGCCCGCTGGGCGACCAGGAGGGCGAGATGGCATATCCCGTGTCGGTCAAGCGCTGCACATTGGCACCGTCCTGATCCATGGTGTAGATTTGCGGCTCTCCGGTGATGCCGCTAACCCAAGCGATCTGGGCGTTGGTGCGCGGATTCCAGGTGGGTGCAACATTAGGCCCGCGCATGGATGTCACGCTATGCAGATTGGCGCCGTTCGCGTCCGCCACCCAAAGTTCGGAATCGCCGGAGCGGGAGGAGGAGAAGGCGAGGTGCGCCCCATCCGCAGACCACGCCGGAGTCAGATTGCTGCCTCCAGCCACGCCGGCCGGAAAACTCACCACCCGTCCCAGATCCAGCGAGAACATACGGATCGCCCAGCCGCTTGCATCCAGCGAAGCAAAGGCGATGCGGGAGTTATCCGGCGAGATGCGCGGCGAAAGCGAGACCGTGCCCAGATGCGTCACCTGATGCTGATTCTGCCCATCGTAATCCATCGCCCAAATCTCTTTGGTTCCCGAGCGCGAGCTGACAAAGTAAATCTTGGTTTCGGCGATACCGTTCAGGCCTCCGCCCAACCGCAAGATGATCTCATCGGCAAAGCGATGCGCAAGCGTCCGTGCATTATCCTGGCTGGCTTCTTCGTTGTACTGCTTGCCCAGTACCAGCGGACTGCCGGGGTTATGCGTATCGTCCAGCCAGCCCCAGACCACCAGCCGCCCTTTGACGCTGGAGAGCGCGCCAAAGGCCACCATCGCCGCGTTCGAGGGCGGCGCCGACCATTGCGCCAGATTGATCTCCTGCTGCGAACCGGGCGCGGCCTGCGGAATCATGCTCTTCGAGACCAGATCGAAGATGCCCGCATTGGCCAAATCGTTGAAGAAGGTCGCGTCAAAAACGGCCTTCAGCGCTGGCGTCTGTGGATCGTCGCCCACCGGCTTGAACTCCGCCGCGGCAATGCGAATGCGCTCGTTGTTCAGATTGGTCCCAGTGCGCACCCAATCCTGCGCACTGACAAAAGAAGAGAGTAGCAGAACAAGAGCGGCCAAGGCGAGGAGTGAAATCCGGGAGTATGCTTTCATGCGGTGAGCAATCCTTCCTGGTAATGAAATAGACGTTTGAGTGCGCGTTTCCGCTCGCGTTTGAGGAAAGCAATGAAGAGGGAAAATATCCGGGCTTAAGGGCCCTATTATTTTGAGCTCGTTCAGAAGCCTGAAGGCACCTGCTCCCTCTGCACTCTCTCGTTAACCATTGTAGACCTTACTAATACTCACAATAATATGAGACATTCAGCGAATTCATTTGGTAACCCGATGGGAGCGCTCCCAATGAATCAACACGCTGCACGGCGCGGAGGCAGGAGCGGTCCAGCGTCGGACTGCCGCTGCCTTGGGCGAACTTCACATCCGACACTGATCCATCCCTGTGAATGGTGAAGATCAGATAAACACGCGATCCCTTCTGGGTGGAAGAGTTCACCTCTCCGTTATACCAGTTGGTGCTGATCACCCGGTTCATATTGTTGACATACCAGCCAAAGCGCGTGCCGAAATCGACGTCGGCGATGGAAGTATGGCCAACGGTGACCACGGTGGGCGCCGGCGGCTGCGTGTTGCGGGCAATGGAGGAACCGCCTTGCTCGCCGTATTGAGCTCTATTGTCCGGCGGCGGCTTGATCTGGCTCTGCGGTACGCGGGCAATTGTCTGCTGCTGGGGCTTGACCTGCTTGCCGCTGATCGCAATGGCGCTCTCGTCGACCGCCTGATGCTCTTTGGCGGCTGGTTCGGCTGGCGCCTGGCTGGGTGTGTCGGTGGCGAGCACATTGTCGTTCTGCGGCTGATCGGAGGGTAAAGGCAAGGCGCTGGTCACCAGGCTCACCTGAATCGCTCCGTTCGCGCCCGAATCGCCCCACTGATTGTGATGAAAGAGCCCGCCCAGATAGCCGTAGATCAAAAGGACAGCGGCCAGCCCGCCGTGCAGCAACAGCGCTCCGAAGGCAGACGCAGCGATCGGCTCAGGCCTCAATTGCCTTCCCAGTCGCCCGCCGCCCTCCAGTTGCATCTCCATCGGCTAATTCCCCGCCGCCTTGGTTTCCAGCGGCTGCGTCACAATGGAAATATTGGTGATTCCGGCCTGCTTCACCGCGTCCATCACGCTGGCGAAAGCGCCAAAGGGAACCCGTTCATCGGCCCGCAAGTAGATCACCTTCTTGGCGTCGTCCACGCCCGGCTGACGGAGCTTTTTGGCCAGCTCGTGCACGTTCACCGGCTGATCGCCCAGAAAGACCTGCTGATCGCGGTCGATGGTGACCACCAGGCGCTGCTCGGTAATCTCGCGCACGGTGCGGGTTTTGGGCACAGCCACTTCGATTCCCGACTGCAAGACCGGCGCGGTAATCATGAAGATGATCAGCAGCACCAGCACCACGTCCACCAGCGGCGTGATGTTGATATCCGCAAGTGAGCTTTGCGTTTTGCCGTTGCTACTTGAAAAGGCCACGGTCCACCTCCCGGGTGGCTTCATAGCCTGCGGGGGCTGCCGCGCGCGGAGTAGTCGGACGCGCTGGGATCTCCTCCAGCGAGTTCAACAACTCGCGGCAAAAGTCGTCGCACTTGGCCGCAAAGTCCCGTATGCGCGCTGAGAAGATGTTGTAGGCCACCACCGCCGGCACGGCGACCGCCAAGCCCGCCGCCGTGGTAATGAGTGCCTCTGATATGCCCGGAGCCACGGCCCTGAGCGTAGCCGCGCCTACCGTGCCCAGCCCGTGAAAGGCGTCCACGATGCCCATGACCGTGCCAAAGAGCCCAACAAACGGACTGACCGAGGCAATGGTCGCCAACCAGGTAAGGCGCGATTCCAGAAGTGTCACCGCCTCGCTGGAGGCTGTCTGCGCCGAGCGTTCCAGAGGCATCAGGTTGCGCGGCGGACCAAATCCACCCGTCTGTCGCTTGTAGGTCTCGTAAACCTCTTCAAAGACGCGCGCCAGCGGACTCGCCTTGCACTCGATGGCCGTCTGAGCCATCTCCTGCAAGCGGCTCGCCTGGCGGAAAGCGCGCAAGAACTTGCGATTCTGGCTGGCCGCCTTGCTGAATGAAGACATCTTGCCGAAGATAACCGTCCACGAATAGAGGCTTGCGATAAACAGCAACACCAGCACGGCCATCGCCACCGACCCGCTGTTCAGGATCATCTCCACCAGTGCGCTGGAGGCGGTGGCCGGCGTTGCCTGTGCCGGACCCGCGTCAGGCGGAAGTTGTAAGAGCAAAGCTGCAATCAAAATCGGCGTATACCTCACTCTTAACGGTATCAGACGCGGTGCCTCGCGCCCAAGTGACCCTTCTGGTCCCACCGGATGGATTCGAGTTCTTGGGCGTACATCGCGGAGGAGTGCAGATTCAAACTTTTATCCATTTCTGCGATTTCCGCACTAAAATGGACTCGACTTACTGAAGATCGTGTAAAGATCGCCGATGAAGTAGCCACTAGATTTCACACTTGTTTCACCAGGAGAGTCGTTTTCATGCCCGATTTCAGCGTAATTACCGACAAATGCATCAAGGATCTGCTTTGCGTGGACGCCTGTCCCAGCAGCGCGATTCATCCTACGCCGGATGAGCCTCATTTTTCAGAAGTAACTCAGCTTTACATCGATTCCGAATTGTGCGGCAATTGCGGTTCATGCTATGTGACTTGCGAATGGAATGCCATCTATGGAGTGGATGACCTGCCGGAGGAATACAAAGATTCCGCGGAAGTCAATGCGGAGTATTTCAGAAAATAGTTGAATAGTCAGATGAATTTCACGGTGTCAAAAACGGTTGGTCGTGGTTAAAAAATTATTCATTAACCACTACCCCTCTGCTTGATGGCTCTTTTTCTCCGCAAAATACCGGGCCAAAATAATTTACCTCCCACTCATTGCAGAATTGCAACGAATGGGAGGCAAAGTGAAAAGAGAGACTGCTTTGTCAATGCGAGCGCTGGCTACCGTTGCGGCGCATGCTCATCGACGGTGGCCAGATAGCGGTCCACGGCGGCAGCGGCTTTGCGGCCCTCGCTGATCGCCCAAACGACGAGCGACTGGCCGCGGCGCATATCTCCGGCGGCGAAGATGTTCTCGACCGAGGTTTGATAGTCGGTAGCGGCGACGTTGCCGCGCCCATCGAGCGCCACGCCGAGCTGCTCGATCAAGCCATTGCGGACCGGACCGAGGAAGCCCATCGCCAGCAGAACCAGATCGACGTCGAGCGTGAACTCGGAGCCGGCAATCGGCGTGAAGGTTGGCGGCGGGCCTACGCGCACGGCGTGCAACTGCTTGACGTTGCTGTTCTCGTCGCCGGTGAACTGGACGCTGTTGATGCTCCAGTCGCGGATGCCGCCCTCTTCGTGCGCGCTTTCGGTGCGCAGTTGCAGGGGCCACATCGGCCAAGGCGTCGAGGCGGCGCGCTTCTCCGGCGGCTTGGGCATGATCTCGAATTGATGCACGCTGAGCGCTTTCTGGCGGAGGCTCGTGCCGAGGCAATCGGCGCCGGTGTCGCCGCCGCCGATGATGACGACTCGCTTGCCGGTGGCCAGAATGTCGAGCGCGGGATCGAGCTGATCGCCCTCGCAGCGCTTGTTCTGCTGCGGCAGGAACTCCATGGCGAAGTGAATGCCCTTCAGCTCGCGTCCGGGAATCTTCAGGTCGCGCGGCTGCTCGGAGCCGCCGGCGAGAAGAATTGCATCATAGTGCTCGGTGAGCGCTTCGACGGGTACATTGACGCCGACATGGGCGTTGGTCACGAAGGTGACACCCTCGGCGCGCATCTGCTCGATGCGGCGGTCGATGACGTGCTTTTCCAGCTTGAAGTTGGGAATGCCGTAGCGGAGCAGACCGCCGATGCGGTCGGCTTTTTCGTAGACAGTAACCGAGTGCCCAGCGCGGCGCAACTGCTGCGCCGCCGCTAATCCAGCAGGCCCGCTGCCGACTACGGCGACGCGCTTGCCGGTGTTCTGCTCGGGCGGCTCGGGCTGGATCCAGCCCTCCTCCCAAGCGCGTTCGACGATGCTTTTTTCCATCAGCTTGATGGAGACGGCGGGCTGAGTGATGCCCAGTACGCAGGCGGCCTCGCAGGGCGCGGGACAGATGCGGCCAGTAAACTCCGGGAAGTTGTTGGTCGAGTGCAGACGGCGGATCGCCGGCTCCCAGCGATTGTTGTAAGACAGATCGTTCCAGTCGGGAATCAGATTATTGACCGGACAGCCGGTGTGGCAGAAGGGAACGCCGCAATCCATGCAGCGCGCCGCCTGCTCCTTCTGCTTCTCTTCGGGAAACGGCTGATAGATCTCCAGCCAATCCTGCACCCGCTCTTCGACGGCACGGCGTGTGGGTTGTTCGCGTTCAATTTCCAGAAAACCAGTCACCTTACCCATGGATCACCTCAACTGCCGCCATCAGAGGCGACGAAGTAATGGGGGAATAAACCATTTCAACCCGCGCGATGCCCAGCACGCGTTTGTACTCGTGCGGAAAGATCTTGATGAAGCGCGGTTGTGCCTCGTCCCAATGCTCCAGAATCCAACTGGCGTGCGGGCTGCCGGTCAGGTCGCGATGGCGTTCGAGCAGGCTACGAACTTCGAAGATGTCTGCATCAAGCACAAGCGGCTCCAGATCGACGCTGGTGGTGTTGCAGCGCCGAGAGGCAAAGTCGCCCCGCTCGTCAAAGACAAAGGCGCGCCCGCCGCTCATGCCGGCGGCAAAGTTACGGCCTGTTTTGCCGATAATGAGCACCGTGCCGTTGGTCATGTATTCGCAGCCGTGGTCGCCCACGCCTTCGACCACCGCCGTTGCGCCGGAGTTGCGCACGCAGAAGCGCTCGCCGGCTATGCCGTTGAGGAAGACCTCGCCGCTGGTTGCGCCGTAAAGCACCACGTTGCCGACCAGGATGCTCTCTTCCGGCACAAAGCTGGAGGACTTGGGCGGATACGCGATGATGCGCCCGCCGGAGAGCCCTTTGCCCAGGTAATCGTTGGAGTCGCCTTCCAGTTCGAGCGTCACGCCATTGGGTACGAATGCTCCGAAGCTTTGTCCTGCCGAGCCGTTGAACTTGAAGTGAATGGTCTCTTCTGGCAACCCGGCCGATCCGTAGCGCATGGCGATCTGGCCGCCCAGCATTGCGCCCACGGTGCGATGCACATTGCGAATCTCGAAGCTGGCCTTGACCAGTGTCTGCGATTCCAAAGCAGGCGCGGCGGCTTCAATCAGCTTGTGGTCGAGCGCCGCGGTCAGGCCGTGATCCTGACACTGCACCATGCGGCGGGCGACGCGCGAAGGCAGCGTCGGCGCATAGAGAATCGACGAGAGATCGATGCCCTTGGCCTTCCAGTGTGCTTCGGCGACGGCGGAGTCGATCTTGTCCACCCGGCCCACCATTTCGTTCACCGTGCGGAAGCCCAGCTTGGCCATATGCTCGCGGACCTGCTCGGCGATAAAGAAAAAGAAGTTGACCACGTGCTCGGGAGCGCCCTGGAAGCGCGCGCGTAGAACCGGGTCCTGCGTGGCAATGCCCACCGAGCAGGTGTTCAGATGACACTTGCGCATCATGATGCAGCCCATGGTGATCAGCGGAGCGGTGGCGAAGCCGAACTCTTCTGCGCCCAGCAGAGCCGCAATGACCACATCGCGTCCGGTGGCCAGCTTGCCGTCGGTCTGCACCTTGATGCGCCCGCGCAGATCGTTCAGCAGCAGCACCTGTTGCGTCTCGGCCAGACCCAGCTCCCACGGCAGCCCGGCATGCTTGATCGAGCTGAGCGGCGATGCGCCTGTGCCACCGTTGTCGCCAGAGATCAGCACCACGTCGGCATGCGCCTTGCTGACGCCCGCGGCCACTGTGCCCACGCCCACTTCTGAAACCAGCTTGACCGCGATGCGCGCGCGTGGGTTCACGTTCTTCAAGTCGTGAATCAGTTGCGCCAGATCCTCGATGGAATAAATGTCATGGTGCGGCGGCGGCGAGATCAATCCCACGCCGGCAATCGAGTGGCGCGTTTTGGCGATGATCGCATCCACTTTGTGCCCCGGCAACTGGCCGCCCTCGCCAGGCTTTGCGCCCTGCGCCATCTTGATCTGCAACTCATCCGCGTTCACCAGGTAATTGGTCGTCACGCCAAAGCGGCCGCTGGCCACCTGCTTGACCGCCGAACGCCGCGAATCGCCGTTGGCGTCGGGCTTGAAGCGCTCTTCGTCTTCGCCGCCCTCGCCGGTGTTGGACATTCCGCCCAGCCGGTTCATGGCAATCGCCAGCGTCTCGTGCGCCTCCTTACTGATAGACCCGTAGCTCATCGCGCCGGTCGTAAAGCGCTTGACGATCTCCTTGGCCGGTTCGACCTCATCTATCGACACAGGCTTCTCGGCGTACTTCAGCTTCATCAATCCACGCAGCGTGCAGAGATGGCGATTCTGATCGTCCAGCAGATCGGTATACTCCTGGAAGGTCTTGGCGCTGTTGGCGCGTACCGCTTGCTGCAGCTTGCTGATCGTCTCCGGATTCTGCAGGTGATATTCGCCATCGACGCGAAACTGGTACTGCCCGCCGACGACGAGTTCGGTCTCAGATTCGGTGAGCGGCTCAAAGGCGAACTTGTGCTTCATCAGCGCCTCGCGCGCCAGCACATCGAGGCCCACCCCCTCGATGCGCGAAGCCGTGCCGGAGAAATAACCCTCGACCAGCTCCTGATTCAATCCCACCGCCTCAAAGACCTGCGCACCGCGATAGCTTTGCAGCGTACTGATGCCCATCTTCGAGAAGGTCTTCAGCAATCCTTTGTTGATGGCCTTGATAAAGTTCTTCTCGGCGTGTGGACCGGTAATGTTGTGCGGCAACAGACCCAGCCGCTTCAGATCGTGCAGCGTTTCAAAGGCCAGATACGGATTGATGGCGCTGGCGCCGTAGCCAATCAACAGAGCAAAGTGCATCACCTCGCGCGGCTCGCCGCTCTCGATAATCAGCGCCACTTGGGTACGCGTTTTGTCCTTCACCAGCCGGTTGTGCACGGCAGCCATGGCCAGCAGGCTGGGGATCGGCGCGTACGTCGCATCCACGCCGCGATCCGAAAGAATCAGCAGTGTGTAGCCCGAGTCCACGGCGTGCGCGGCGCGGGCGCTCAGATCGTCCAGCGCGTGCTTCAGAGCCTTTTCGCCGTCGGCGGCGCGGAAGAGCGTGGGCAGCGTGGTGGCCAGCAGATCGCCGGAAGAGACGCGTTTCAGCTTCTCCAAGTCGCGATTAGTCAGGATCGGATGGGGCAGCTTCAGCGTGTGGCAGTTGTCCGGAGCCTCGTCCAGAATGTTGCGTTCCGTTCCAATGTAGCTAATCAGCGACATCACCATCTCTTCGCGGATCGGATCGATGGGCGGATTGGTGACCTGCGCAAAGAGCTGCTTGAAGTAATTGAAGAGCGGCTGCGGACGATCCGAAAGGCAGGCCAGCGGCACATCGGTTCCCATCGAGCCAATCGGCTCCGCAGCATCTTTACCCATCGGGCCCAGCAGAATCTTCAGATCTTCTTCGCTATAACCGAAGGCTCTTTGACGGCGGAGCAGCGGCTCGGTCTTGGCAACCACATTGCGCACCGGCGGTTCGGGCAGATGATCCAGCGTCACCTGCTGCTCCTTGAGCCACTCCGCGTATGGCTGACGGCCGGCCAATTGCTTCTTGATCTCTTTGTCGGAGATGATGCGCTGCTCGACCGTATCCACCAGGAACATGCGACCCGGCTGCAAGCGGCCTTTCTTCAGAACGTCCTTGGCGGGTATCTCCAGCACGCCGGCCTCCGAGGCCAGCACCACCAACCCGTCCTTGGTGACTGTATAACGGCCCGGACGCAATCCGTTACGGTCCAATGTCGCGCCGATCACTTTGCCGTCGGTAAAGCACAGCGCCGCCGGCCCATCCCACGGCTCCATCAGCGAGGCGTGGTACTCGTAAAAGGCGCGCTTGTCTTCGTCCATGTCGGGATTGCCCGACCAGGCCTCCGGAACCAGCATCGCCATCACATGCGGCAGCGAGCGCCCCGACTGCACCAGGAACTCGACCGCATTGTCCAGCGAAGCCGAATCGCTGCCACCGGGCATAATCACCGGGTAGAGCTTGTCGATCTCCTCGCCATGAAGCGGGCTCTCCAGAATCGACTGGCGCGCATTCATCCAACTGATGTTGCCCTTGATGGTGTTGATTTCGCCGTTGTGCGCCACGTAACGATAGGGATGCGCCAGCTTCCAGCTCGGAAAGGTGTTGGTCGAAAAGCGCTGATGGATCAAACACAGAGCGCTCTTGACCAGCGGATTGGCCAGTTCGTAATAAAACTTCTCAATCTGCGGCGCCAGCATCAAGCCCTTGTAGACGATCGTTCGGCAGGAAAGCGAGGGAATGTAAAAATCCTCCTTGCCCTCAATCTCCGAAGCCGCCACATCGTTCTCTGTGCGGCGGCGAACCTTGTAGAGCAACCGCTCGAAGGCGTCCTCCTCCAAGCCCTCCGGCTTGCCCAGGAAAAGCTGTTCGATGTAGGGCTGCGATGCGCGCGCCTCGCGTCCAATTACGATCCCGTTGACCGGCGTGTCGCGCCAGCCCAGCACCGTCAGGCCTTCTTCCTGCGCAATGCGCTCCAGCACGCCCTCGCATTGCAGGCGGTTGTGCTTGTCCACCGGCAGAAAGCACATCGCCACGCCGTATGCGCCTGCCTCGGGCAGCGGCGGCATTCCCAGCACGCCGCACTCATGCTTGAAAAACTCATGCGGAATCTGAATCAGAATTCCCGCGCCGTCGCCAGTCTCGGGATCGCAGCCCGCCGCGCCGCGGTGCGTCAGGTTAATGAGCACCTCCAGGCCCTTGCGGATAATTGCGTGGCTTTTTTCGCCGCGAATGTTGGCGACCAGTCCCATTCCGCAGGCGTCATGTTCATTCCGCGGATGATAAAGCCCTTGTGGCTGTGGTGTGCGGGTACAATAATCCGATGTCTGCATGGCAACCTTCTCGTCTGAAAATTTCCCTGCGAAGCGCAATCCCTGGCCGAAAGACACAAAGATCGCGCGATTCCGTTCAACGGAAATCGCCTCGTCCTGCATGAGTTGGCCTGGCGGAGCAAGCCCGGCCGCGTCTGGGGCTTGGCTGGAGTCTTTAGT